>Ga0164243_10006124_pt1 | contig 18307 bp, 17 predicted proteins | sample OricompcompostOP_FD_108781 | JGI IMG/M metagenome (GOLD analysis project Ga0164243, IMG submission 108781) | Organic Plus compost microbial communities from Emeryville, California, USA - Original compost - Organic plus compost (OP) | ecosystem: Engineered > Solid waste > Mixed feedstock >... | reverse complement strand
GCGGCCGGTGCCGCGCTGGTCCATGAGGACGACGCGGTAGTCCCGCAGGGCACGCCGCAGCCAGGCGCCGGCGGCGTTGGGCCGCTCGGCCCGTCCGCCGGGCCCGCCCTGGAGCCACAGCAGCCGCGGCAGGTCCTCGTGTTCGCGGCCGGCGGCGGTCACTTCGCGGGCGAACAGCGACAGGGTGGGGCCGTGCGGGTCCGCGTGGTCGAGGGGTACGTCCAGGCTGTGGTCGACGCAGACGAGTCCGTCATGACGGTAGGTGACCGGGGCCTTCGGCCCGGCGTTCGGGTGGGTGTCCATCGCGCTGGCTCCAGGGGTGGGTGGGGGAGGGGCGGGCGCGGGGCCCGCCCCTCCCGGTGACGGTGCGGTGTGACGGCTGGGCCGGTCAGTACCCGGCGACGCCCAGCTCCGCGCAGATGCGGACCAGTTCGGGGTGGACGTAGCGGCCGTCCTTCTCGATGGCGACGCCGTCCAGGTAGATGGACGGCGCCAGCACACTGCCGTCGGTGTGTGCCGCGGCGACCCACGGCTCACCGCCGATCCACGCGCCCTTGGTGCCGATGCCCAGCTCGACGCAGCCGAAGACCCGCTCGTCCTCGACGATGCGGCCGGTGGGTGCCGGCACACCGGGGTTGAAGCCGAGCGACCAGTGCGCCACCCGGAACATGTTCGGATCGTCCCAGGACTCCATCCAGCGGCGGAAGGTCTCGGCGTCCTGGCCGCCCTCGATGGCGGTGACCACGCCGTTCTCGACCGTGCAGCGGACCGGGGAGCGCAGCAGGCCCAGCTCGTCCGGCGGCCACAGGGCACCGTCGAAGACGAGGGTGCCCTGCTGGGTCTCCTCCAGCGGGTTCCAGGAGATCTGCCCGGAGAGCATCACGGTCTCGCCCGGCTTCTCGGCGGGCTTGCCGCGCAGATTGATCGGACGGTCGCCGTTGCGTCCGGTGATGTCGGTGCCGTTCGCCGAGGTGATGCGGACCTCGTCGGCCTCCTCCAGCAGCTTGACCAGCGCCTTGCCGAGCCGCATGACGCCCTCGAAGTCGGGACGGCCGACGGTCGCGACGAGCATCTGCACGTCCATCGCGGTCAGATTCGTGTAGCGGCAGCCGTTCTTCATGGCGGCGCGGAACGCGTCGGAGTGCATGAGGTAGGAGACGGCGAACTCGATCCACACGTCCGCGTCCGCGATGGCACCGGCGACCGGCCGCGGCGGTTCCATCGAGGAGCCGGGCAGCGTCTCGTACCACACCACCACGGGGTGCGCGCGGGCGGCGGCGACGGCCTGCGCGGTCGCGTCGATGACGCGGCGGTCGCTGCTGGTGTCGCCGGTGAGCACCACGTGCTCCCCGGGCTTGACGAGCATGACCTGCTCGACCAGCTTGCGGGCCGCCAGGGCGAGTTCGAAGCCGAGGTACTCGGGGCGGGGTTCGAGACGGCTGTGCATTTCCATGGATTTTCTCCTCATGCTGTGTGCGTGGTGCGTGGACCGCCGGACGGTGCGGCGGAGCGGTGGGCCGGCGGCGGACGGGCGCGCGGCGGGCGCTGCGGGGCGGTCACTCGGCCTTGATGATCTGTGCGGAGTCCCCGAGCGAGCTGCCGGCGATGAGTCCGGCGCCGACCAGGTTGAGTTCGGCGTCGGCCTGGTCCCCGCGCAGCCGCCGGTAGAGCACGCGGACGGCGAGCGCGGCCAGCACCAGCAGACAGGCGTGCGGGGTGAGGATGAGCAGCCCGGTCGCCAGCATGACGCCCATCTGCCGCCGGGTGCCGCCCAGCAGCTGGATGAGGGCGCCGGGGACGGCCCACAGGAGCATGGTGCGCAGCGCGCCCGGGTCGCCGAGGCCGTGCCGCACGGTGTCGGCGTACACCTGGGCGACCGGCGGGATCAGCTTCTGGTGGAAGTACGACTGCCACAGCACGGCCACGACGGCCAGCGCGACGGCGAAGCCGATGAGGGCGGCGCGGAACTGTTCGCGCCGGCCCGCCCGCTCGTACGGGTCCCACGGCCGGTGGTCGCGGCGCAGCAGCCAGCCTGCCTTCAGGTCGTAGCCCATGTCGGCGAAGGCGGGGCCGGTGGCCGACACGTAGCCCACGAGGAGGGCGAGCGGTACGGAGGGGATGCCGATGACCAGCCCGAGGATGAGGAAGATCAGGGTGACGGCGAACGACGGGAACCAGCCGGACTGCATCGCCGCCAGCCCGACGATCAGCTCGTGGACGAGGGCGGCGAACGCGGCGAACAGCACCCAGCCGATCAGCGCCGGCACGCTCATCTCACCGAGCAGTCCGCCCGCCAGCGCCAGCACCACGGCGCCCGCCGTGAACAGGGCGTAGCCGCGCAGCAGGGCCCGGCGCAGCGCCGTCTCGTCGACGGTGGGGGCGGGCGCCCCGGAGCGAGCGGGCGGTGCGGAGGGCGCGGCGGCGGCAGACTGCCCGTCGCCCTCCCCGGTGCGCTCGCCGCGGCGCCGCGTCAGTACCGCCACCGCCTGCCCGAGGGCGACGAGGCCCGCGCCGATCATCACGCCGTGCGGCACATATCCGCCGCCCAGGTCGGTGCCGAACAGCTGGGGGCCGAACTCGCGCAGCCCCAGCCCGATGCCGAACATCAGCAGGGCCCAGATGTTGCCGAGGAAGGCGACGCCGGCGGCGGACAGCGGCAGTCCGCAGAAGGTGCCCGCCAGGCCGGCCAGGGTGCCGCCCGCCAGCACCGCCGCGCGCTTGCCGCCCTTGTCACCCGCCTTGATGGTCTCGGCGGCGGCCACCCCGGGCGGCCAGGCGGCCTCGGCGGGCAGCAGCCGGGAGCCGAACGACTTGTAGAGCACCCAGGCGTCGATGAGCAGGCCGAGGAAGGAACCGGCCAGCATCGGCCACACCAGGTCCTCGCGGCCGAAGACGAAGGGGACGGCCGCCGAGGTCAGCAGCGCGTTGGCGGCGGCGAACGTCGCTGCGGAGATGGCGCTCTGGGCGAGGTTCTGCCGGTGGACGGAGCGCATCCGGCGCAGCGCCGTGAGCGGGATGCGGCCGATCAGCATGGCGATGAGCGCGCCGACGACGGCGGTGTTCGCGGAGATGCCGAGTTTGGCGACCAGGTCGATGCCGATGACGGCGCCGACGACCGAGAGGACGACCAGGAGGACGAACAGGAAGGGCTCGCGCACTCTGGGGTGGGTGGCGGGTCCGGCCTGCGGCGGCGCGGCGCCGCCGTCCGTGTCCGGGGCTGCGGAAGAAGGCATGCGAGACCTCTTTGAGGGCAGGGCGGAGCCCGGCGGCGGCCGGGGACCGTCGCCGGTGGAGGGGTGGGAGCCCGGGCCCGTGCGGGGCCCGGTGCGGGTGAGGGGTGAGGGATGAGGGGTGAGGGTGCCGCCGTCAGTCGCCGAAGGCGGTGGTGGCCTCGGCGGCGCCCGTGAGTACGGCTTCGGTGATGCGGTCGGCCGCCGCGGTGACGCGGTGGCTGGGGCCGATGACGGTCAGGGACGCGGCGATGGTCCCGGCCTGGAAGACGGGCGCCGAGACGGCGGTCACGGCCTCGTCGTACTCGCCGTGGCTGATGCCGAAGCCGGTTTCCCGCAGCAGTGCGTAGCGCTCCAGCAGGGCGTCGACGGTGGTGAGGGTGGTGTCGGTGAAGCGTTGCAGTGCGGTGGCCCCGAAGATCTGGCGGACCTCGGCCTCGGGGTAGTAGGCGAAGATGGCGTGCCCGGAGGCGCCCGCGTGCCCGGGCATCAGGGCGCCCACGAGCGCGGTGTACCGGATGGGACCGGTGCCGTCCACGGCCGCTGCACAGCGGTAGCCGCCGCCGTTGGGAACGTTGAGGACGACGCTCTCACCGGTCTCGCGCAGCAGCCGGGCGAGCACGGGGCGGACCAGCGAGGGCAGGACGCCGCTGTGCTCGCCCACCCGGGCCAGGCGCCAGACGGCGGGCCCCAGCCGGTAGCGCCGGGTGGTGCTGTCGCAGGTGAGGAAGCCCCGGCCGGCGAGGGTCGTCAGCAGGCGCTGGGCGACCGCCTTGTCCCATCCGTGGTGCCGGGCGAGTTCGCTGACGCCCCACTCGGGCCGCTGCTCGGTGAAGGAGAGCAGCGCGACCAGGGCGCGGTCGGCGGACTGGAGCGCGCCGGAGGCGGGCCGTGTCCGTCCGGCCGTACCGGCCTGTGTCGATGCCTGTGGCGGACGGTCTGCCGCAGTGGCCATACGCGTCTCTCCTGCCCGTGCCGTGCTGCTCTGTCGGTGCGCTCAGCGCAACGCTGTTGCGCTGTGAGGGGAGCACTATGGGCGCAGGCCACGGGGGTGTCAAGGGTCGGACAGGAAACTTCCGGGCTTCGCTGCCGCCCGACACCACCCGGCGGGGCCGACGGGGCATCGTCGTGGCCCGTCGGTCGAACATGCGTGCGTGACGGTCCGGGTGGTACGACGCGAGGGTGACCGCCACGGCGGGTCCGATCTTGGCCCGGACCGGAACGGAAGACACCCGGCCGCCGCGTGCGGTGCGCCCGAACACGCGGCAGCCGGGGGCGGAGCTCCAGGGAGCCGGTGCCCCGCCGAAGGTACGCGGCGGGCCCCCTCAGCGCCGGTTGCCGCCCCTGTCGCCGCTGTGAGCGCTGTCGCCGCTGTCGGCGGCGAGCAGCCGTGCGCTCTCCCGCGCGGCGTCGTCGTTCGGCCGCAGGGCGCGGGAGCCGGACAGCTTGGCCGCGATGTGGTCGCCGATGGTGAGCGGCGGGTAGAGCGGCTCGCTGCCCGCCGGGACGCAGACGGGGAGCGGGCTGATGACGGCGTCATGGTTGCCGTCGTGGAAGTAGGCGGCGGAGCGGCGCCGTACCAGCCGCCCCTCCGGGTCGGCCGGCGGCAGCACCCGGTGCAGGGTGGAGCGCCAGCGGTCGTTGGTCCAACGGGCCAGCGCGTCACCGAGGTTGACCAGCAGGGCGCCCTCGGCGGGGAGCACGTCCCGCCACCTGCCCTCCAGATCGAGGATCTGGAGTCCGGGTACGCGGTCGGCCCACAGGACGGTCACGATGCCGTAGTCGGTGTGCGCGCCCATGCCCATGCGGTCGGGCTCGATCCGGGTCTCCCCGTCGGGCAGCGCGTAGTTGTTCAGCCGCAGGACGTCGACGGAGCGGTCGGTGTACGGACGGAAGAAGTCCTCGGGCAGACCGAGGGCGCACGCGAAGATGCCGGTCAGCCGCCGGGCGAGCGCCCCCGCACGGTCGAACCAGCCCTCCACGGCTTCCCGGAACCCGGGTACGCGCTGCGGGTCGGGCCACGCGTTGGCGGGGAAGTACGCGGCGGGCAGTGTGCCGTCGGGGCACGTGCTGCCGTCCACCCCCACGTTGAACGCCTCGAACAGGTCCTCGGGAGAGGAGACGCCCAGCGAGAGGCTGAGCTTCTCGGCTCTGGGCGGGGTGTAACCGCGGTTGATCTCGGGCGGCGCGCACAGTGCCTTCTTCTCGGCGAGGGGGAGTGCGAAGAAGGCGTCCATCGCTGCGGCCAGGTCCGCTTGGACCGTGTCGGGGATGCCATGGCCGGTGATCTGGAGGAAACCGGTCGTGCGGGCCGCCTCGTCCACGGCCAGGGCGAGCGCGGCGCGTTCCTCGGTGCTGCTGGCGGTCCAGCGCGAGACGTCGATGACGGGTACCTGGAACTCTTCGCGGGGCGTGGCCGGGTCGGTCATCGCGGCGCCTCCTTCCGTGCGGTGGGGGAACGGGGGAGTGCTCCGCCGGCGTGGTTGCCACAGTGGGTGCACGCTGTGAGTGTGTAAAGGCTGGGCACCGGGTTCCGGACGACCGCCCAAAACCGTGCCGTTCCGCACCGCCACCGCTCGGCGGAACCTCCAACATGGCGCGGAGAGCGTCGAGTTGCCCAGTGCGGCGGGTGCGGCTGACCCGCCGTAATCTCACGTCCGGGCCGGATGATCCGCCCGCGGCCTCCCGCCTTTCGGCCGCCTCCTGGCGAGCAGCCTGCCCCCCGTGCCCCCGCCCCGTGCCCGCGCCCCGTGCTCCCGCGCGCGAGCGGGGCCCGGGGCGGGACGCCGGACGGGTCAGCCCGCGACGCGGGGCGGTACGGGGGGCACCTCCGCGGCGTCGGCGATGTCCGCGGCCGTCAGCCGGAACTGCCGGGGGTAGGCGTCCCGCCGGGTGCGGCGGGCGGGTTCGGTCGTGCGCCACATGTACAGGCACCGGCCGCACTGCAGCACCTGCCACACGCCGGGGACGGGGGAGGAGGCCACGGCCGTGACGTCCTCCCCGGCGCACCGCGGGCAGACGGTGGCGCCACCCGTGGTCGCTTCACGTCCGGAACTTGCGGATTCCATGACTAAGGGTCCTTTCTCGTCTCTTGCCCTTGCCGTGGCCGGCCCCGGAGTCAGGGGCCGGGCGGCCAGGGCGCAAGGGATCAGGGGGAGTGCCGGCCGGTCAGCGTTCGGCGAGCAGCGAGCGCAGTCGCTGCGTCCACTCCGCCGTCTCGGGCAGATCGCGGGTCGGCATACCGAAGTTGCCGCGCCGGTCGGGTGCCACGGGAGTGGTGGCGTCAATGATCATCTTGCTGGTGACTCCGGCGGGTTCGGCGGCGGGCGCCAGCCCCAGCACGGACAGGTTCGGGACGACGACCACGTCCTCCCGGGGGTTCACCTTGGACGACTGCGCCCACATCACCTGCGGCAGGTCGAACGGGTCCACGTCCTCGTCGACGAGGATGACCTGGGTGACGTAGCCGAGGCCGTGCGGCGTGGTCATGGCGCGCATACCGACCGCCTTGGCGAAGCCGCCGTACCGCTTGGCCGTGGAGATGATGACCAGCAGTCCGTGCGTGTACATCGCGTTGACCGCCCGCACCTCGGGGAACTCCGCGCGCAGCTGCTTGAGCAGCGGCACGCAGGTGTTGGGTCCGACCAGGTAGTCGCACTCCGTCCACGGCATGCCCAGGTAAAGGGACTCGAAGACGGGATCGGTGCGGTAGGAGATCCGCTCGATCCGCACCACCGGCATCCGCCGGCCGCCCGAGTAGTGGCCGGTGAACTCACCGAAGGGGCCCTCCAGTTGGCGCACCCCCGCTTCGATGACGCCCTCGATCACCACCTCGGCGCCCCACGGCACGTCCAGCCCGGTGTGCGGGGCCACGGCCAGCGGCAGCGGCGCGCCGCGCAGCGCTCCCGCCATCTCGTACTCGGACTGGTCGTAGCCCATGGGCATGCCCGCGACGATCGGTACGACGGGGTCGTTGCCCAGCGTTATCGCCACCGGCAGGTCCTCGCCCCGCTCCTCGGCCTTGCGCAGGTGCTGGGCGATGTCGTGCATCGGCACCGGCTGCAACCCCAGCCGGTCGCGGCCGACGACCTCCAGCCGGTAGGTGCCCACGTTCTGCCTGCCGAAGTCGTCGGGGGCCTCGGGGTCGCGGGAGACCACGGCGGCCTTGTCCAGGTAGAAGCCGCCGTCGCCGTCGTTGAGGCGGAAGAGCGGCAGCACCCGGAAGAGGTCCACGTCGTCGCCCGTGAGGGTGTTCTCCTGCCACGGCGCGTCCGCGCGGCGCTCGGGCGCCACGGGGAAGGTGTCCCAGCGGCGTGCGAACTCCTCCACCTGCTCCCGTGTCGAGGTCTCCTTCGGCAGCCCGAGGGCCAGGGCGTGGTTGCGCCAGGAGCCGTGCACGTTCATCACGACACGGGCGTCGGTGAAGCCCTGGATCCGGTCGAACCACAGGGCGGGCGCACCGTCCCCGATGCGGCCGGCGGCGTTCGCCGCCGCGGCCAGGTCCGGTTCGGGCAGCACCTCGTCGGTGATGCGCAGCAGTTGCCCTTCCTTCTCCAGGGTGTTCAGGAAGGACCGCAGATCGTCGTACGGCATCGATACTTCTCCTCGGAAGAACGGCGGAAGCGGGCGGTGGGGCCGCCGGTGGGGCGGCGGCCGGTCACGGCAGCGGGCCGGTACCGGAGGGCCGCGGCGACGGCGCCGAGCGGGCCGCGCGCAGCCCCGCCCAGCGGGCGGCACCGTCGGGTGCCAGCCCCAGCTGGTCGAGGATCCGCGTGGTGATGTGCTCGACGATGTCCGCGACGGTGGCGGGCCGGTTGTAGAAGGCGGGCATGGGCGGCACGATCCGCACCCCCATCCGGGCCAGCGCCAGCATGTTCTCCAGATGGATCTCGCTCAGCGGCGTCTCCCGCGGTACCAGCACCAGCGGGCGGCGCTCCTTGAGGGTCACGTCGGCGGCCCGGCCCACCAGTCCGTCCGCGTACCCGGCGCGGATTCCGGCAACCGTCTTCATCGAACAGGGGACGATCACCATGCCGTCCGTGCGGAACGAGCCGGACGAGAGCGTGGCCCCCTGGTCGTCGGGGTGGTGGACCACATCGGCCAGCTCGCCGACCTCCCGCACCGTGCGGTCGGTCTCCACCTCGACCGTGGCCCGCGCCCAGCGGCTCATCACCAGATGGGTCTCGACCTCGGGCAGCTCGGCCAGCCGCTCCAGCAGCCGCACCCCGAACGGTGCCCCGGTCGCTCCGGTCATTCCCACGATCAGTCGCACGGCCGCACGTACCCCTTTTCGGACATCGCTTATCCCTCGTCCTCACGCTAGGAGCGGCTCGTGGCAGGTCAGCGGTACGCTCGGGACACGCCATGGGGAAAATCGGACAGGATCGCGGACCTGCGGCGGCCGGCCGTACACGGGCCGGGGACGACGCACACGCCGCCCCGGGAATCACGGACGTCGCCTACCGGCCGGCGATGAGCGCGCCGCTGGGCATGGACGTGGTGGACTTCCCGGAGCTGTGGGCCCGCGGACGCCGCCGGGGCATCGATCTGACGGCTCCGCAGCGCCCGGACTTCCACCACCTCATCCACGTCCACCCCGACGCCCGGCCGCTGGCGCACACGGTCGACTTCGCCACCCACGTCGTGCCACCGGGCGGCTGGCTGTGGGTGCGCCCCCGGCAGGTGCACCAGTACACGGCCGGGCCGGACGGCGGACCGGCCGTCCCCCGCGGCCTCATGGTCATCTGGCGCCCGGGCTTCGTGGCCGACGACCCGCCCCCGCAGGCCGGCCCGCTGGTGCCGTCCGGAGCGCAGGCCCGGCTGGTCCGGCTCGCGCTCGACCACCTCGTCGCCGAGTACGACGAGGTGGGCTCGCTGCCGCTGGAGGCGCACAACAGGACGCTGCGCTCCCTGCTCTCCGTGCTGCTGCTGCGGCTGGCCCACGCCTGTCCGGCCGGTGCCGCCCCCGGCCCGCCCGACGGTCCGTTCGCCCGGTTCCGCGCCGCAGTCGAACGCGATCTCTCCCGCACCCACCGCGTCGCCGACTACGCCGCCGCGCTCGGCTACAGCACCCGCACCCTCACCCGCGCGACCCGGGCCGCCACCGGCACCACCGCCAAGAACTATCTGGACACCCGGATCCTGCTGGAGGCCAAGCGCCTCCTCGTGCACACCGACGCGGGCTCCGCCGACATCGCCCGCCGTCTCGGGTTCGGCGATCCCGGCGACTTCGGCAAGTTCTTCCGCAGGCTCGACGGGCGCACCCCGCTGGCGTTCCGCGCCCAGGCGCGGGGCACCCCCGGCCGTTGAGGGGCCGTACGGGCGAGGGGCGTTACAGCCGACCGCGGCGGGTTAGGGCTGGGGTACGCGGGAACACCCGCACCCCGGAACGGCCACCGGACGACGGAAGGAAGACGAGACCATGACGGACGGCAGCACGGGCGGCGCGACCATGCGGGCGATGACCTACGACAGGTTCGGCGGCAACGAGGTGCTCTCGCAGACCGAGCAGCCGCTGCCCAAGGTGGGTCCCGGGGAGGTCCTCGTCCGGGTGCGGTGCGCCGCGGTCAACCCCGTGGACTGGAAGATCATGGCGGGCGGGCTGCGTGACCTGATGGACACCGTCTTCCCCGTCGTCCCCGGCTGGGACGTCGCCGGGGTGGTGGAGCGCACCGGGATCGACGCACCCGAGTTCTCCGAGGGCGACGAGGTGATCGCCTACGCCCGCAAGGACTATGTGCACGGCGGGACGTTCGCCGAGTACGTGACCGTGCCCGTGCGCTGTCTGGCCCGGCGGCCCTCCGCGCTGTCGTGGCAGCAGGCGGCGGGGCTCCCGCTGGCCGGCCTCACCGCCTACCAGACGCTCACCCGCCTCGGCACCAAGGAGGGCGAGACCGTACTGATCCACAACGCGGCCGGCGGGGTCGGCTCGCTCGGCGTGCAGATCGCCCGTGCCCTCGGCGCCCGCGTCATCGGCACGGCCTCCCCGGCCAACCACGACCGGCTGCGGGAGCTGGGCGCCGAACCCGTCGCCTACGGCGACGGACTCGCCGCACGGGTACGCGAGACGGCCCCGGACGGTGTCGATGTGGTCGCCGACTTCGTGGGCGGCGTCCTGGACACCACGCTCGAGGTCCTGGGTGAGGGCGGCCGGCACGCGTCCATCGCGGACGACTCGGTGACCGGGTCCGGCGGCCAGTGGATGTGGGTGCGCCCCAGCGGCAGCGACCTGGGCCGGCTCGCCGCCCTCGCCGACGAGGGCAGGCTGACGGTGAGGGTGGCCGAGGAGTTCCCGCTGGCCCGGCTGGCCGACGCGTTCGCGGCCAGCCAGGCCGGGCACGTGCACGGAAAGATCGTCGTCACGCCCTGAGCGGCGCACCCGGCCCGGGGCCCGCGCCGCCCCGCGGCGTCACTTGCCGCCGCCCAGTTCGAACAGCAGGAAGAGGAACGCGGCCAGCAGGTGCCCGGCGACGACGTAGACGAACAGCCGCAGGGCCAGACCGCGGGGGAAGCGGCCGTCACCGCGTTCGGCGCCAGGTTCGTCGCGTGCTCTCCGCGGCTGCGCCGGTGCCCCGCCCCCGTCGGCCGGGGACGAGGCGGGGGTTCCCGCGGGCTGGGGTTCGGATGCCGGAGTGCTCATGGCACGGCCTTTCCGCACGCGGGGGCGTGCATGGTCGAGGGGAGCGCCGGCCGGCCGGACGTGCGGCGGGCCGGCGGACCGGCGGGCCGGCCGCCTGGTGGGCCGGCCCGTCGGGTCAGCCGACTGTCGGAGCGGGGCCAGGGCCGTGTCCGGGGGGACCGGCCACGCACAGATCGGCCGTGGGGGACTGCAACAGGGTGTGGACGAACAGCAGGTCCGCCCCGTCGGCGGAGGCGGCTTCCAGCCGGTGCGGGGTGAGGGAGTCGAAGTGGGCCGAGTCGCCCGGCCCCAGCACCTCCGTCGTCCGGCCCAGGGTGAGCCGCAGCCGGCCGCGCTGGACGTGGATCCACTCCTCCCCGGGGTGCACCCGGACCAGGTCCTGCTGCGTGCCCTGCGGCACATGGACGCGAAGGGCCTGCATGGCCCGGCCCGCCAGCCCGGCCCGCCGGTAGCGCCAGCCGCCCGCGTCGACGGCTTCCATGTCGGCACCCCGTACCACGGGGTCGGCCGCCGCCGCGGACTCGCCGAGCAGATCCCCGACGGTGGTGGCGTAGACGCGGGCCAGGGTGAGGAGGAGCGGCAGGGACGGCTGCCGCTTCCCCGTCTCCAGGCGGGAGAGGTGGGCGGGGGAGAGGCCCGCCCTGCGCGCAGCCGCCTCGAGACTCAGCCCGCTGCGCCGTCTCAGCAGACGCATGCGCGGTGCGAAGGCGGGAGCCTCCCCCGCGTCCGCTCCGCCTGCCTCATGATGGTGAGGGTTCGGGCTCATGCCGTCGATTAAGGCACAGCCCTTCCCTCTGGGGCAAAAGTTTTGCCTCTGAGGCAAAAACCTGGTTCCACCGGAACCCGCCCGGGCTCTCGTGCGGCGGGCGCGGACGCGGAGCCCGTCACCGCTCCGGCACGTAACGCCAAAAAGCCGGCACCGCGAGGGTCAGCGCCACCATGGCGACGACGACCAGCAGCCCCCCGCCCGCCACCGTCGGCCGGGTGCCGGCGGCGGCGCCCACCGTGCCGTGCAGCAGATCGGCGAGGCGCGGCCCCCCGGCCACCACCACCGTGAAGACGCCCTGCATCCGGCCGCGCATCTCATCGGTCGCCGCGGACTGCAGGATGGCGCCGCGGAAGACCATCGAGACCATGTCGGCGGCGCCCGCCACCGCGAGCAGCACCGCCGCCAGCCACAGCGGTCCCGACATGCCGAACCCGGCGATCGACAGCCCCCACACCACGACCGCGAGCACCACCATCACACCGTGCCGGCGCACCCGCGCGTACAGCCCGGAGACCAGCCCGCACAGCAGCGCACCGACCGGGATCGCCGCGTACAGGACCCCCAGCGCGGTGCCGCCGCCCTCCGGGCCGCCGAAGTCCAGCTGTGCCATCTGCGGGAACAGCGCGCGGGGCATGCCCAGGACCATGGCGATGACGTCGGCGAGGAACGAGACGAGCAGAAGGCGGCGGCGCACCAGGTAGCGGAAGCCGTCGACGATGTCCGCGAGCCCGGCACGCCGGGCGGCGGCCTTCAGCGGCGGCAACGGCGGCAGCCGCCAGACCGCCAGCAGGGCGAGCACGAGGGCCACCGTGTCGAGCAGGTACAGCACGGGCAGCCCGAGCACCGGCACCAGCGCGCCGGCCAGCAGGGGACCGGCGATCTGTCCGAACTGCGCGACGGTGGAGGTCAGCGCGGTCGCCGACGGCAGTTGGCCGGCCGGGACGAGCCGGGCCACTGAGGCGGTCCGCGTCGGCTGGTTGATGCCGAACAGCGCCTGCTGCACGGCGAGCAGCACCAGCAGCACGGTGACGGAACGCATGCCGGCGGCGGCCTGGGCCCAGAACAGCAGCGAGGTCACCGCGATGCCCGCGTTGCTGATCAGCAGCAGCCGGCGCCGGTCCATCAGATCGGCGACGGCTCCGCCCCACAGCGCGAAGACGACCAGCGGTACGAGCGCGGCGGCCCCGGCGAGGCCCACGAGCGCGGAGGAACCGGTGTCGTCGTAGATCTGCAAGGGCACGGCCACAGCGGTCAGCTGGCTGCCGACCGACGTCACCACGGTCGAGGACCACAGCCACCGGAACGGCGCGATGCGCAAGGGCGTCGTGTCCACGGCGAACCGGCGTATGCCGCGCGGTGACGCTCTTCGTGCGGCCCCGGCGGTGCCGGGCCCGTCGTCGGCGTCGCCGGACGGTATGTGCGGGCCGGAAGAGGGCGGACCGGAATGATCCTGGGACGGGGTGCGGGTGGCCACCGGCCGGTCTCCGTTCTCGGCCGGGCACACCGCAGCGCTGACACTCTCACGCCACCCCGGCCGCTCGAGCAGGCTGAAGGGACGCGTTGGTTGACGTTAACGCCTACGGTCACGGCCGGTGCGCCCGTACGGGCACCCAGGGCCGGGAGCGTCAAGCACGCTAGCCCCGCCGCGGCCCGAGGTCAACCGCGCTCTTCTGAGCCGGTCGTACGGCGTGGGCGGCACGGCGCGTGGGGAGGCGGCAGGGCCGGTGCGTGCGGGGTGCCCCGCGGGGGAGCTCAGCCGCCGCGGCGCGAGACGTCGCTGTCCTGGCGGAGCCGGCCGGTGTGGGAGGCGACGGTGTCCACCCTGGCGGCCAGCTCGGGATGGCCGGCGGCCAGATGCCGTTGGGCTCCTATCAGCGGCTCGACGAGCCGCGCCGCGTCGTCGTGGGCGAGCGCTCCGGTGAGCAGTGCGCGCGGCTCCCTGGGCAGATCGGGCAGCGCCGTGATCTGGCCGGCGAGCTGGCGCAGATCGGAGGCGTTGTCGCGGGCCCAGGCGGCCACCGTGCGGTCGGCTGCCCGCTGGTCGCGGGTGGCCTGCACCCGCTCCTCACCCGTGCTGCCCGGGGACCCGGGCCGGCCGCGCAGATAGCGGCGCTCGGCCGCCTGCCGGCTGGCGACGCCGAGCGGCGCGGCCAGGTCGGCCCAACTGGCCCCGGCCGCACGGGCGGTCTCGATGAGGGGCGTCTCCCAGCAGGCGAGCTGGTCACGGATCTCGCGCAGTTGCAACAGGGCGGCCAGCGCCTGGTCGCAGCTGGGCTCACGGGACTCGGGGTGCTGCCGTCCGCCGGGCGGTGACTGGGCGGTGCGTACCGCCTCCTCGATCCTGCTCAGCGCCGCGGCAGCGGCGAGGAAGAACGCGGGGTGCGGGCCGCTCTGTGCGGCCTTGCCCGAAGGTTTGTCCGGCGCGGGCATGGGGAGCCTCCCCTCACGGTGTCGTCCTCATGGTGACAACGTCGCTTGTCATCGTCCGGATGACATGATACAAGGAAAGCGAGGTGCAGCGCATTGGCAGACACAGATACTGCCCAGCTCATCGGAGGTGTTTCGTTATGTTGATGCGCACCGACCCTTTCCGCGAGCTCGACCGCATCGCCCAGCAGCTGATGGCCCCGGGCGGCACCTGGTCCAGGCCCGCCGCGATGCCGATGGACGCCTACCGTGACGGTGACCGGTACGTGCTCGCCTACGATCTGCCGGGGGTCTCGCCGGACGCCATCGACATCGACGTCGACGGTCACACGCTCACCGTCAAGGCCGAGCGCCGTCCGGTCGCGGGGGAGAACAACGAGGTGCGCATGGAGCGTGCCGAACGCCCCCTGGGTGTCTTCTCCCGCCAGGTCGTGCTCTCCGACAACCTGGACATCGACAACATCGAAGCCGACTACGAAGCGGGCGTGCTCACCGTCCGCATCCCCGTCACCGAACGCGCCAAGGCGCGCAAGATCACGGTCCGGTCCCGTTCCGGCCGCGAGCGGAACGAGCAGCTCACCGGCTGAACCCACCGGCCCCGGCCGAGGACGGAAGGGGAAGCACGTCCCCCCGGCCGGCCCCTTGAGCGCCGCGAACCACAAGGGGGAGTCATGAGCATGCAACGGGAAGCGTTCCTCGACCAGATCCTGGAACGCGGCGAATACGCCACACGGGAAGAAGCCGACCGGGCGGCGCGGGCCGTACTGGCACTGCTCGGCGCGCATGTGGTGGGCGACGTCCGCGAACAGGTGGCCGCCCGCCTGCCGGAGACCTTCGCCGTGATCCTGCTCAACCCGCTGCGAGCCGCCGAGCCGCTGACTCCCGAGCGGTTCGTCCGCGCCACCTCGGCGTGGATCGCGGGTTCCACCGAGCAGACGGCCACCTGGGATGTGAGCGCCGTACTCAGCGTCACCGCGGACCTCGTGGGCGAAGACCTCGTCCACCGGATCCTGTTGCAGCTCCCGCCCGGCTACGACCTGCTCTTCGGGCGCCCGCAACGCGCCCTGCAGTAACGCCGCGCAGCACGGCCGCACCCGGCGCGAACGCGCCGCAGCGACCGTCACCACGCGCCGCCGCGCGCCCGCACAGCCGTGCTGCCCCCGGCGCCGCCCTGTACACGACGACAACTGGAGAACGCACACGTGTCCCCGACGACCCAGCAGACCACGCAGCCTGTGACCGGCCCCACCGCCACCATGCGAACGATGACGTTCTCCCAGATGGTGGAGCGCGTGAGGTACGACGGCGCCTATCCCACCCGCGAGCGGGCCGAGGCCGTCATACACGCGGTACTCGCCGCGCTCGGCCGGCGGCTGACCGGTGAGGAGCGCGTCGAACTCGCCGCCCGCCTCCCCGAGGAGGCCGCCCGCACGTTCACCGCGCAGATCCCCGAGCCCGAGCGGCTGACCGGCTGGGAGTTCGTCAAGGAACTCGCGGGCCGCACCGGCGGCACGGCGGCCACCACGCGCTGGGACGTGGGCACCGTCCTCTCCCTCCTCGCCCGGCTCGCCGGGGACGAACTCCTCGACCGCGTCCTCGCCCAGCTCCCCGCCGGCTACGCCCTGCTGTTCGGCCGCGCCGAACTCACCCAGGCCGCCTGAGACCTTTCTCCGGCCGCCGGGAAGGCCTGTCCGCGCCGCGCACGTGCGGGCGTGCCACGGATGTGCATCCCTGGCACGCCCGCACGTGTGTGAGCCCGTATCCGCCGTGCCCGCGCGTGCGTGCGGGTACGGCCGGGTCCCCGCACGGGCGGCGGCGGTGGCCTGACGGGCGGGACGGTTGGCGTCCGGGCGGGCGTGCGGCGGTGCCCGGCCGGCACCGTCCGGAAAACCGGTTGCATTCCGCCGCGCCGCCGGTGGCAGGATGACCCCCGACCGGCCGGGAGCCCCCGGCACCCCTCTCAGCGGAGCGTGACATGCGGCGATTCCTCGTGACGACCCAGTGCCCCCACCGGCCGACGGACTCCGAGGACTTCCGCACCCATGCCCGCACCCCGCGAAGGGCGCCGCACCGCGCCCGCCCGCACCCCGCACGCCCCCGCAGCAAGCCGTGAGGACCGCCGCCCCGGCGGCGCCCCGGACAACAGCACCCGGACGAGCAGCACCGGCACCACGCGCAACATCGGCATCGTCGCCCACGTCGACGCCGGCAAGACGAGCCTGACCGAACGCCTGCTGTACGACACCGGGGCGATCGACACCCTCGGCAGCGTGGACGCCGGGACGACCCGCACCGACAGCGACGCCCTGGAGCGGCGGCGCGGCATCACCGTGCGCTCGGCCGTCGCCTCGTTCACCGCCCGCGGCACCCGCGTCAACCTCATCGATACGCCCGGCCACGCGGACTTCGTCGCGGAGGTCGAGAGGGCGCTGGAGGTGCTGGACGGCGCGGTGCTCGTCCTCTCCGCCGTCGAGGGGGTCCAGCCGCAGACCCGGGTGCTCATGCGGACGCTGCGCCAGATGCGGCTGCCCACCCTGCTGTTCGTCAACAAGATCGACCGGCCCGGCGCCCGGCCCGGGGAACTGGTGGCGGAGATCCGCCGGAAGCTGGCCCCGCATGCCGTCCCGCTCAGCAGGGTCCAGGCCGCGGGCAGCAGCGGGGCGCGGGCACTGCCGCTGCGCCCCCAGGACGACGCGGCGGACGGCGCCGACGTGGACGACGCACTCCTCGCCCGCGTGGTCGACGGACCGCCCCTCTCCCCGGACGAACTGCGCACCGCACTCGCCGGGCACACCGCACGGGGCACCGTCCAGCCGCTGTACTTCGGCTCCGCGCTGACCGGTGAGGGCATCGAACGGCTCGTCGCCGGGATCACGGAGCTGCTCCCGGGCACCCCCGACGGGGCGGCCGGCGGAGCACCGCACGGACGGGTCTTCGCGCTGGAACGCGAACCGTCCGGCGGCAGGACCGCGTACGTGCGGATGTTCACCGGGCAGCTCGAGCCGCGCCGGCGCGTCACCTACCACCGGCGCTCGGCCGAGGGCACCCGTCAGGAGCACACGGGACGGATCAGCTCTCTCCAGGTCGCCGGTGATCCCGCGCCGCGTGCCCAGCGGCTGGTGGCCGGAGAGATCGGACGTGTCCGCGGACTGACCGGGATCCGCGTCGGCGACACCGTCGGGGCGCCCGGCGACGACGCCCCCGGTCCGGCGGGCGTACGCCTGGCCACCCCCGTCCTCCAGTCGGTGGTCCGGCCCGCCCAGCCGGGCCCGGACGCCACGGCACGGCTGCACACGGCGCTGACCCTGATGGCCGAGGAGGACCCGCTGCTGCACGCCCGGGCCGAACCGGACGGCGCCACGTCGGTGCTGCTGCACGGAGAGGTCCAGAAGGAGATCATCGCCGCCACGCTCGCCGAGCGGTACGGCATCGAGGCGGTGTTCGAGCCGAGCCGGGTGGTGTGCCGGGAGCGTCCCGTCGGCGTCGGCGAGGCCGCGGACGGGATCGGGGCCGGTGGCCGGTACACGCCCGCGGCCAGCGGGCACTGGGCCACGGTGGGGCTGCGTGTGGAGCCGGGACCGCACGGCAGCGGCGTCGTCTTCCGGTACGAGACGGAACTGGGCGCCCTCCCGTACGCCTTCCACCGGGCCGTCGAGGAGACGGTGCACGAGGCGCTGCGCACCGGACCGCACGGGTGGGCGGTCACCGACTGCGTCGTCACCCTCATCCGCTCCGGTTTCGCCGGACCGGTCAGTACGGCCGCCGATTTCCGCGGTCTGACCCGGCTGTTGGTGGCGCGGGCACTGGACCGGGCGGGGACGTGCGTGTACGAGCCGTACCACGCCTTCGAGCTGGAGATCCCGCTCGCGGCCCTGCACCGGGTCACCGGGGCGCTGGCGCCGCTGGGCGGCACGGTCACCGACACGGTGACGGCGGGAGCGGTCTGCACCCTGACCGGTGCTCTCCCCGCCCGGCACGTGCCCAGGGTGCGGCAGATGCTGCTGGGTCTGACCCGGGGCGAGGCCCTGTGGTGGTCGCGTCCGGCGGGGGAGCGGCCCGCATCCCCGGGCGCGTCGGAGCATCCGTAGGCGCCCGGACCGGACCGAGAGCCGTGCCCGGCCGATCCGACACCGCCGTCCCCTGCGGATCGTTGGTGCTCAGGGTTCACGCCGGGCACGGGTGCGGGATAGTGGAGCCCATCACTTCGTCAATACCGGTCAGCGAAACGACAATTGGGGGCAG
>Ga0164243_10006123_pt1 | contig 18307 bp, 16 predicted proteins | sample OricompcompostOP_FD_108781 | JGI IMG/M metagenome (GOLD analysis project Ga0164243, IMG submission 108781) | Organic Plus compost microbial communities from Emeryville, California, USA - Original compost - Organic plus compost (OP) | ecosystem: Engineered > Solid waste > Mixed feedstock >... | reverse complement strand
TTGCCACCCCCCAAACAGTTCGTCGATGGTGAACAACTCGACATCAGGGAAACGTGCAATGTCTTCGGGTGCGGCGAGTTCTGGAGAGGCGGGGCGGTAGTAATGTTTGGCCGCAAGCCGCTGACCTTCCGGCGAGTACAGGTACCGCAGGTAGGCCTCAGCGATCTGGCGCGTCCCGTGCCGTTCTACATTCCTGTCGACGATCGAGACGGGTGGCTCAGCCAGAATGCTGAGGGAAGGGACGACGATATCGAATTTGTCGGGTCCGAGTTCGTTTACGGCGAGGAACGCCTCGTTTTCCCAGGCAAGGAGCACGTCTCCGATCTCACGCTGGACGAACGTGTTGGTGGAGCCGCGTGCGCCGGAGTCGAGCACGGGCACATTCCTGAAGAGCCGAGTCACGAAGTCCTGTGCCGCTTCTTCGCTGCCGTATGTACGGAGCGCGTAACCCCAGGCAGCCAGGTAGTTCCAGCGAGCGCCACCGGAGGTTTTGGGGTTGGGTGTAATCACGGATATGCCTGGCTTCACGAGGTCATCCCAGTCTTTGATTCCCTTCGGATTTCCCTTGCGTACCAGGAATACGATGGTGGATGTATACGGTGAACTGTTATGGGGGAGGCGCTCCTGCCAGTTGGCAGGGATGAGATTTGCCTCTTGGTGGAGTGCATCGATGTCGTAGGCAAGTGCGAGTGTCACGATATCCGCTTCCAGCCCATCAATGACAGCGCGAGCCTGTTTGCCCGATCCACCGTGCGACTGCTGTACCGTTACGTTCTGGCCGGTCGAATCTTTCCAGTGTTTCGCGAAGGCAGCGTTGAACTCCTCGTATAGTTCTCGAGTGGGGTCGTACGACACATTCAGAAGTTGGATATTGGCCGGTGCACCCGCCTGAGCAGCGTTTCCGTCGGGAGTATCCGAGCATCCGATCATGCTTCCGAACACGAGAAGTGCAAGAACAAGGCGGGGGAGGTGATGAAGTGCGAATCGTTTCATCTGTGTGAAGTGCTAGCGTTGAGATGATGGAAGCTCAGAAGGCGAGTTGGACACGACTCAGGATGAGGTTCTCGGGCTTGAGTGCTGTCGCACCGTCAGCGGCTTTGAAGGTGGTGCGTTCGAAGTTCACCGCGAAGCGAATGTTTGAATTGAGGTACCAGTTGATGCCAGCGCCCCAGCCAAGCGCCGAGCGGGCAGATTGCTCTGGTGAGGCGAACACCGGGAAGGCATCTTCGTCTACCCGTAGTGTCTGGATGCGGCCCACCACCTCGAAGGCACCCCATTGTCCCCTGCGGCTGTCGAACGGGCGTCTGGGTTGCTGTCGTCTGAACGTTGCTTTCTCTCCTGTGAGTAAGAAGGAGGCGGTAATGTGTCCGGCTTCCGTTCCAAGGTCGGTCGCTTCGCTGCCGAGGCGGAGGCGTTCCGTGTTGAAGGCGTACTCTGTGGTGAGGCCGAACGGGCCCACGTAATAATAGACCTGCGGCGAGATGCGGGTGCGCCGCCCATCCGCTATGGCGGCCGTCAACTCATCAGAGCCGGAGCGAAAGCGAAAGAACGTCTGGCGGGCCGGTGTGCGGAATGACGGCAGGTTGGAGGCGGAAATGTCGCCGTACTGCGTGCCGGTTGTGGCCGCAATACCAATGCCGAAGCCCCGGAGGGCCGCTACCCTCGATGTGCGGAACGGGTGTGCGAAGAGGCGAGCTGCTACGTCCTTGCTGTCAAACGCATCTGTGTCGCCACTGGAACCATCCACGACGCCGTTGAACACGCCGAATTGGTATTGCAGATGCTGATTCAGGATGTTACCGTGGATCTGGATGCCGATATCACGGTTGGGCAGGAGGCCTGTGGGCAAGCTCAGTTCGATGAACTTCCGATCTGACGCTGACTGGAGCCGTTCGAGGCTTACCGGTGCTTTCATCTTGCCCGCTTGTACACTGAATGCGTCGGACAGGTTAGCGTCGATGTATGCGTCGATGAGCTCCACGCGGCCCTGCCCGAAGTCAGCACGCAGGAGGAAGTCGAACGCCGAATAGAGCGTTCCCTGGAAGGCGGCCCGGACACGCCGGATATAGAACGTGTTTGTGCCGGTTTCTGCGGCATCGTTGACGAAGAAACGTCCGTCAGTCTGGACTTCGCCGCGCAGCCGAAGATGGAATCCATTGTCTACGGACTGGAACTGGAAACCATCCTCGTCTGCCGTGACAAGTGAGACGGCGGGAGCGGTGACCTGGGGTTCTGTTTCGGTTGTCTCAGGTTCAGATTCCGAAGTGGATGATGTTGCAGTTCCACCCTGTGTGGTTGAGGCGGGTTGAGTTTCGGCCCGGCGACTCTGAGCCAGTGCTGTTGAGAACGTAGCAGGGAGAAGAGTGAGGGAGATGATGATGAGCGCAGAATTGATGATGCGCATCGGAGTTGGGGATTGGTTCAAAAAATAGGTGAGCACTCAGCCAAGCGGAGTGAGATTTGCAGGCTACCGTACGAGAACGCCGTGCCATACCGTGGGATATTCGGCGTAAATGGTGTGTGTACAATAACTTGTGCAACCTTTGTTGGCTTTGTGTTAGGATAGAAACCACCAAATATTGTAGATTTATGCTGCAATATTTGGTGGTCTGACATTTCCACCGCCCATCGTAGCAACTACCTCATGCAGACTCAGCTCCTTCTCAGTCTCTGGCAGGAAGCCTCCCGGCATATTGCATTGCACGAATCCATCGTCAGGCTGACCGCGCTCGTGCGGCGCGTACTTCCTGCCGACCTCGTCATCGTGCGCCGGCTGTGCCGGGAAGAGTGTTTCGTGGAGACGATAGCGGTCGGGGCGTCCGGGCGAATGTCGATTCCGAAGAATGGGCGGTCGCCGGTGCCGGATTCGGAATGGGCGAGACTCGATGCGTGGAGTAAATCGGGCCAGGTGCAGCGGGGCAAAGTTCCGTCTGGCAGCGGTCCGCTGAATTTTCTTGCACCGCTGGACGCAAAGGGGCACGTTCTGGCTGGTCCTCTGCGCTCTGAGAGCGGTGCGGTAGGGGCTCTGGTTTTGATGGGTCGGGCGGGGGCCTTTTCAGAGGATCACGAACGTCTGTTCCGGCAAGTGCTGGATCCCTTTACGGCAGCGTACGAGAATCACTGGCGGATCCGGGAACTTCAGCGGTTTCAGGAAGCGGTGGAAGCAGAGAACCGCGCTTTGCTCACGCGGCTCAAGCGTCAGGAGGTCGTGGAGGATGTAGTAGGTGTCAATGGTTCGCTGAAGTCCGTCATGGAGCGTGTGGAACAGGTTGCGCCGACCAATGCACCCGTCTTGATTCTTGGTGAGACGGGTACGGGGAAGGAGGTCATCGCGCGCGCTATTCACGCACGGTCCACACGGCGCGACGGTCCGATCGTTCGTGTGAATTGCGGTGCCATTCCACCGGAGTTGGTCGATTCCGAATTGTTTGGCCACGAGAAGGGCAGCTTCACGGGCGCCGTAAATACGCGAAAGGGCTGGTTCGAACGCGCAGACGGCGGCACGCTCTTTCTGGATGAGATCGGCGAGCTGCCGCCTGCCGCACAGGTGCGCTTGTTGCGCATCTTGCAGGACGGTTCATACGAGCGAGTAGGCGGGCAGCACACAATGACAGCCGATGTCCGTATTCTCGCGGCTACGCACCGTAATCTGAAAGGCCTAGTCCGGGAAGGCCGGTTTCGGGAGGATCTGTGGTATCGGATCAGTGTTTTTCCGATCGAACTGCCCCCGCTTCGCGCTCGAAAGGCTGACATTCCGGCCCTTGCCAATCATTTTGCACGTAATGCAGGACTACGTCTGGGAGGCTATCCGCTGACCGTGTCCGACGAAGATATCCAGCTTCTCATGTCCTATGACTGGCCCGGCAACGTGCGCGAGATGTCGGCCGTCATCGAACGGGCCACCATCCTCGGTGGAGGGCATCGGCTGGATTTGAAAGGAGCAATGGGACGGCGGGCAGACGGGCAAACGATCGTCGCTGCGCGGCCCAACGGATCGGCGGGCCCCGAAGATGGTACCGGTTCGGCAGGCCGGTTCAAGACTCTTGATGAAGCGATGGCTGAGCACATCGCGCTGGCCTTGCGCACGACAAAGGGGCGCATCGAAGGTCCGGATGGGGCCGCAGCCCTGCTGGACATTCACCCGAACACCCTCCGGGCACGCATGCAAAAGCTGGGGCTTGACTGGCGTTTGTTTCGTAAGAACGGAAGCGCCATGTCGGAGCGGTCGCTACAGGAGGGTTGAAGAATATGCTTCAGGCGCATTTCACGTCTGAAACATTCATCCTAGTGCCAGGCGTTGCTTTCGGGAAGGTTCTCTTTAGTTTGCATCATGAGCGAGTACAGGGACAGAGATGCTTCTCTTTTCCAGGTAAACGCCATTAAGGCTCCGTGAGCGGATTCTTATAGGCGTTGCAAGATCCAGCGGGATATGTCGTTCAGCACGCTCTGTTTCTGCGGTTCGTTGAACGTCTCGTGATAGAGGCCCTCGTACAGGTGCAGGGATTTATCCATCGATTCTGCTTTGCCGTAGATCTCCCAGCTTCCGCTCGGGTTGGCGATCCGGTCAGCGGTGCCGTGGATGATCAAGAGCGGGAGCCGGAGCCTGGCGCCATGCTCACGCACGAATGCAGCGGCACGCATGATCTCCGATCCGAGTCGGGCCGGCATACGGCCCTGGTACTGTAATGGGTCTTGTCTGACGTTCAATACGACGTCGGGATCTTGCGAGATGTAATCGAAATCCAGGGCAACAGTGGGGAGGGTGGGTGTGAGCAGACTGACGGAGCGTGCCAGTTTGCGAACGAGAGTGGGCACGTCCTGCCCTACGTCGATGGCCGGGCTACTCAAGATGAGACCGTCTACTGCCTGATCCTGCCTCAGACAGTAGTGCGCACTGATGAGGCCCCCCATGCTGTGTCCGAACAAGAGGAGCGGAAGTTCAGCGGTTTGCTCCTTCGTGCGGGCCACAAAGATGGCCAGGTCGTTTACGTATTCGTCGAAAGATCGGATGAAGGCCCGGCGGCCACCCGAACGCCCATACCCACGCTGATCATAGGTGTGGACGGAGATGCCCTGTTTTACGAAGTGCTTCGCGACATGCTCATAACGGCTGCTGTATTCCGCGTATCCGTGTACGATGATGATTGCAGCGCGGGCCGGTAGCTGTGGCTGCCAGCTCTGGGTGTACAGGCACACATTATCTGTTCCGATGAAGGTGTGCTCTGTGTGTGTCATCTCAGGTTCGAAATCTGGAGGAAGGGAGCGGGAAATGTGGGTCCAGGTGGCGGGCATGGTGCGATATGGGTGCGGTCTGAGGAGCGGGTGAGCGTGTGGGCCGGGGACAAACGGGGCTAATCGTTTCCACATAGGACAAGCCAGTGAGGTGGTCAGTGAGGTCTCCGAGAGCGATGGGGATGAGTTCGGAAATGTGGAAGAAGTGCTTGTCCATGGCTAATGCCTCCTGTTTGTTTGAGTGATACAGGTAAGCTCTGGATAGTTAGTGACAGCTGTTTGTCACAGGGTGCAGGGTTAAATTTCTTTCAGGGAAAAGCACAGCCGTGAAACAACATCGGGCGCGGTAAATACAAGCGCCGAGTCTGTACGCACGAGTTAGTCTGTCGTGTAACGGGCCTGTCATTTCATTTGTTTTATCCGGTGCAGGGGGTAAGCCCTTTCCTGCGACACATGCATCGACTGCGTTCCATATGGGGGTTACGGGTGCTGGTCATCGTTCTGATGGCCGGTATCATGCCAGCCGTACTTGGCCCGGGGGTACGGGCCGCGCAGCCAAGCTCTGCGGATGCTTATGCGGACTGGCTCCGCGACTATCTGATCAGTCCCACTGATCCCGTAGTGGCGCGCGCGCTTGATGCGGCCTCCTCGACGAAGGCGCAGACCTTCGATGATTTCCTGCGGGTGTTCATCAAGGCCTTCGAGGCGCAGCAACCGGATATGGCACTGGCCGATGTATTTTCGGTCGAAGCGCAGAATACGGATGCGCTCGTCTGGTTGTTGTATGGACAGTACCAGCAGGTGCTCGGTGGGGTGTCGCCCGCGCGTGCAACCTTATCAGCGACGTCGTCCGGATTAGCTGGTATTACGGATCGTACGTACGCTATCCTGCCCGATACCGATCATGACGGCGCAGGAACGCATCGTCTCGATTTTCCGCTCCATTTCCTATCCGATCTTGCCGTTGTTACCCCTATCAGGGTATACTGGACGGCTTTTCCGCAAGGCCCCTAGTTCGTCTCCCTGCGACGCGCTATACTGCTGGCTCTTTCTGCGTTCGCCATCGGTTAGAGGGTCGGGTCGATGTGTGTGGAGATCTGGCGGCCCTTCCTGCCTGCGTGTCAGAAGAATGCACAGGTGAAAGCAGTTCGTGAGTGGGGGCCATCGCGTCCGACACCGAATCGGCCCCGCGGTATGGCCATCATCGATTTTTGCTCTGTTTCCCCACGTTTCCCGGGCGGCTTAGCTCCGAGCCGTGGGAGGTTCATCGTTTAGTTACACTCATCATTATGAAAGGCCAAGGATTTAAAATCTTTCTGATTGCATTCTTTGTAGTGCTTTCGGGATGGTATCTCTACCCCACGGTTCGCAGCTACTTCATCAACCAGCGTCTGAATTCGCTTGAGGGAGAAGCGCGAGTCGAGTATGAGCGCGAAAATTTCCAAACTATCCAAAAGGTGAACCAGGAGGCAATCAAGCTGGGTCTTGACCTTCAGGGAGGTATGCAGGTGTCGCTCGAATTGCGAGTGGATGCGCTGATCCGAGAGTTGGCGACTGACCCGGATCAGACGTTCGAAGAAGTCCTAGCAGCGGCACATGAAGAAGCACGGCTCGGTAATCAGTCTATCGTCGATGCGTTCGTCGCAGAATTCGAGCGCCGTGATCCGAACGTGCGGCTTTCCCGTTATTTCCGCAACGAAGCCCGGGGCATCACGCGCCGATCTTCCAATAGCGACGTACAAGCTTATCTCCGAGCCGAAGCAGACGAGGCCGTCAATCGTGCCATCGAGATCATTCGGCAGCGTGTGGACCGTTTCGGTGTAACGGAACCCTCTATTCAGAAGCAGGGGACGCGCCGCGTAGTCGTGGAACTTCCCGGGGTGGATGATGCAGAACGCGTGCGGCGTCTGCTGCGGGGGACGGCACGGCTCGAATTCCACTTGATGGCTGATCCGGGTGAGTTGCAGCGGTCTCTCCAGCGGATCGTTGAGCATTATCAGACAGCCGAAGCGGATACGACTGCGCGTGGTGCGGCGGCTCAGGACCTCGCGACGGCCGATACAAGTGCAGCCGCTCCTGGAGACACGGCATTCAACGTGGGCGATATCGTGAGCGGTGGAGTAGAACAGCAGGCGAGTACGGGTAACCCGCTTCTCGACGTGCTCCAGCCAGTGGGTCAGGGCGTTCAGTTCGGCTTCGTTGCGGAGCGAGATACTGCTGCCGCCAACCAGCTACTTTCTGCTCCGGAAGTCCAGGCCATGCTGCCGACCGGCGTGACGCTCATGTATACGTCCTCGCCCGTTGCAACGATGGAGGATGGGACTGAACTCTATGCTCTGCTCGGTGTCCGGAAGGAAGTCGAGCTTACCGGCGACGTGATCACGGATGCCCGTGTTGAGTTCAGCCAGACAAACCAGCCCGAGGTCTCGATGACCATGAATGCGGAGGGTGCGAGTGATTGGGCCCGGATAACGGGCGCCAACGTCAATCGTCCGATTGCCATCGTGCTTGATAATCTCGTCTACTCGTATCCGACGGTCATTAACCGGATTCCCAACGGGCGGTCGTCCATTACCGGCCTGGAGTCGCAGCAAGAGGCTCAGGATGTCGTGACGATCCTGAAATCCGGTGCTCTGCCGGCTCCGATGGAAATCGTTGAGGAGCAGATCGTAGGCCCCAGCCTCGGACAGGCGGCCGTACGGGCCGGTGTGATTTGTCTGATCGTTGGCTTTTTCACGGTAGCCCTGCTCATGGTGCTGTACTACAGGACAGCCGGTCTGGTGGCCAACCTGGCGCTTTTCACGACGATCTTCCTGATCTTCGGTGTACTCGCCGCCTTCAATGCCACCCTGACGCTGCCCGGCATTGCCGGTATCGTGCTCACGATGGGTATGGCGGTGGATGCGAACGTACTCATCTACGAGCGTGTCCGCGAGGAGCTGGCTACGGGCAAGTCTATGAAAGCGGCTATCGACGCCGGATATTCAAAAGCATTCAGTGCCATCTTCGACGGCAACATCACCACGTTCTTCGTGGGTGTGATCCTGTACTCTTTCGGGGTTGGCCCCATTCAGGGCTTCGCCGTGACGCTCATGGCCGGCATCCTCGTTTCCATGTTCTGCGCGCTCGTTCTCTCGCGCTTGGTTTTCGATTACATGGTTGCCGAGCGCCGCATGGCCGTCAACTTCGGGTGATTCACACGTTGTCCGTCGCCTGTCGGTCGTAGTCTGAGGACGTGCGGCCGGCAGCGAGCCACTGACAGTTAACCACTGATTTTTACTTCAATGCGTCTGTTTGAACATACCAATTTCGACTTCGTCGGCAACCGGCATAAGGCCTACATCCTTTCTGCCGTGCTGATGATTGCCAGCCTGATCTCGCTCGTCGTGCGCGGGGTGGAGGTCGGGATCGATTTTCAGGGTGGCATGTCCTTCGTAATCGAAACGGATCAGCCGATTCCGGTAGGCGACGTACGGTCCGAGCTTGCCGATCAGATCGGTATCGAATCCGAGGTGAAGACGTACGGTCAGGATGCGATCCTGATTCGTACTGCAGCGGAAGGTGACATCACCGAAGTACAGGAGCAGATTCTGCAGACTATTCAGACCGCTTTCCCTGACTCGAATCCCACCGTTGCGGGTACCGACATCGTCGGTCCGCGCTTTGCGGAGGACCTGGAGCGTGGTGCTGTGTACTCTGTGATCGGCTCGTTGCTGGTCATCTTCGTCTATATCCTGATACGGTTCGAATGGCGATTCGGCTTTGCTTCGGTTGCGGCGCTCTTTCACGACGTGTTGATCACGCTCGGGTTGTTTTCGATGTTCTACGGCATCATGCCGTTCTCACTCCAGATAGACCAGACTATCATCGCGGCCTTTCTCACGCTGATCGGTTACGGTATTAACGACACGGTGGTCATTTTCGACCGCATCCGCGAGTATATGAACATGCTCAAGACGGAGCCTTTTCCGATCATGGTGAACCGGGCCATTAATAGTACGTTGAGCCGCACCATTGTTACCGGTGGTACCACCTTGCTCTCGGTAATAGTGCTCTTTATATTCGGTGGAGAGGTGCTGCGCGGTTTCGCCTTTGCGCTCGCTGTGGGCATCGTGGTCGGCACTTACTCTTCCGTTTTCGTCGCTCCTCCTATCTTGATCGAGTTGCGAGAGCGCGAGGCGAAACGGGCCGTCACTTCGCGCCGGTAGCCAGTGCGTTCAGAACTCAGGTGGAAGGAGCGGTATGACCGCACGCAGTTTCGGCATCCGCATACGGCAAGTTAGTTTTTCCGACCAAGAACCAGCCAGGGAGCCACATGGATTACAACATTAACGAACAGCAGAACGCTGTCGTGATCACGCTCGAGGGCAACGTTATGGGCGGTCCGGACGGGACCAAACTCCACGACACGTTGCATCAGCTCAAAGAGCAAGGGCGGAAGAATGTCGTGGTTGACCTTTCGAAGGCCAAGTTTATGAATTCCAGCGGGCTCGGCATGCTGATCAGCGGCCTGACGACGATGCGCAATTGTGGAGGGGATCTTCGTCTTGCGAACGTAGCGGACCGCATCCAGTCGCTGCTCGCTATTACCAAGCTGAACTCGGTCTTCAAGAGCTATGATTCCGTAGATTCGGCTGTTGTGAGCTATACATCGGAACCCGTAGCGGGTGCTCAAGCCTGAGCCGGAGACGACGTATATTTGTATGTACGTCAGGCGATTCGGAAGGCGACGGTTCCGCAAGCCGGGATCGTCGCCTTCACTATGTAGTAGATTGTCCGTTGTAGGTGGGTCAGCGTGTACCGTCTCCTGATGGCTTTGGCAGTAGGTCGGAGATTGTAAGCTAATGACAAACAACGGATTAGAGATAAATTCTTTTTGATAAGGAAATGCCAATCAGTGTTGTAATCGGGAGCCAGTGGGGCGATGAGGGTAAGGGCAAGATCGTCGATCTGCTCAGCCAGGAGGTGGATATCGTAGCACGCTATCAGGGTGGGGCAAATGCCGGCCACACGATTTGCTGGGGCGACAAGACATTCGTTCTGCATCTCGTACCAAGCGGGATCTTTCACGAGGGAGTAACCTGCGTGATTGGCAACGGGGTCGTCATCGATCCCAAGGCGGTGCTCGATGAGATCCGCATGATTACCGACCTGGGCTATGATGTCCAGGGGCGGCTGCTGATCTCGCATAACGCGCACCTCATCATGCCGTATCATAAGGCGCTCGATCAGGCGCGTGAGCGGTACCGGGATGCAGAGGCCATCGGGACTACGGGCAGAGGAATCGGTCCGGCCTACATGGACAAGTTTGCGCGTACAGGTATTCGCGTAGTGGACCTTCTAGACCGCGACGTGCTGCGCGCCAAGATTACGCGTGCCGTGGAGGAGAAGAACGCGATGTTGACCGGGATCTACGGAGCGGAAGGGGTGGATGTCGATGCCATCATTGAAGAGTATGTCGAATTCGACAAGTTCATCGATCCGTTCGTAACCGACACGACGCAGTACCTGAATCAAGAACTCAAGGCGGGCAAGCATATTCTGGCTGAGGGGGCGCAGGGTTCCTTGCTGGACGTTGACTTCGGGACATACCCCTACGTTACCTCCAGCCATCCGACGGTAGGTGGCTGTTGCACGGGTCTGGGTGTACCGCCTACGGAGATCAAGCGTGTTATCGGTATCGTCAAGGCATACTGTACGCGTGTGGGGAATGGGCCTTTCGTAACGGAACTGAACGACGAAATGGGCGAGCGGCTGCGTCAGGTAGGACATGAATTCGGAGCTACAACGGGTCGTCCACGGCGCACGGGATGGCTTGATCTCGTCGCACTCCGCTACACGTCAATGATCAACGGTCTGACTGACTATGCGATCACGAAGCTGGATGTGTTGACCGGACTCGACGAGATCAAAGTATGCACCCACTACCGCTATAACGGCACGTTGCACGAGCGCTTTCCGAGCGAGGTGCAGACGCTGGAGAAGGTGGAGCCGGTTTACGAGACGCTGCCGGGCTGGAAGGAGGATATCACAGGCTGCGAGCGATTCGAGGATCTGCCGGTAGAGGCACGCGAGTATCTACAGTTCATGGTTCGGCACACTGGCGTGGACATCAGTATGGTCTCAACGGGCCCGAAGCGGGAACAAACTATTCTGAGCGAGCGGGAGCGGCTGCTGGTGACCGCGTGAGCGGGATTTGGCATTGCAGATCAGGATCCCGCCATTGCGGGACGCGTTCTGGATTAACAGACCTGACAGGTTTTGGGAACTTGTCAGGTCTGTGTTTTAGTCGCCGAAGTGATCTTTCGCGGGTACAACACATCGTGTTGTACCCCTTTTTGTAGGTAGAATTACTGCATGCCATGCCGAACTCTCCGATACGAACCCGAGACCGGCTTTTCGGCGGGCGCAGCACAAGGGCGTACCGCCTCTCCGTGGACCTGAAGCTGGGGCTGGTTCTTTTTGCCGTTCTGATTGCCGTCGCCTCGCTTCTGTACACGAATCACCTCGTCGACCAGTTACGTGAGCGAGAGCAATTCGTTGTGGAACTCTGGACTATGGCACGGCGGGAGACAGCCAGTGCAACGCTGATCATCAACCCATATCTGGACGAGTTTCAGGAGCTGGATTCACTGCTGCGTACATTCGGCGTGGGACAGCAGCGTGGTGAGATGAACGCGGACCTCGAACGATACCGGCGAGCCATCCAGTGGGCTCAATCCATGCCGCCTCCAGCCGGGGAGATCACACTGGCAACGGAGATCCTGAGCCGGGGAGGGGAGGATATTCCCGCTATCGTCATTGATTCCAGTGGGCCGACGCCTCAGGTAGCGTTCTGGCAGAACGTACGGGTACCTCAGGATAGCGCTGAGGCACGCCAGGTACTGCTCCAGCGTGTAGCAGAACACGCCGGTGAGTATCAGACGATCCCGATCGAACTGGATTTCGGTAATGAAGAACTCAAACAGTATGTTTTCTTCGATGAATCCAGGATCATTCGAGAGCTACGGATCTATCCCTACATTCAACTCCTCGTCATGGGTATTTTCGTGATGGTAGGGTATATAGGGTTCTCGTACATTCGGCGAAGCGAGCAGAGCAGCCTGTGGGCAGGCATGGCCAGAGAGGCGGCGCATCAACTCGGGACACCGATTTCGAGTCTGATGGGGTGGCACGAACTGCTCAAGATGCCCGATCTTCCGCCAGATCAGGAGGAGCTTGCGCTCGAGGAAGTCGGAAAAGATATCAACCGCCTGCGTCTGGTTGCCAATCGTTTTTCCGATATTGGCTCGCTCCCAAAACTAGACGTCATGCCCATCGCCCCGATTGTTTACGGAATGGCGGAGTACATGCGCCATCGCATTCCGCAGCAAGGAAAGCGTGTCACCCTTGACGTCGATGTCCCGTCCGATCTGAAGGCACCGCTGAATGCCGAATTGTTTGAATGGGTGATAGAGAACCTGCTCAAGAACGCTCTGGATGCTATCGAGACGGATCATGGTGCCATTGCGATCACGGCAGGTTCGGCCAATGGGCGGATACGGATCGACGTGCGTGATACAGGGAAGGGAATAGAACGGAGTCAGTGGAAAAACGTGTTCCGTCCCGGTTATAGCACTAAGAAGCGAGGATGGGGGCTGGGTTTGAGCCTGGCGAAACGAATTGTCGAGGATTACCATGGTGGCTCACTTACGCTCACGCAATCGCGTGTAGGGCATGGGACGACGTTCCGGATCGAATTGCCGGCGGGAGAGAGGGCATGAGGCGTAAGACGAAGGGGAGAGTAAGTCGGGGAAGAAGAAAGGAGGTGATGGGGTACAGGTTTCGTTGTTGCACACTAAAACAAAAGAAGTATGCCGCGTCCGTACATACTTGCTGAGACGAACTGGAAGACTGTAAAGCATACCGACTATACCGTGGCTGTATTGCCATGGGGGGCCACAGAGGCCCACAACTACCATTTGCCATACGCAACGGACAACATGCAGTGTGATTATGTCGCAGCGGAAGCGGCACGCATCGCATGGGATAAGGGGGCAAAGGTCGTCGTACTGCCGACGGTGCCGTTTGGAGTAAATACCGGACAGCTCGATATCAAGCTGGATATCAATATGAACCCGAGCACGCAGTTTGCCGTGCTGCGGGACGTCGTCGATGCACTCTCACGGCAAGGTATCAAGAAACTGGTCGTGATGAACGGGCACGGGGGGAACAACTTCCGTCAGATGCTACGGCAACTCCAGGCCGAGTACCCGGACGTTTTCCTGTGCGTGTTTAACTGGTACGAGGCGGCGAAGGTGAGCGACTATTTCGAGGACGAAGGTGATCACGCGGGGGAGATGGAAACGAGCGTCATGATGCATATCGCACCTGACCTAGTGTTGCCGCTCTCAGAGGCAGGTTCGGGCAAGGCGCGCGTGATCAAGATTCGCGCCTTCCGAGAGAAATGGGTATGGGCACAACGAGAGTGGAGCAAGGTGACCGAGGATACCGGCGTGGGGAATCCGGCCGCTTCTACGCCGGAAAAAGGGCGGCGTTATCTGGATGCAGTGACAGCGAATATAGGCGCTTTTCTTGTGGACCTGGCTGCAGTTGACATCCGCGATATGTACGTCGATCCAGAAGAAGTGCAGTAGGCACGCAGATCCCAACCAGCGGCACCATCGAGACCATTCTGCAGGAACACGAAAAGGCACCCGGCTTGGCGTCGGCTCGAAACGACATTATATTGAGGCGCGTCGAAAAAAGCGAGTCCATTGCGTAAAGGGTGTTATCGAGCAGGAGTGAAGAGAAGCGTAGTGGATCGGTGTCAAACACGTCTCGCGGCCAAACGGCCCCTGCCTGCCAGCTTTTGCATGTCGGACGCAGGTCGTTAAACGAGTCTACCCTGCATGCGATAAGCTTTGGCTAAGCCATACCAAGCAGAACCATTAGACTGGTACGGAGGCGCCAGAGGCAAGGCTCGTACGGGAGATCTCGTCGAGGACGTGCCCGTCGCGGTGCCGGTTTGCGCCAGCAACAGCGTAATGCATTTATGAAGCTCTCGGATTTCGAGTTTGAGTACCCGAAAAGCCTCATTGCGAAGTATCCGGCTGAGCCGCGGGACAGTGCGCGTCTGATGGTGTTGGATCGTGCATCCGGGACCATTAAACATCAGACGTTTCGCGATCTGCCGGAGTATTTCAAAGAGGGGGATGTATTCGTCGTCAACGATACGAAGGTGTTCCCTGCCCGGTTGTACGGAAACAAGGAGAAGACCGGCGCGCGTATCGAGGTTTTTCTGTTGCGTGAGTTGAATGCGGAAAGCCGTCTATGGGACGTCATCGTTGACCCCGCGCGGAAAATCCGCATCGGCAACAAGCTGTATTTCGATAACGGGCTGGTTGCGGAGGTCATCGATAACACGACCTCTCGAGGAAGGACGATCCGGTTTCTGTTCGACGGAGAGACGGAGGAGCTTTATCGAATGCTCGATGAGATAGGGCAGACTCCTCTTCCGCCTTACATCAAGCGAAAAACGGAAGACGAGGACCGGGATCGGTATCAGACGGTCTTTGCAGCGCACAGGGGGGCCGTTGCTGCCCCGACGGCGGGGCTTCATTTCACCCATGAACTGGTGCGCACCCTTCTGGAGAAGGGAGTCGATCTGGCGCCCATTACCCTTCATGTCGGCCTGGGTACGTTCCGCCCGGTAGAAGTAGAGGATCTGACGAAGCACCGGATGGATTCCGAGCAGTTCATCATCTCCAAAGAGTCAGCCGAAAAGATCAATCGGGCACTTCACTCGGATTCGTCAACTGTGACGGCGGTAGGGACGACCGTCGTGCGGGCGATTGAGTCTAGCCTTTCCGCATCGGGCATGGTGAAGGCGGATGAGGGGTGGACGGACAAATTCATCTATCCGCCCTATGAGTTCAAGGTAACGGAGCGGCTCATTACCAACTTCCATATGCCCAAGAGCACGCTGATGATGCTGGTAGCAGCATTTGCTGGCTATGAGTTCATGATGGAGGCGTACCAGGAGGCCATCAATGAGAAGTATCGTCTGTTCTCGTTTGGTGACGCCATGTTGATCCTATGAGGATCCGGGCTTAAGCCCGGGGCGTGACATGTCTATGACAGTCGGCATTATAGTGCCGTAGTACGACAGGGGCACTCGCCCGCCTGTACATCTTTGTGAGTTGTCCGGTCCCTTCGATGTCGTGCGCCAAAGCGTATTTGTGAGCAGTTGCTCGTCCGATCTCCGGGATTCTCTATTCTGATGCATACCGTGCAAGGCAAAGCGGAAGTTGGCGTTCTGATTCCTGCGGCTGGGGCAGGTACGCGTATGGGAGGCGAACGGAAGCAGTTCCGCTTGCTTGGAGGGCGGCCTCTGCTTGTGCAAACCCTGCTTCCGTTTGAACGCCACCCGCTGGTTCGTCACATCGTTGTTGCGGCCCCTTCCGATAACCTGGCCGGTTTCGAGGATGAACTTCGTGCGGCTGGTATTACGAAGCTGCACTGTGTTGTAAGCGGGGGTTCCACCCGGCAGGATTCTGTCGCACGCGCATTAGAGGCGCTGCCGGCTTCCGTGGAAGTGGTGCTCGTCCACGATGCCGTGCGTCCTTTCATCCGGCCGGGTCATATTTCCAGCGTCGTTGAAGCTGTCGTGGAGCATGGGGCGGCTGCCCTGGCTATTCCGGTGACGGATACGCTCCGTCATGGAAGCGAAGGTGTGTTTGGTGCGACGGTATCACGTACGGGGTTATACCGGATGCAGACCCCCCAGGGTTTTCAGCGTGCCATCTTCGAGAGAGCTCACGAGGATGCGATGCGGTGCGGGGTGCAATCCACTGATGACGTGGCGCTCGTCATGCGGCTCGATCAAGCCGTTCATATCGTTGAGGGCGGTCCGGAAAATATCAAGATTACGACTCCGGGAGACTGGGAAATGGCCAATGTGTTGTGGGCATACTGGCAGGCAAAAGTTTACAACGGGCACGCGGAGCCGGATACGGTAGCCGGGCTTGAGGGCCGGGGAGGGTAAGCGCACCCGCACCGGGTTTTCTGCCGTTCGTTTTATTAGACAGAGAGATTTAGCATGAGAGTCGGGTTCGGATACGATGTGCACCAGCTGGTCGAAGGGAGGCCGTTGATCATCGGAGGTGTGACGATCCCACATGAGCGAGGGCTGGAAGGGCATTCAGATGCGGACGTATTGCTGCATGCCATCGCTGACGCGGTGTTGGGTGCGGCTGCGCTGGGCGACATTGGTGTCCACTTTCCCAACACGGATGAGCGGTGGCGCGGGGCAGATAGTATGAAGTTACTCGAGCGCGTAGGCGAGATCATTTCCGATGCGGGCTACCGCGTTTCCAATGTAGATGCCAGCGTGACGCTCGAACGTCCGAAACTGCGTCCCTATATCGATGCTATGCGTGAGAACGTCGCGCGGGCACTCGGGATACAGGTGGATCAGGTATCTGTAAAGGCTACCACGGCGGAACGACTGGGCTTTGTCGGGGCAGGGGAGGGGGCGGAAGCTCAAGCCGTTTGCTGCTTGCTTCCGAAGTAATGCCGGGTGACGCCAGGGCATGGGAGACCTTTTCAGCGATATCTCTGACTGGATGACCGCGTTGCCCGTCATATGGGCGTACGTGGCCATTCTTGCTATCGCCTACGGAGAGAACGTTGTGCCCCCGGTTCCAGGTGATCTTGTCGTTGTATTTGGAGGTTATCTTGCCGGTACGGGAAAGCTGGACTTTGGCATCGTCGTCCTTCTTTCTGTCGTTGGCGGGACAGCGGGTTTCATGACGATGTACGCAATTGGGTACCGCATCGGGGATGCCGTTATGGACCCGAATCGGCTTCGTTGGCTTCCCAAAGATCAGATTGCGAAGGCTTCCTCCTGGCTGGATCGATGGGGATACTGGGTGGTTGCATTGAACCGATTCTTGAGTGGTGCTCGTTCCGTGATCTCCTTGACCGTCGGGATGGCACATACGGATTCAATTAAGACGGCCGCCTGTGCTGCATTGAGTGCGTTCGTGTGGACACTGCTCATTACGTATGCCGGGTACGCCCTTGGAGAGAACTGGAGGGAGATTGCGGTGTGGCTTGCGGTCTATGGGCGCGTGATGCTTGGGCTATCGGTACTGGTGGTAGTCGTCTGGCTGGGATACTGGTATCTGCGCAGGCGTAAATCGAAGAAGAGAACATAAGCTTGTCAGGAGGTAGAACTTGTTTCTTGGTTCTGCGTTCAAGCAGCTTTCATAGGCGCAGGGTTGACAGTTTTTGGTCGGCCATTGTACATTGAAGTTCTGCACTTTGAACGCTGGCGTAGCTCAATCGGTAGAGCAGCTGATTTGTAATCAGCAGGTTGGGGGTTCGAGTCCCTTCGCCAGCTCTTCGATTGAAATTCTCGCTTCGGACTGGCACAAGAGGCGGTAAATAGACGTAGTTAGGCACTCAATACGGGCAGGTACCCAAGTGGCCAACGGGGGCAGACTGTAAATCTGCTGGCTTAGCCTTCGGAGGTTCGAATCCTTCCCTGCCCACTTTTTGATGTTGGAATTCAGGTTTTGATTGTGTGCCCTCGGGTGCATGGTCGAGGTCTGGGGCAATTTGGTATTGCCTTGCGGGAGTAGCTCAGTTGGTAGAGCGTCAGCCTTCCAAGCTGAATGTCGCGGGTTCGAGTCCCGTCTCCCGCTCTCTCAATTGCGGATTCTGGGTGTTGGGTTGCGAGTTGGCGGGTCTTGTCAAATTCTGCAATCCGGGCTCGTGGTCCGAAATTGAAGCCGCCTTAGCTCAGTGGTAGAGCACTTCCATGGTAAGGAAGGGGTCATCGGTTCAATCCCGATAGGCGGCTCGCGTAGTGGCGTGTCTCGACGGAATCGGGATACGCTTTTTCGTAGGAGGGGCTGGTGTGCTCTTCGTCTGATTCTGTAAATCGTTCAGCTTTAACGTCAGATCTATGGCAAAGGAGACCTTTCAGCGGAATAAGCCGCACGTGAACGTGGGTACGATCGGGCACGTGGACCACGGCAAGACGACGCTCACGGCGGCCATCACGAACGTGCTGGCCAAGCGCGTGGCG
>Ga0164243_10006122_pt1 | contig 18309 bp, 15 predicted proteins | sample OricompcompostOP_FD_108781 | JGI IMG/M metagenome (GOLD analysis project Ga0164243, IMG submission 108781) | Organic Plus compost microbial communities from Emeryville, California, USA - Original compost - Organic plus compost (OP) | ecosystem: Engineered > Solid waste > Mixed feedstock >... | reverse complement strand
TCGACGTCAAGGTCGGCGACACGGTGATCTACTCGAAGTACGGCGGCACCGAGGTCAAGTACGCCGGCGAGGAGTACCTGGTGCTCTCCGCCCGCGACGTCCTCGCGGTCATCGAGAAGTAACCGATCAAAGCTGAAGTGCGCGTCGCCCCGGACCGGTTCTGCCCGGGCCGGGGCGTCGTGTGTTCCGGAGGGAATTGAATGGCGAAGATCCTGAGCTTCTCGGACGACGCCCGGCACCTTCTCGAGCACGGCGTCAACACCCTCGCTGACACGGTCAAGGTCACCCTCGGCCCGCGCGGGCGAAACGTCGTCCTCGACAAGAAGTTCGGCGCTCCGACGATCACCAACGACGGCGTGACCATCGCCAAGGAGATCGAGCTCACCAACCCGTACGAAAATCTCGGTGCCCAGCTGGTCAAGGAGGTGGCGACCAAGACCAACGACGTGGCTGGCGACGGCACCACCACCGCCACCGTGCTGGCCCAGGCCATGGTCCGCGAGGGCCTGCGCAACGTCGCCGCCGGCGCCAACCCGAGCGACCTCAAGCGCGGCATCGACGCCGCCGTCGACGCGGTGTCCAAGGCGCTGCTCGGCAAGGCGGTCGACGTCGACACCAAGGGCGCCATCGCCAACGTCGCCACGATCTCGGCACAGGACGCCACCATCGGCGACCTGATCTCGCAGGCCATGGAGAAGGTCGGCCGTGACGGCGTCATCACCGTCGAGGAGGGCTCGACCCTGGCGACGGAGCTGGAGGTCACCGAGGGCCTGCAGTTCGACAAGGGCTTCATCTCCCCGCACTTCGTGACCGACCCGGAGGCGCAGGAGGCCGTCCTCGACGAGCCCTACATCCTGATCACCACGCAGAAGATCTCGGCCGTCGAGGACCTCCTCCCGCTGCTGGAGAAGGTCGTCCAGGCCGGCAAGCCGCTGCTGATCGTCGCCGAGGACGTCGAGGGCCAGGCGCTCGCGACGCTCGCGGTCAACGCCGTGCGCAAGACGCTCAAGGTCGCGGCGGTCAAGGCGCCGGGCTTCGGCGACCGGCGCAAGGCGATGCTGCAGGACATGGCGATCCTCACCGGCGGCGAGGTGATCGCCCAGGAGCTGGGCTACAAGCTCGACCAGATCGGGCTCGAGCAGCTCGGCTCCGCGCGGCGCGTGGTCATCGACAAGGACAACACCACGATCGTCGACGGCAAGGGCAGCGACACCGAGGTCGCCGAGCGGATCTCCCAGATCCGCAAGGAGATCGAGGCCTCCGACTCCGACTGGGACAAGGAGAAGCTGTCCGAGCGGCTGGCGAAGCTGTCCGGCGGCATCGCGGTGATCAAGGCCGGCGGCGCCACCGAGGTGGAGCTCAAGGAGCGCAAGCACCGCATCGAGGACGCCATCGCGGCGACCAAGGCCGCGGTCGAGGAGGGCACCGTCCCCGGCGGCGGCGCCGCGCTGGTGCAGATCGCCTCGGTGCTCGACGACGACCTGGGCCTGACCGGCGACCAGAAGACCGGTGTCGCGATCGTCCGCAAGGCGCTCAACGAGCCGCTGCGCTGGATCGCGGAGAACGCCGGCCACGACGGCAACGTGGTGGTGCAGAAGGTCCGCGAGCTGGAGTGGGGTATCGGCCTCGACGCCGCGGCCGGTGGGTTCGTCAACCTGGCCGAGTCCGGCATCATCGACCCGGTCAAGGTGACCCGCAACGCGGTCCTCAACGCCGCGTCGATCGCCGGCCTGCTGCTGACCACCGAGAGCCTGGTGGTCGAGAAGCCGGAGAAGGCGGAGCCCGCCGACCACGGCCACGGTCATGGCCACGGCCACGGGCACGGCCACCAGCACGGCCCCGGCTTCTGAGCAAAGCCCGATCCGGAAGGCCCGCGCGGCGACCGCGCGGGCCTTTCGCTTTCCCGCCGCGGCCCGCCACACTGGCGGTCGTGACGAGCAGGCACGGCGCCCTGGCCGGCGTCGCCGCGGCGGCGGCCGCCCTCGGCGTGGCCGAGCCGGTCGCGGTGCTGACCGGGGCCCGCAGCGCCCCGCTGGTCGCGGTCGGCGGCGCCGTGGTCGACGGGGTGCCCGAGGGCCTCAAGCAGGTCGCGATCGCCCTGTTCGGCGTCCACGACAAGACCGCGCTCCTCGTCGGGACGGCGGTCCTGCTGCTCGCGTTCGCGGCGGCCGTCGGCGTGCTGGCCGTGCGCCGGGGCCTCGTCGCCGGCTTCGCCGGCATCGGCGCCTTCGCGGCGGTCGGCGTCGCGGCGGCGCTGACCCGCCCGGACGCCGGCCCGGCCGCGGCCCTCCCGTCCCTGCTCGGCGCCGCTGCCGCCGGTGCCGTCCTCTGGCTGCTCACCGCCGGCCCGCTCGCACCGCCGGAGCCCGCGGCCGCGAATGGCGCGCCGGTGGACCCGGGGCAGGCGGCGGCGCGGCGGCGGTTCCTGCGCGGCGGCGGGCTCGTCGCCGCGGGGGCCCTGGTCGCCGGGCTCGGCGGCCGGTGGCTCGCCACCCGGCGCGGCGTGGCGCAGGCCCGGGCCGAGATCGTGCTGCCGCCACCCGCCGACCCGGCGCCGGCGCTGCCGACCGGCGTCGACCCGGACGTGCCGGAGCTGTCGCCCTACGTCACCGGCAACGCCGACTTCTACCGGATCGACACCGCGCTCGTCGTGCCGCGCATCGATCCCGCCGACTGGCGGCTGCGGATCCACGGCCGGGTGCGCAACCCGGTCACCCTGCGCTTCGAGGACCTGCTGGCCCGGCCCATGATCGAGCGGTACGTCACCCTCGCGTGCGTGTCCAACGAGGTCGGTGGCGACCTGATCGGCAACGCGCGCTGGCTCGGCGTGCCGCTGAAACCCCTGCTCGACGAGGTGCAGCCGCTCGACGGGGCCGACCAGGTCGTCGGCCGGTCCGCCGACGGCTGGACGTGCGGCACGCCGACCGCGGTCCTGCGCGACGGCCGCGACGCCATGCTCGCCGTCGGCATGAACGGCGCGCCGCTGCCGATCGCGCACGGCTTCCCGGTACGGGTGGTCGTGCCGGGCCTCTACGGCTACGTCTCCGCCTGCAAATGGGTCGTCGAGCTGGAGCTGACCAGCTTCGCCGACTTCGACGCGTACTGGGTGCCGCGCGGCTGGTCGCCCCAGGCCCCCGTCAAGACCCAGTCGCGGATCGACACGCCCCGGTCCGGCGCGCGGCGCCGCGCGGGACCCGTCATGGTGGCCGGCGTCGCCTGGGCACAGCACCGCGGGATCGCCGCGGTCGAGGTGCAGGTCGACGACGGGCCGTGGCGGCCGGCCACCCTCGCGTCCACGGTCTCGACCGACACCTGGGTCCAGTGGTCATGGCGCTGGGACGCCCCGCCGGGCGACCACGTGCTGCGGGTCCGGGCGACCGACAGCACCGGCGCGACACAGACGGCGACCCCGTCCGACGTGCTACCGGACGGGGCCACCGGCTACCACACCGTCACCGTGACGGTCAGCTAGCCCTGCGCTGGGCGGGCACGGGGGTCGCGCGGCGCGCGGCCGGGACCGCGGCCTTGTGGGGCTGGCCGAGGCGGGCCTCCAGCCGCTCGACATCGACCCGGGTCTGCCGGCGGTCGGCGAGATCCTCCCAGCCCATGGCCAGGAGGCGCAGGCGCTCCGACTCGCTGAAGCCGCCCCATACGCCGTACGGTTCGCGCACGGAGAGGGCGTGGGCGGCGCACTCGGCGCGCACCGGACACGTCACGCAGACGGCCTTCGCCCTGGTCTCCCGGCGGTTGCGCGACGAGCCGCGCTCCCCGTCGGGGTGGAAGAACTGGGCACTGTCGCGGCCCCGACAGGCTCCGAGCCGTTGCCAGTCCCAACGTTCGTCGATGGGCCCGGGTAGCCTGCGTACGTTGGACATCGAGGGCCACTCCTTCCGCGCGGATCCGGATGCGGCCATCACTACCCACGGCGGTCTCGGCTCACACGTGCCCGATGAACACATCACGCGCACTCTTCTCACCGGCGTGGCGAACTGTCCGGAACTTTCCTGTTCTTTCCGCTGAAACGCCGTAATGATCTCACTACTCCGTGGTCCTCTTCTATGAGGAGAGGAGGACCACCGTGCGTACTGTCCTCGTTTGTGTTCGGACATCGCAGGCGGCGCAGAACGTCGCCGCTGCCGCGGCCCGGCTCGGAGTAGCCGGCGCCGTGCGAACAGCTGTGTCCGAGCCCGAGGTATTGCTCCGTCTTGCCGAGCGACCCGCCGACGTTGTGCTCGCCGACACCGCCGTGACCAGGCCCGACACCGTCGGGTTCACCCAGCGCGTGCTGGGCCGCGCGCCGGGGGCGACGATCGTGCTCTTCGGGTCCGAGGACCCGAGGGTCGCGGCCGCCGCCGTCAGCGCCGGCGCGAGAGGCCTGATCCAGGGCGGCGACCAGGACCTGGTCAGCGTCGTGGCGAAGGCCGTCCTGCTGCTGTGCGTGTCCGGCCGGATCCCGGCCGCCGTGGGCGGCGGGCTCGCCGGCACGGCCGCCGGCCGCAACGCCGGGCCCATGCGGATGCAGGCCGGGGTCGGGACCGGTCACCCCCAGATCGGTCTCGGCGAGTCGGCAGCGGCCGTCGTCCCCGCCCAGCGCGGTGACGTCGGTGGCATCGACGTCCGCGGAAACGCGGAGGAAGGACGCTATTTCGCCCCACAACCCGACCCGCTCAACCGGTACGGAGGCCGCGACGAGCCCGTCGTCCGGCGCGCCGCCCTGACCGAGCGGGAGCTTCAGGTGCTTCGCGGCATGGCCGACGGGAAGAGCAACGCCGAGATCGGGCGGGAACTCTTCGTGTCGGAGGACACCGTGAAGACCCACGCCCGGCGGCTGTTCCGCAAGCTCGGCGCGCGGGACCGCGCGCACGCGGTGGCCGCGGGCTTCCGTTCGGGCCTCGTGGCCTGACCCGTCACCGCCGACCGGTCCACCCCTCTCCCCGGCCGGTCAGCGGGAGGCAATCACGATCCCGGGCTGTCCGGCTTGCCGGGCATCCGAGCGAAGGAGGGACCCCTTCCTAACGTCCAGGCGTTAGGAAGGGGCCCCTCCTTCGCCTGGCTCGGGATCGTCGGCTTCGTCCGCCAGGGTGTCGTGCACGCCGTCGGCGTACCCCTTCGCGTAGTCCCAGGTGACGTAGTGGTCCGGGTCCGGGTCGTAGGCCGGCTCGTGGACCCGCGGGCGACCCGAGCGCAGCAGGTGGCGCAGGTTGCCGCGGAGCAGGTCCCAGTCGAAGTAGTGCGGCTCGTGGCAGTCTTCACACTCGATGACCAGCCCCCGGATGCCGACCGGCCCGAGCAGGGCCTGGTAGATCTCGAGGTCGGCGAGATCCTCGAGCACGTCCTGACGCTCGACCTCCGTCAGCGGGTCGAGGGCCGAGTCGTCGTCGCCCGCGTCGTCGGAGAGCCCCGCGCCGGGGTCGTCGCTGAACGGATCGATGGGCTCGTCGTTCACCCCTCCACCGTAGTCGTTCCCCGGCCCTGAGCGCCTGCCCGAACGGCGGGTGTGGAGGAGCCCGTGGGTAACATTGCGTATCGCGCCGCTGAGGGGACAAACCATGGACAACTCGCCTGTCTACGACCTGCCTTCCGGCACCTTCGGAGACCCGGGAGCCGGGTCCGCCGCGACCGTGCCGCTCGGGCTGACCTTCGACGACGTCCTGCTGCAGCCGGGCGAGAGCGACGTGGTGCCCAGCCAGGTCGAGACCGGCACCCAGCTCACCCGCAACGTCCGGCTGGCGATCCCGCTGATGTCCAGCGCGATGGACACCGTCACCGAGGCGCGCATGGCGATCGCGATGGCCCGCAACGGCGGCATCGGCGTCCTGCACCGCAACCTGTCGATGGAGGACCAGGCGCTCCAGGTCGACCTGGTGAAGCGCTCCGAGGCCGGCATGATCACCAACCCGGTGACGTGCAGCCCCGACGACACGCTGCGCGACGTCGACGCCCTCTGCGGCCGCTACCGCATCTCCGGTGTCCCGGTCGTCGACGCGAGCGGCGCGCTGGTCGGCATCGTGACCAACCGGGACATGCGGTTCGTCAGCGACGGCAACACCCCGGTGCGCGAGATCATGACCCGGATGCCGCTGGTCACCGCGCCGGTCGGGGTGAGCAAGCCCGACGCGCTGGCGCTGCTGCGCCAGCACAAGGTCGAGAAGCTCCCGCTGGTCGACGAGGCGGGCCGGCTGCGCGGCCTGATCACCGTCAAGGACTTCACCAAGAGCGAGCAGTACCCGAACGCGACCAAGGACGACGCCGGACGGCTGCGGGTGGCGGCGGCGGTCGGCGTCGGCGACGAGGCGTACAAGCGCTCCCGGCTGCTCGTCGAGGCCGGGGTCGACGTGCTGATGGTCGACAGCTCGCACGGCCACAGCCGCAACGTGCTCGAGATGGTGGCCCGCCTCAAGCGGGAGACCCAGGTCGAGGTCGTGGGCGGCAACGTCGCGACGTACGCGGGTGCCAAGGCCCACATCGAGGCCGGCGCGGACGCGGTCAAGGTCGGCATCGGCCCCGGCGCGATCTGCACCACGCGGGTCGTCGCCGGTGTCGGCGTGCCGCAGATCACCGCGATCATGGAAGCGACCCGGGCCGCCCGCCCGGCCGGCGTGCCGGTGATCGCCGACGGCGGCATCCAGTTCTCCGGCGACATCGCCAAGGCGATCGTGGCCGGCGCGCACTCGGTGATGCTCGGCAGCCTCTTCGCCGGCTGCGAGGAGAGCCCCGGCGAGCTGATCTTCATCAACGGCAAGCAGTTCAAGTCGTACCGGGGGATGGGTTCGCTCGGCGCGATGCAGTCGCGCGGCCAGGGCCGGTCGTACTCGAAGGACCGCTACTTCCAGGACGACGTGCTCAGCGAGGACAAGCTGGTGCCCGAGGGCGTCGAGGGCCAGGTGCCCTACCGCGGGCCGCTCTCGCAGGTGGCGCACCAGTTGATCGGCGGCCTGCGGGCGGCGATGGGCTACGTCGGCGCGGCCACGATCGACGAGATGCACCGGCGCGGCCAGCTCATCCGCATCACGGCGGCCGGGCTCAAGGAGAGCCACCCGCACGACATCCAGATGACCGTCGAGGCACCCAACTACCACACTCGCTGAATAAGGAGCACCCCGTGCGTGACGTGGTCGAGATCGGCTTGGGGAAGACCGCGCAGCGCGGCTATCACCTCGACGACATCGCGATCGTGCCGAGCCGTCGCACCCGCGACGTGGACGACGTGTCGACGGCGTGGCAGCTCGACGCGTACCCGTTCAAGATCCCCTGTGTGGCCCACCCGAGTGACGCCACGATGAGCCCGGCCAGCGCGGTGGCCCTGGGCCGCCTCGGCGGTCTGGGCGTGCTCAACGTCGAGGGCCTCTGGACCCGGTACGAGGACCCGCGCAAGATCCTCGAAGAGCTGGCCAACCTCGACGAGGACGCGCCGGCGACCCGCCGCCTCCAGGAGGTGTACGCGGAGCCGATCCGCCCCGAGCTGATCGCCGAACGGGTCCGCGAGATTCGCGAGGGCGGGGTCACCGTGGCGGTGCGCGTGTCGCCGCAGCACACCCTGGCGCTGGCGCCGGTGATCCTCGACGCCGGCGTCGACATCCTGGTCATCCAGGGGACGCTGGTCTCGGCCGAGCACGTCTCGACCACCGACGAGCCGCTCAACCTCAAGGAGTTCATCGCCGACCTCGATCTGCCGGTGATCGTCGGCGGCTGCACCGACTACAAGACCGCGCTGCACCTGATGCGCACCGGCGCCGCCGGCGTGATCGTCGGCGTCGGCGCCGACGAGTGGTCGACCACCGACACCGTGCTCGGCATCCGGGTGCCGATGGCCACCGCGATCGCCGACGCCGCCGCGGCCCGCCGGGACTACCTGGACGAGACCGGCGGTCGGTACGTCCACCTGATCGCGGACGGCGACGTGCAGACCTCGGGCGACATCGCGAAGGCCCTCGGCTGCGGCGCCGACGCGGTGATGCTCGGCGAGCCGCTGACCCGGGCCAGCGAGGCTCCCGCGAGCGGCGCCTGGTGGCACTCGGTGGCGAGCCACCCAAAGCTGCCGCGCGGCGCCTTCGGCATGGCCGACGCCCCGCTCGGCAGCCTGGAGCAGGTGCTCTTCGGGCCGGCGGACGACCCCGAGGGCCAGCTCAACCTCTTCGGCGGCCTCAAGCGCGCGATGGCCAAGTGCGGCTACCGGGACCTGAAGGAGTTCCAGAAGGTCGGCCTGGTGATCGACAAGTAGGTCCCATACTGGGGCTTATGCCCGATTCGCCGCGTGACGACGTACGGGAGCGGCGCGGTCGGAGTCTCGATCGCGCCATCGCGTTCAGCGACGCGGTCATGTCGATCGCGCTCACCCTGCTCGTCCTGCCGCTGGTCGACCTCGCCACCGACAACCCGGACGAGCCGATCCTCGACCAGCTCGAGCGGTCCGGGCCGCAGATCTTCGGGTTCGCCGTGTCGTTCCTCGTGATCGCGCAGTTCTGGGGAGCGCACCGGCGGCTGTGGGAGATGCTGGACGACTACGACGAGCGGCTGCTCCTGCTCAACACGCTGTGGCTGCTGCTGGTCGTCTTCCTGCCGTACCCGACCGCCCGCCTCTTCGTCGAGGACGCGTCGCATCCCGACTCGGCGATCTTCTACCTGCTCGTCCTCTTCTGCATCAGCGGGCTGATGCTCCTCCAGGCGTGGTACATCGCGCGGCATCCGTGGCTGCGCCGGGAGTCGGACCGGCGGTCGCTGCGCGACCAGGTGCTGCCGTCGCTCGGCACGACGGCGACGTTCGGCTTCGCCATGCTCCTGTCGCTCGTCAACCGCAACGCCGGCCTGTTCTCGTTGCTCCTGCTCGGACTCGTCCAGCGGTTCACGACCAACCGGGACAGGCCGCTGCGCCAACCCGATAAGCTCCGGCCATGGTCCGCCCGACGCTCGCCGCGCTGGCGGCCCTGACCGTGCTCGCCACCTCCGCCTGCACCGGCTCGACTGAGCCCGACGAGCCGGCGGTGGCATTCACCCCCGGTTCTCCGAGCGCCGGCGACAGCTACTTCCCGCTGTACGGCAACGGCGGCTACGACGTGTCCGGCTACGCGCTGAAGCTGCGTTACGACCCGGCCACCGACCGCCTGGAGGGCACGGCGACGATCACCGCCAAGGCCACGCAGAACCTCTCCCGGTTCAACCTGGACTACCGCGGGCCGGAGATCTCCGCGGTCGCCGTCGACGGCGCACCGGCCGCCGAGCAGCGCCGGGACGGCGACGAGCTGGTCGTCACGCCGGCTGCGGGGATACCGGAGGACGCCACGTTCACCACGGTGGTGACGTACGGCGGGGTGCCGAAGCCCATCGAAAGCCCGGAGCTCGGCACGGGCGGCTGGCTGGCGACGCCGAAGGGTGCGATCGCGCTCGGCCAGCCGGAGTCGGCGAGCAGCTGGTTCCCGGTCAACGACCACCCGCGGGACAAGGCGACGTTCGCGCTGGAGATGACCGTGCCGTCGACGGTGTCGGCGCTGAGCAACGGCATCCCCGGGGAGAAGACCGAGGCCGAGCCGGGCTGGACGACGTGGCGGTGGAGCGCGCCGACGCCGATGGCGAGCTACCTGACCACCGTGGTGATCGGCGACTTCCGGATCACCGAGGGCACCCACAAGGGCCGGCCGATGGTGACGGCCGTCGACGCCTCGCTGCCGGCCGGTGGCCCCGCCGACAAGGCCATGGCGCGCACCGGCGAGATCGCCGACTTCCTGGAGACGCTGTTCGGTCAGTACCCGGTCGAGGCGTACGGCGGCATCGTCGTCGACGACGACCGGATCCGGTACGCGCTGGAGACCCAGACCCGCCCGGTCTACGGCGACACGTTCTTCGCCGGCGGCTCCGGCGACTGGGTGGTCGCGCACGAGCTGGCCCACCAGTGGTTCGGCGACAGCGTGTCGATCACGGACTGGAAGGACATCTGGCTCAACGAAGGCTTCGCCACCTACGCGGAGTGGCTGTGGGCCGAGCACGACGGCGGGACGCCGGTGCGGCAGACCTTCGACCAGGAGTACGCGGCCATGGACTGGACGTCGCCCGCGTACGACCCGGGCCGGACGGCCCTGTTCGGCAACGCGGTCTACAAGCGCGGCGCGCTGACCGTGCACGCGCTCCGCGCGGAGATCGGCGACGACGCCTTCTTCGAGCTCCTGCGGAGCTGGACCCGCGAGTTCCGCGACGGCCACGCGACGACCGAAGACCTGGTCACGATGGCCGAGCGGGTCGCACGCAAGCCGCTGCGCGACTTCCTGATGACCTGGCTGACGTCGAAGACGGCCCCGCCGAGGCCCGCCTAACGCCGCACGACCAGGTCCGGGTGGGTCTCGAGGTACGCGTCGGCCCGGCCGGCGCGGAGCTGCGCGATGAAGTCGCGGCCCACGCGGGTGAGCTGCTCGCCGCGGTAGCCGCTGCCCCGGCCGACGCTGCTGCCCGGCAGCCCGACCAGCGTGAGGTTCTGCGCGCGGAGCCGGCGCAGCGCGAACGCGAAGTCGACCGCGCCGTGCTCGCCACCCTTGAAGATCACCGAGTCGCCGAGCGCGCGGAGCAGCCCGCCGAGCGCGAGCGGGTCGTCGGCCAGCCCGGACGAGGTGGCCTTCGTCAGGATCGCCTTGATGAGCTGCTGCTGGTGCCGCTGCCGGGTGTAGTCGCCGCCCGCGGTGTAGCGCTGCCGCGCGTAGTCGATCGCCTGCCAGCCGACGAAGTGCCGGTTGCCGGGCCGGTACGTCGCCTGTGGCCCGACGTAGTCGCCGCCGCGCAGGGTCCGCCCTTTGCCGTCGGGGCGGCGGTGTATCGAGACGACCGTCTGGTCGACGTACATGTCGACGCCGCCGATCTCGTCCACGAGCCGTTCGAAGCCGCCGAAGTTGAGGATCGCGCCGGCGTGGAACGTCCGGATGCCCGTGTACCGGCTCACCGTCTGGCGCAGCAGCTCGAAGCCCTGGTCGGCGGAGGGCTTGGCGTCGCCGCGCCGGCTGCCGTAGCTCATGGCGTGGGTGAGCTTCGTGCGGCCGCCCCGGTAGCCCGACTTCGGGAACGCCGGGATGTCGACCACGAGGTCGCGGGGGAGGGAGAACAGGTACGCGCGGTCGAGGTCCTCGGTGACGTGCAGGATCAGCACGGAGTCGGCGTGCGGCTCCCAGTCCGGCACGGAGACGCGGGTGTCCACGCCGACGAGGAGGATGTCGAGCGGTCCGCGGATGCCGGCGCCAGGCTCGGGGGTGGGGCTCGGCGTGGGGGTGGGGCTCGGCGTCGGCGCGGTCGGGGGCGGCGCCGTGGGCTCCGGAAGCGCGCGCCGTTCGTCTCCCGCCACCCGGGTGACGGCGTACGCCGTCCCGCCGAGGAGGACGACGGCCGCGACCGTCAGCGCGATCCAGCGCCACCGGCGCCGGTGTGTCGTCGTCGGGCTCCCGGTGCCGGTCACGCGGAAATAATGGCGGAATCTGGGCGTGGCGCAATACCTACCATCCGGTAACAATGGGCGGGTGCGGTACGACGTGGTCGTCATCGGCTCCGGCTTCGGCGGGAGCGTGGCCGCGTTGCGCCTGGTGGAGAAGGGTTACTCGGTGCTCGTGCTGGAGGCCGGGCGGCGCTTCGCCGACGATGAGCTGCCGGAGACGTCGTGGCGGCTGCGGCGCTTCCTGTGGGCACCGTGGCTCGGCTGCTTCGGCATCCAGCGGGTGACGCTGCTGCGCCGGGCCGGGCGGCGGTCGGGCGGCGACCGGGTGCTGGTGCTCTCCGGCGCGGGCGTCGGCGGCGGGTCGCTGGTCTATGCCAACACGCTCTACGAGCCGCTGCCGGAGTTCTACGCCGATCCACAGTGGAGTGCCATCACCGACTGGCGGGCCGAGCTGGCACCCCACATCGACCAGGCGAAACGGATGCTCGGCGTCACGACGTACCCGTCGACGACACCCGCGGACCGCGCGATGCGCGCGGTGGCCGAGCGGATGGGCGTCGGCGACACGTTCCGTCCGACGCCGGTCGGCATCCACTTCGGACAGCCCGGCGAGGTCGTGCCCGATCCCTACTTCGGCGGCGCGGGGCCGGCGCGCACCGGCTGCCTGCACTGCGGCGCCTGCATGACCGGCTGCCGGCACGGCGCCAAGAACAGCCTCGTCAAGAACTACCTCTGGCTCGCCGAGCGGTCCGGCGCCGAGATCCGGCCGTTGACCACGGTGACCGCGGTGCGGCCCGCGCGGTCGGGCGGCGGCTTCGCGGTGGAGACCGTCCGGACCGGGCGGTGGTACGGGACGAAGACCGTCGTGGCGGCCGACCAGGTGGTGTTCGCGGCCGGCGCACTCGGCACCGTCGGCCTGCTGCACCGGATGCGGGCCGCCGGCGCGCTGCCGCGGCTCTCGGCCCGGCTCGGCGCGCTGACCCGGACCAACTCGGAGTCGATCCTCGGCGCGACCGTGCGCGGCTGCGCGGTCGACTACTCGCGCGGCGCGGCGATCACCAGCTCCTTCCACCCGGACCCGCACACCCACGTCGAGCCCGTGCGGTACGGTCGCGGCTCCAACGCGATGGGGCTGCTCCAGTCGGCGCTGGTCGACGGCGGGCCGCACCGGGTGCGGCGGTGGCTGGGCACGATGGCGGCGGCGCCGCGCGCGTACCTCCGGCTGCTCTCCGTCCGCGACTGGTCCCGCCGGACGGTGATCGCGCTCGTCATGCAGTCGGTCGACAACTCGCTCACGCTCGTCTGGCGGCGGGGCCGGCTCGCCACCACCCGCGGCCACGGCGCGCCGAACCCGACCTGGATCCCGGCCGGCCACCGCGCCACCCGGCTGCTCGCCGAGGAGATCGGCGGCGTACCCGGCGGCTCGGTCACCGAAGCGTTCGACATCCCGCTGACCGCGCACATCCTCGGCGGCGCGGTGATCGGCGCGTCGCCCGCGTCGGGGGTCGTCGATCCCTACCACCGGGTGTACGGGCATCCGGGGCTGCACGTCGTCGACGGCGCCGCGGTCGCCGCCAACCTCGGCGTGAACCCGTCGCTGACGATCACCGCGCAGGCGGAGCGGGCCATGTCGTTCTGGCCGGAGAAGGGCGGGGTCGATCCGCGGCCGCCGCTCGGCTCCGCGTACCGCCGGGTGCCCGCGGTGGCACCCGCCCGGCCCGCCGTGCCACCCACCGCCCCCGCGGCCCTGCGCTGGGCCGACTCCCGCTGACGGTGTCCGGCCGCGACGCGGGAGATCGTCGGCGGCGTGGGCCTGATCCACTACCGTGCCGGTATGTCGGCGCGGGTGCTGGTGGTGGAGGACGATGCCAAGCTCGCGGCCGCGGTGCGGCGGTCGCTGGAGTACGCGGGGCATGCCGTCACGCTCGCCGGGGACGGGCCGGCGGGGCTCGCGGCGGCGATCCACGACCGGCCCGAGCTGGTCGTGCTGGACGTCAACCTGCCGGGGCTGGACGGGTTCGGGGTGTGCCGTGCGCTGCGGGCCGCGGGGTCGCCGGCGCTCGTGCTGATGCTGACGGCGCGGGACGCGACCGAGGACCGCGTGGACGGCCTCGACGCGGGGGCCGACGACTATCTCGTCAAGCCGTTCGCGTACGAGGAGCTGCTGGCGCGCGTGCGGGCACTGCTGCGGCGGGCGGCTCCCTCCTCTCCGGTGCTCCGGTTCGCGGATCTCGTGGTTGATCCGGCCGCGCGCACGGTGCACCGGGGCGGGCGGGAGGTCGCGCTGACGGCGTTGGAGTTCGACCTCCTGGCGTACCTGATGCGCCATCCGCGGCAGGTGTTGAGCCGGGCACAGCTGCGCGACGCGGTGTGGGGCGGCGGTGGCCGGGCGGCGAGCAACGTGGTCGACGTCTACGTGGGATATCTGCGGGCGAAGCTGGAGGCCGGCGGCGAGGAGCGGGTCCTGCGGACGGTGCGGGGTGTGGGATACGTGCTGCGGGCCGGTGCGTGATGTCGATCCGCGCGCGGGTGACGCTGTTCGGGGTCGGCGTGGTCGCGGTGATCTACACGGTCGTGGCGGTACTGGTCTATCTGCTGCTGTCCGCGGGGTTCGCGGCCGACCAGGACCGGCTGTTGGCGGCGCGGTCGTCGGCGGCGCTGGCGTCGCTGCGGTCGGCGCCGGTGTCGGCGCTGTCGGCGGGGCCCGGGGTGGTGCTCGGCTCCGCCGACGCGGTGGCGACCGGCGAGGCGGTGGTGGTCGTGCTGGACTCGTCGGGGACGGTCGTGTCGTCCACCGGGCATTTCGGGGACGGGGCGGTGGACGTACCGTCGTGGGTCCTGGCGGCGGCCTCGCGGGACGGGCGGGTGGTGGCGACCGTGCCGGTGTCGGGAGTGGCGACGCGGGTGCTCGCGGTGCCGTGGTCTCGCGCTCATCTGTCCGGATATGTCGTGGCGGCTCAGACGATCCGGGCGATGGAGGCGCAGCGGCACGGGATGATCGTCGTGCTGGCGGCGGTCGGGGTCGTGGGGCTGGTGGCGGGGTTCGCGGCGACGTGGTTCGCGGCCGGGCGGGCCTTGCGGCCGTTGCGGGAACTGGCGGTGCTGGCGGATTCCGTGGGTGGGTCGGCGGACCTGACGGTGCGGTTGCCCGCGGTGCGGCAGCGGGACGACCTCGGGCGGCTGACCGTCAGCTTCAACACGATGATGGGGCGGCTGGAGGCGGCGTACCGGCGGGTGGAGTCGGCGCTGGCGGCGCAGCGGCGGTTCGCCGCGGACGCCTCGCACGAGTTGCGGACGCCGTTGACGACGATTCGCGGGAACGTGGGCTTCCTGCGGGCACACCCCGCGGCGTCGGCCGACGACCGGGCGGCCGCGCTGGCGGATCTGGAGTCGGAGAGCGCGCGGATGGCGCGGCTGGTCGACGACCTCCTGCTGCTGGCGCGGTCGGACGGTGGCGGTCTCGTACCGCTGTCCTCTGTGGACCTCCTGGAGGTGTCCGAGTCGGTGTGCCGGCAGGCGGAGGTGCCGCCGCCGGAGTCGTCGGGTGGGCCGGCGGTGGTGCGGGGCGACGGGTCGGCGTTGCGGCGGATGGTGTGGAACCTGGTCTCCAACGCGGTGGCGCACGGTGAGCCGCCGGTGTCCGTGTCGGTGTCGTCCACGTCCGGCACGGTGGTGCTGCGCGTCTCGGACGGCGGGGCCGGGGTGCCGGCGGGGCTGGAGTCGGCGGTGTTCGAGCGGTTCTTCCAGGTGGATCCGGCGCGGTCGGGCGGTGGGGGCGGCGCCGGGCTCGGGCTGGCGATCGCCCGGTCGGTGGCGGAGGCCCACGGCGGGACCATCACCGTGTCCGGCGCGGTTTTCACGGTGTCGTTGCCCGCCTCATCGGTTTCTTAGCAGCGGCTCATCGTCCTCTCACGATGACGGCCCAGGCTTGGTGCCATGCCGCCCCTGCGCCGCCGCCTGGTCCCCGTGGTCGCTCTCCTCGTGCTGGCCCCGTGGGTCGGGGAATACCTCCTGGGCAACCTCTCCGTCCGGGTGCTGCCGCTGCTGCCGGTCCTGGTTCCGCTGTACGGCGGCGGCGCGCTGCTGGTGCGCGAACTGGCCCGGCGCACGGGGCGCGGCTGGCCCACGATCCTGCTGCTGGCGACGGCGTATGGCGTGATCGAGGCCGGGCTGGTCGACCAGTCGCTGTTCAACCTGACCTTCGAGGCGCTGGACCAGACCGGCGTGACGCCGGTGCCGTGGCTCGGCCTCAGCGCCTACAACGCGGCCGGGTTCCTGCTGGGGCACACCATCTGGAGCGTGGCGGTGCCGATCGCGCTGGCCGAGCTCTGGGCCGGCGACCTTCGCCACAGACCCTGGCTGGGCCGGTGGGGGCTGACCGCGACCGGCGCGCTCTACCTGCTCGGCTGCTGGATGATCTTTCAGGATCTCCGCGAGCGCGAGGGCTTCCTGGCCCGTCCCCACCAGCTCGCGGCCGCGGCGGCGACCGCGGTCGTCCTGGTCGCCCTGGCGTTCCTGGTCCCGAAACCCGCCCCCGGCGGGCCGTTGCGGTGGGACCGCGGCGGCCCGCGGCCGTGGCTGGTGGGGGTGGGGAGCTTCGTGGCCGCCAGTGCGTGGATTCTGCGACCCGAGAACTGGGTCGGATTCGGCGCGGGGGCGGTGATCGTGGTCGCGGCCGCCGTCGTGGTCGCCTGGCTGGCGCGGCAGCCGTGGTGGGGCGCCGGCCACCACCTGGCGCTCGTCGGCGGGACGCTGCTCACGTATGCCTGGGCGGGGTTCGCGTTGACCGCGATCCTGGAGCCCGACGATCCGGTCCGGTGGCTCGGCAACGCCGCCTTCGCCGCGACGGCCGTGGTGTTGCTGGTGGTCACGGCGGTGCTGCTGCGGCGACGCCGCCCCACCGGTGCGCCGACCGTTCCGGCGGCGGTGTGACGCCGGTGATGCCGGGGGTGAGCGATCGCGGGACCCGGCGACACGGTCGGTAAACTCCGGACGCATGACCACGCCACGTCCGGTCCTCGTCGTCGACTTCGGCGCGCAGTACGCCCAGCTGATCGCCCGACGGGTGCGCGAGGCGAAGGTCTACTCGGAGATCGTGCCGCACACGATGCCGGTCGCCGAGATGCTCGCCAAGGACCCGGCCGCGATCATCCTCTCCGGCGGGCCGTCCAGCGTCTACGAAGAGGGTGCGCCGCAGGTCGACCGCGGCCTGTTCGAGACCGGCGTCCCGGTGTTCGGCATCTGCTACGGCTTCCAGGCGATGGCCCGGGCCCTCGGCGGCACGGTGGCCCACACCGGGCGGCGTGAGTTCGGCGGCACCGTGCTGACGGTCGCCCCCGCGGCGGGTGTGCTCCTGCGCGACCTGCCCTCCTCCCTGCCGGTGTGGATGAGCCACGGCGACAGCGTCACGGAGGCCCCGGCCGGGTTCACGGTGACGGCGGCCTCGCCGGGTGCCGAGGTGGCCGCGTTCGAGGATCTGGCCGGCCGCCGGGCCGGCACGCAGTTCCATCCGGAGGTCGGCCACACGGCCCACGGGCAGACGATGCTGACCCGCTTCCTCTACGACATCGCCGGCATCGAGCCGAGCTGGACGCCCGACAACATCATCGAGGACCAGGTCGCCGCGATCCGGGCCCAGGTGGGCGACAAGGAGGTCATCTGCGGGCTGTCCGGCGGCGTCGACTCCGCGGTCGCCGCCGCGCTGGTCCACAAGGCGGTCGGCGACCAGCTGACCTGTGTCTTCGTCGACCACGGCCTGCTGCGCGCCGGCGAGGCCGAGCAGGTGGAGAAGGACTACGTCGCCGCCACGGGCGTCAAGCTCAAGGTCGTGGACGCGGCCGACCGCTTCCTCGGCGCGCTCGACGGCGTCACCGACCCGGAGCAGAAGCGGAAGATCATCGGCCGCGAGTTCATCCGCGTCTTCGAGCAGGCCGCCCGCGAGATCGCCGCCTCGGGCGACGTCGAGTTCCTCGTGCAGGGCACGCTCTACCCGGATGTGGTCGAGTCCGGCGGCGGCACCGGCACCGCCAACATCAAGTCGCACCACAACGTCGGCGGCCTCCCCGACGATCTCCGGTTCTCGCTGGTCGAGCCGCTGCGCACGCTCTTCAAGGACGAGGTGCGGGCCCTCGGCACGGCGCTGGGCCTGCCCGACGCCATGGTGTGGCGCCACCCGTTCCCGGGCCCGGGCCTCGCGATCCGCATCATCGGCGCGGTCAGCCGCGACCGCCTCGACGTGCTGCGCGCGGCGGACCTGATCGCCCGCGAGGAACTGACGGCGGCCGGCCTGGACCGCGACGTGTGGCAGTTCCCGGTGGTCCTCCTCGCCGACGTCCGCAGCGTCGGCGTCCAGGGCGACGGCCGCACGTACGGCCACCCGGTCGTCCTCCGCCCGGTGTCGAGCGAGGACGCGATGACCGCCGACTGGTCACGCCTGCCGTACGACGTCATCGCCCGCATCTCCACCCGCATCACCAACGAGGTCCGCGAAGTCAACCGCGTCGTCCTCGACGTGACGAGCAAGCCCCCGGGCACCATCGAGTGGGAATGACCCCCCGCCCCGCCGCCATCCGGCCGGCGGTTCGAACGACCGCGACCCGACCCGCCAGGCGGCGGCGAGTGAGGTAGGCGGCCAGGGTTGAGGGCCGCGATGCTGCGCGGCCTGCCACGGTGCTGGCGTGCCGGTTTCGGGTCGGCGGCCTGAGGGGCCGCGCCGCGGCCCCCGCCTGCCGCGTGCGCGCCGGTGCTGGCGTGCCCGTCTTGGTGGTCGGGTTCGAGGGCCGCGCCCCGGCCCGACCCGCCCGCGCTCTGGCCCAGCACCTACGCGGTCGGCGGGTCTGCCGGCCCGTGCGGCGGCTGGCCCTGCTGCGGCGGCATGGCCTGCGGGCCCGGCGTCGGCTGGGTCG
>Ga0164243_10006120_pt1 | contig 18312 bp, 15 predicted proteins | sample OricompcompostOP_FD_108781 | JGI IMG/M metagenome (GOLD analysis project Ga0164243, IMG submission 108781) | Organic Plus compost microbial communities from Emeryville, California, USA - Original compost - Organic plus compost (OP) | ecosystem: Engineered > Solid waste > Mixed feedstock >... | reverse complement strand
TTCGTGCCCGAGCTGGAAGTCGAGACCGCCAGCATCCTGAAGGCGACCGGCGGCAAATATCCCGTCAAGCTGCAGCTCACCCGCGAGGACGACACCATGCAGGGCTATTACCGCCCGCTCTTCGTCCATCGCATGAAGGGCGCCATCGACGACAAGGGCAACATCACCGCCTGGCGCAACACGCTGGTGGGCCAGTCCTTCGTGGACGGCACCTTCCTGCAGATGATGATCCAGAACGGCGTCGACCCGCTGGCTGTCGAGGGCGCGGCGCACCTGCCCTATGAGATTCCCAACGTCTATGTGGACTATCAGATGGCCAAGGCCGGCGTGCCCACCCTCTCCTGGCGCTCGGTGGGCTCCACCCACACGGGCTATTCCAAGGAAGTCTTTATGGACCGGCTGCTGAAAGCCGCGGGCAAGGACCCGGTGCAGGGCCGCCTGGACCTGATGACCGACGAGCGCGCCAAGCACGTCGTCGAACTGGCGGCGGAAAAGGCCGGCTGGGGCCAGGCCGTGCCGGACGGCATGGGCCGCGGCTTCGCCTATGTGGAGAGCTTCTCCACGCGGGTGGCCGAGGTGGCGGATGTCTCCATCCGGCCCAACGGCACCATCAAGGTGGAGCGCGTGGTGGCAGCGGTCGACTGCGGCATCGCCATCAACCCCAACGTTATCCGCGCCCAGGTGCAGAGCGCCATCGCCATGGGGCTCACCGCCGCCATGTATGGCGAGATCAAGATCAAGAACGGCGTGGTGGACACCCGCAACTTCGACACCTATCGCATTCTCCGCATGAACGAGATGCCCAAGGTCGAGGTGCATATCGTCCAATCCGGCGAGAGCCCCACCGGCATCGGCGAGCCGGGCCTGCCGCCCATCGCGCCCGCCGTCGCCAACGCGGTGCAGCAATTGACGGGCGAGCATATCACCCGCCTGCCCTTCGACCGCCGGATCTGACGGCGGGAGAGGATCCGGTAGGTACGGTAATGGCGACCCATGGACCATCGTCATCGCGAGGAGCGCAGCGACGCGGCGATCCAGGAAGCGCTTGTCTTCGGGAAAGAGTCTGGATTGCCGCGCCCCTGACGGGGCTCGCAATGACGCCTTGCCATGAGCCCAGATCAATAAGCATCGGTACTGCATGAACCTGCCCGTCGATACCTTTGACTGGCCGTTCTTCGCCTTGAAGAACGACATTCCGCGCATGATCGCCAACTGGCGCGGTCAGTTGGGCACCTTTGCCCTGGCCACGCTGGTGGCGCGCACCGGCTCGTCGCCGCAGCCCGTGGGCTGCCAGATGCTGGTGGGAACGGACGGCCATATCGCCGGCTATGTCTCGGGCGGCTGCGTCGAAAGCAACCTCGCCTATCTGGCGCAGGACATCATCAGGACGAGACGGGGCCAGTTCCTCGCCTTCGGCGCCGACAGCCCCTACATGGACGTGCAGTTGCCCTGCGGCACGCGCATCGAGCTGGCGGTGGACGCCTTTGACGAGGACGAGCCCGCCATCACCACCCTTCTCGACAATGCGGAGAACCGCACGCCCTCCCTCCTGGCGGGAGACATCGAGAGCGGCGAGCGGGTGACCGTCGCCCTCAACGGCGCCGTGCCGGAAGCAAAGGGCGAAGCCGGACATCTGCTGCGCAACATCTTCCAGGGCCGCACGGTGGCGGACCTGCCCGTCGCCGGGCAGATCGGCCAGATGTACTGGAAGACATACACGCCCACACCACGCCTCATCATCAATGGCGGCGATCCGGTGGCCGTGGCCCTGGCGCTCCTGGCGCAGGTCTCGGGCTTCGAGGTCATCATCAACCGCAGCCACGGGCCGACGATGGGCATCGATCATCCCGAGATCGGCTACCGGCGGCTGGATGCGAAGGCGCTGTTCAGCGAGGTGCCGGCCGATCCCTGGACCGCCATCGTCACCACCAGCCACAACATGGATGTGGACCACGAGATCCTGATGGAGGCCCTGCCGACCGATGCCTTCTATATCGGCGTCCTGGGCAGCCGCACCCACCTGGTGGAGCGCCGTGCCCGGCTGAAGGCGGCGGGCATGGACGAGGCTGTCATCGACCGCCTGCGCGCCCCCGTCGGCATGAATATCGGCGCCGAGGGACCGAACGAGATCGCCGTCTCCATCATCGCCGACCTGATCCGCACCTGGCGGGGGAAATGACGCCGCCGAAATATGCCGCGGTGGTCCTCGCCGCCGGCATGTCCACGAGAGCCGGCACCGTCAACAAGCTCCTCCTGCCCTTCGGCGGCAGCACCTTGCTGGGTTGCGTCCTTGACGCGGTGCGTGCATCGGGAGTGGACGAGATCATCGTCGTCACCGGCTACCAGGCCAATCGCATCCGCCCCGTCGTCACCTCCCATCTGCACGGTGCGCCCAAGCGCTGGCGCATCGTCCACGCGCCGGATTTCGCAAGAGGGCTTTCAGCGTCCTTAAAGGCCGGCCTCCGGGCGGTGCACCCCAGCGCGTTGGGGGCGGTGGTGTGCCTGGGCGACATGCCGCTGGTGGCGCCGGCGGTCGTGGACAGGCTGATCAAGAGTCAGCTGCTCCGGTCCCTCGCGGCCATCCCCACCTGCCGGGGCAAATGGGGCAACCCGGTCCTTCTCTCCCGCGCCTTGTTTCCCAGGATCATGCGGCTGACCGGTGACCAGGGCGCCCGCCCGGTCCTGAACCGCATCAAGGGACGAATCCGCCTGCTGGAACTGGCCGACCCCGGCATCCAGACGGACATCGACACGCCCGAGATGCTGAAGAGGCTGCGTACCTGAGCAACTACCGCTCACCTTCTCCCTCTCCCCATTGGGGCTACGGGATTCACACATCACCCCAGAAAGACCGTCATACCCGCCCCCGAGCGGGCATCCGGTGCGGTCAGGGGCCGCACGCGCGCCTTCGGTGCGCCAGCCCCCCGCTTTCGCGAGACCTCTGCGAAAGTCCTTTTAGGGTGGAAAGCGGCGGAGCGTTCCCAACTTCCCCTCCCTTGATGGGAGGGGATTGAGGGGAGGGTGATCTGGCCGTCTGCCCAGGGTTTTCCAAGCGGAGACATCACCCCCTCCTCGATCCTCCCCCATCAAGGGGGAGGAAGACAATGGCCGGAACAAGAGCTTTCCAGACTCGTCCATCCGTTTCGCAGAGGTCTCGCTCAGGGCGGGGGTGACGGTAAAAGACGGCTAAGGGATGCGTCCTCTAAACAAGCAGCTTCTAGCCGAAGCTGGGACAAGGGCAAAGCCACGCGGTAGCAACGTTGCTCGACTGGGAAGCCTTTCTTTCGGTAATCGTCATTCGCCGGCTTGACCGGCGAATCCAGTACTGGACTTAGCAGTCAAACCTGTCCCGCGCAGGCGGGTATCGGCGAGTGACAAGCGAAGAATGCCTTAGAGCACGCGCCCGGCGATGGCCTCAAGGCGCTTCAATAGCGCCGGATCGCGCCTTTTCGAGGAGGTGATGACCGCATGGTCCAGCGCCCGGTCGCAGCGCGTGGCGCATGGAGCGCAATCGGCGCCCCTGCTCCCGTATATGCCGGCCAGCGCCTTGATGAGCGTCTGGGCCTTCAGGACGTTTTCATGGAGAATGGCCAGCACATTGGTGACCTGGACCGCCTCCTCGTCCTCGTGCCAGCAGTCGAAATCGGTGACCATGGCGACGGTGGCATAGCGCATCTCGGCCTCGCGGGCCAGCCGTGCCTCCGGCATGTTGGTCATGCCGATCACGTCCGCGCCCCACTGGCGGAACATGTGGCTTTCCGCCCTGGTGGAGAACTGGGGGCCTTCGATGGTAAGGTAAGTGCCGCCGTCGCGCATGGCGAGCCCCGCCTGCCCCGCCGCCTCCAGGACCCGGCTGCCCAAGCCCCGGCAGGTGGGATGGGCCAGCGAGACATGCGCCACCAGCCCCTCGTCGAAGAAGGTGCGCTGCCGGCCCTTCGTCCAGTCGATGAACTGGTCCACCAGCACGAAGCTGCCGGGCGGCAGCTCCTCCCGGAAGGACCCGCAGGCGGAGATCGATACGAGATCGGTCACCCCCGCCCGCTTGAGGACGTCGATATTGGCGCGGTAATTGATGGTGGAGGGGGAATGCACATGCTCCCGCCCGTGACGGGGCAGGAAACAGACAGGAACGCCGCCGATGTCTCCAAAGAGGAGGTCATCCGACGGCGTTCCGAATGGCGATGCGATGCGCTCCCACCGGGGGTTTTCCATCGCCTCCATGTGGTAGAGGCCGCTTCCCCCGATGAAGCCCAGCATCATGACCTCACGCGTTCTGGGTCTTGATCTTCTTCCAGATCTTGCGGTTGGCGAGGATCAGCAGGACCGACAGGATGGCCATGAACACCAGAACCTTGAAGCCGGTCGCCTTGCGCTCTTCCAGATTGGGCTCCGCCGCCCAGGCCAGGAAGGTCACCACGTCATGCGCCATCTGGTCCACGGTCGCTTCCGTACCGTCCGGATATTCCACCAGACCCTCGGAGAGCGGCGGCGGCATGCCGATCTGATGCCCCGAGAAGTAGGGGTTGTAGGACTTGCCGGCCGCCACTTCCACGCCGGCGGGCGGGTCTTCGTAGCCGGTGAGCAGCGAGTAGATATAATCCTCGTGGCCCTCGCGGGCTTCCACCATCACCGAGAGGTCGGGCGGCAGCGCGCCGCCGTTGGAGACGCGGGCGATCTCGTCATTGGCGAAGGGGAACTTGAACGGGTCCGACGGCTTGGCGGGACGCATGAACATGTCACCGTCCTCGTTGGGGCCGTCTTCCACCTGCACCTTGGCGGCGATGCCCTTCACCTCGTCTTCGGTGAAGCCCAGCGCCTCGAGGTTGCGGTAATGGACATACTCCAGGGAATGGCAGTTGTTGCAGACATTCTCGAAGACGGTGAGACCCCGCTGCAGGGCGGCCCGGTCGAAGGTGCCGAACGGCCCCTTGTGCTGCCAGCCCGGATGCTTCAGTTCCACCTCGCTCTCGGCGGCGTGAGCGGCTCCGGCAAAGGCGGCAAGGCCCGTGAACGCCAGGGCAATACCGATTTTCAAGCTCGTTTTCATTGCTTTCACCTTTACTCGGGCTTACGCCGTCTTCTTTTTGGCCAGGACCGCTTCCGAAATGCTGGTCGGCAGCGGCAGCGGCTTTTCGAGGAAGCCGAGGAGCGGCACCAGGACCAGGAAGTGGAAGAAGTAATAGAAGGCCAGGATCTGACTGAGGTCCACCGCCTGGAAGGTGTGGTGATAGCTGGGATTCTCGACCCAGCCGTCGAACTGCTCGGGCGTGACGCCCACGCGGCCGGCGAAGGTCTTCACGGCGTCCAGGTCGTCATGATCCATGGCGGCGAACTGCTCGCGCTGCACGCGGGTCTCGATATGGCTCTCCACCTGCTCGGCGATCAGGCCGCTGTCCACACCGAAATCCACCAGCACGTCGTCCGGCGACTTGGCGCCGCACCAGCCGAGGCCGAGCACCACCACCAGCAGCAGCCAGAAGAACTGCTTGTACACCGGGCGGAAGCGGGCCGAGCGGACCTTGGAACGATCCAGCCAGGGCATCAGGAACAGCACGAAGATGGCGCCGAACATGGCGATCACGCCCCACAGCTTGGCCGGCACGCCCAGGAAGTCGGCGGTCATGGCGCGCAGGATGGCGTAGAACGGCAGGTAGTACCATTCGGGCACGATGTGCGCCGGCGTGACCAGCGGATCGGCCGGGATATAGTTGTCCGGATGGCCCAGCGCGTTGGGCATGAAGAAGATGAAGACCGAGAAGAAGATGATGAAGATCGCAACGCCCACCGCGTCCTTGGCCGTGTAGTACGGATGGAACGGAACGGTGTCCTGCGGTCCCTTCGGCTCAATGCCCAGCGGATTGTTGGAGCCCTGGATGTGCAGCGCCCAGATGTGCATGCCGACAAAGGCCGCGATGATGAAGGGCAGCAGGTAATGCAGGGCGAAGAAGCGCTGCAGCGTCGGATTGTCGACGGAGAAGCCGCCCCACAGCCAGGTCACTATGCTGTCGCCCACCAGCGGAATGGCGCTAAAGAGGTTGGTGATCACCGTGGCGCCCCAGAAGCTCATCTGACCCCAGGGCAGCACATAGCCCATGAAGCCGGTCGCCATCATCAGCACATAGATGATGAGGCCGATGATCCACACCATCTCGCGGGGCTCCTTGTAGGAGCCGTAATAGAGGCCGCGGAAGATATGGATATAGACCACCATGAAGAACATGGAGGCGCCGTTGGCGTGGATGTAGCGCAGGAGCCAGCCGTAATTGACGTCCCGCATGATGCTTTCGATGCTGGCGAAGGCCAGTTCGGTGTTCGGCGTGTAATGCATGGCGAGCACGATGCCGGTCGCGATCTGCACCACCAGCATGAGGCCGGCCAGCGAGCCGAACGTGTACCACCAGTTGAAGTTGCGCGGCACGGGATAGGCCACCAGCGTCCCATGCATGAGCGACAGAATCGGCAGGCGGCTGTCGACCCAGCGCACAAGCCCGTTCTTCGGCTCGAATTTCGTCGTAGATGCCATACTCTGCCCCCTCAGCCGATCTTCACGGTCGTGTCGTTTTCAAAGGTATAGGGCGGCACGACCAGATTGGCGGGCGCCGGCCCCCGGCGGATACGGCCGGACGTGTCGTAGACGGAGCCGTGGCAGGGACAGAACCAGCCGTTGTAATCCCCCTCATAGTTGAGCGGCACGCAGCCCAGATGGGTGCAGATGCCGACGACAACCAGCCATTCCGGCTTCTCGACGCGGTCGGCGTCCGCCTGGGGGTCCTTGAGCGCGCTCATCGGCGCGGTCTCGGCTTCCCTGATCTCCTCGGGGGTGCGATGGCGGATGAAGACCGGCTTGCCGCGCCATTTCACCTTGATGCTCTGGCCCACCGGGATATCCCCGATATTGACCTCGATGGATGCGAGCGCCAGCACGTCTGCTGCCGGGTTCATCTGGTCGATGAACGGCCATACGGCCATGGCCCCGCCGACAGCCGCGAACGCACCGCTGGCCACGAACAGAAAGTCGCGCCGCGATGCGGAATCGTGGGTCGCCTCTGAATCTTGAGCCGCCATTTTGCGAATTCCTTCCTACTTAATTCCCAAGCCGGTCACGCCCGAACCGAAACCCGGGTAAAATGCGGTCTTCCGGGCAGACAGGGCAATGCTATTAATGGCTTTGTCCCGGCTGAGAAACCGGTGTGCGTCACCATGCCGCAAGGATGCACCCCTACCCTCGAAATCGAATGTGTCAGACTTTTACCGACAGGTTTGCGCCGATGCAACGCCATTTTTCCCCTCCCGAGGCATTCCTGAGCCTCGCCTGAAGAAGAGCCATGCGCCTCGTTTTGTACCAGCCCGACATCCCCCAGAATACCGGCACCCTGATGCGCCTTGGCGCCTGCATGGGTATCGGGCTCGATATCGTGGAGCCTTGCGGTTTCCCGCTCTCCGACCGGGACCTCAAACGCGCCGCCATGGACTATGCGGGACATGCCGACGTGGTCCGCCATCGCTCCTGGGCGCATTTCCTCAAGGCCCGGGATGACGGCTCCCGCCTGGTGCTCCTGAGCACGCGTGGCGATACTTCTTATATAGGGTTCAAGTTCCGCCCCGGCGACAGGCTTGTTCTGGGCCGCGAAAGTGCCGGCGCCGGCGAGGAGGTGTGGAACAGCGTGGATGCCAGTATCACCATCCCCATGATGCCGGGCATGCGCTCGCTGAACATCGCCGTCTCCGCCGCCATGGTGCTGGGCGAAGCCCTGCGGCAAACTGACGGTTTCCCAAACCCCCTTTGAACGCTAAAAGGCGGGTGGAAAACAGAACAGGGATCAGGGAGCAGGAATGGCAGCCCAAGAGACACTGGACAAAGAGGCGCAGAAGGCCGAGGCCCGCCAATGGTTCGAGAGCCTGCGCGACCGCATCTGCGCGGTCTTCGAGGCCATAGAGGAGGAGTATGACGGGCCGCTTGCCGCAGACATGCCCGCCGGCCGGTTCGAGCGCCGGGCCTGGGAGCGGGAGGAGGAGAACGGCGGCGGCGGCGTGATGTCGCTGATGAAGGGCCGCGTCTTCGAGAAGGTGGGCGTGAACGTCTCCACCGTGCACGGCAATTTCTCGGAGAAATTCGCCAGGCAGATCCCGGGCGCGGACGAGAACCCCGCCTTCTGGGCGAGCGGCATCTCGCTCGTTGCCCACATGCGCTCCCCCAAGGTGCCGGCGGTGCATATGAACACGCGCCATATCGTGACCACCAAGAGCTGGTTCGGCGGCGGGGCCGACCTCAACCCGCCCATCCCCAATGATGAAGACACGGCGGATTTCCATGCCGCTCTCAAGGCCGCCTGCGATAAGGCGGACCCCGGCTATTACGAGAAGTACAAGAAGTGGTGCGATGACTATTTCTTCATCAAGCACCGCAACCGGGCGCGCGGCGTCGGCGGCATCTTCTACGATTATCTGGACAATGGCGACTGGGCGGCCGACTTCGCCTTCACCAAAAGCGTGGGCGAGGCCTTTCTTAACGTCTATCCCAAACTGGTGCGCCGCCACATGCTCGAGCCCTGGACCGACGAGGACCGCCACACCCAGCTCCTCTACCGGGGCCTCTACACCGAGTTCAACCTGGTCTACGACCGCGGCACCAAGTTCGGCCTGGAGACCGGCGGCAATATTGACGCCATCCTGATGTCCCTGCCGCCGGTGGCGGTGTGGGACTGACATCCTCACCCCCCACCCTCTTCCAGAGGGTTACGATATTCACACATCTGCCTGAGACAAGCCTGGGACGCGCCCTATCATGCTCCCCTCCCTTGATGGGAGGGGCTGGGGGAGGGTGATCTCTCCCCATGGCCCACCATTTGGTGTGTGGCAGGCATCACCCCCACCTCAATCCTCCCCCATCAAGGGGGAGGAGGTCATTCCGAGTCACTCATGGGAATGTGTTAACCGCGTAGTCCTGAGGGAGGGGGCGGTTTCTACGCCGCTCAAAAATTCTGGTTCTCGTCATTCCGGACGCGACTTTCCTCCAAGCCTCCGGCTTGGCAAGGAAAGTCAGCGATCCGACCCGAAGGGCAGCGAAGCAAAATCTCGACCCGTCTGCCTGAGCCTAATTGGCGCGAGATTCCGGATACCGCGCTTTGCCAACCAAAGCTGCGCTTTGGGGCAAACCGGGTTCCGGAATGACGGCGACGGAGCGTCTTGGCCCTCTCCCTGGGGAAAGGGTTGGGTGAGGAGCGCCAGTCGATGCTGTTGCATCAAGGCCGCTCGGCCAGGTCATTCAGCTTGCCCGCGATCACCGCCCGGTCCTGCGGAAAATCCTGCGCCACCCACCAGTCCTCGAAGGCATTGAGGATCATGCCGACCCTCGGCCCGGCGGGCACGCCGAGGGCCAGAACGTCGCGGCCCTGCACTGGCAGGCGCGGCACGGGCAGCACGCCCATGAGAGAGAGCGGCAGGTCGCGCGCCGTGCCGTCGGCCATGGCCAAGAGGGCCACGTCAATGAGCCGCTGGCGGCCCCAGTAATACAAAGCGCGCCGGATATCATGCTCGGTCATCGCCTCGGGCAGGCGGGGCAGCGGGTTGGCCAGGCCCAACAACCGCTCCTGCTGCGCGCCGGAAAGCCTTAGTGCCTGCCCGCAATGCTTGGCATAGGCCGCTCCCGCGTCCAGCCAGCCCGCCAGGCGGCGGACCGCATCCGGCTCGGCGAACCGGGCCTCCAGCGCCACCAGCCGGGCCAGCCGTTCCACCGAGAGCGGTTTCTCGAAGAGCTCGTCCGTCACCCCCGCCGCCGCCATGGCGCGCAGGGCCGGAATGGGGTCGTCTGCCGAGAGCATCTTGAGCAGTTCGGCGGATACCCGCTCGGCGGACAGGATGCGCAGATTGGCGCGCAGGGCCGCACAGGCCGCCATGGCCTCCTGATCCGTGTGCCCCTGCCCGAACCAGGCGAGGAAGCGGAAATAGCGCAATATGCGCAAGGCATCCTCGGTGATGCGCGCCCTGGCATCGCCGATGAAGCGCACGACGCCGGCCTTCAGGTCGCCATATCCGCCCACGGGGTCGTAAAGGCTGCCGTCCAGGTCGGCATAGAGGGCGTTCATGGTGAAGTCGCGGCGCTGGGCGTCCGCCCGCCAGTCGTCGGTGAATTCCACCCGTGCGTGGCGGCCATAGGTCTCCACATCGGTGCGCAGGGTGGTCACTTCCACCGGATGGCCCTTCACCACGGCGGTCACCGTGCCATGCGCCATGCCGGTGGGCACCACTTTCAGGCCCGCCGCTTCAAGGCATCGGGTCACCATGTCGGGGCGGGCGTCCGTCGCCAGGTCGATATCGCCGATGGGGCGCTTCAGGATGGCGTCGCGCACGCAGCCGCCCACCGCCCGCGCCGTATGCCCCTGGGCGGCCAGGGTTTCGATGACGGTGCGCGGCGCCTCGGCCTTCAGCCATTCCGCGTTCTCGAGCCGGGTCACGGGGAGAAGGGACATAGGCGCGGTCAGTCCGCCGATGGCGCGGGCGGCGCGTCCTCATCGAGACCGGGAATGGACTCGAGAGGAAAGCTCAGCTCCGACGCGAAGGCGCTGAGCGGCGCCAGGCCCACGGGGTCGGGAAATTCGGCCGTCATGCCGTTCTCGCCTTCCCAGATGACGATTCTCTCCCTGGGCTGGGAGCGCCCCTCGATCCGCCGGCGGTAATCGGCCCTGAGCACCGGGCCCCAGCGGTCGCTCTTGGTGACCAGCGTATCCAGGAGCTCGATATCGTCCGACTTCACGAAATCGTCCAGGAACCGGCGCGCCCTTTTCAGGAAAGCCCGGTCTTCGGCCAGCAGGCTTTCCGCATTCTGCTGAGGAGACGGCGGCGGGCTCGCCGTCTCCTGCCGCCGAGGCGGTACCGCCGTTTCGTCCCCGGCCTGGCGGAGAAAGCGGTCGTCCTGATATCGCTCGGGCACGATGCGGGTCGGCGCCTCGCCGGGGTTCATGAAACGCGACACCACCAGCGCGCCGCCCATCAGCACCAGGCCGATGAGGAACAGCCGCGTGATGGGACCCTCGTTCCACTGGCCGCCGGTCTCCTGCCGCTTGCGGGTCACCACATAGGCCCAGGTGAAATAGGCGATCAGCGGCAGAAACAGAATGACGCCGAAAACGATATACCGCATGTCCCCCTATTCCATCAGTTGCCGGTAAAAATTCTTCAACATGGCCGCTGTGGCTCCCCAGATATAATAGTCATGATACGGCATGGCATGAAAGTGATAGCGCACGCCCTTGTATTCGCGTGAGTGCTGCTTGTGGTTCTGCGGGTCCAGGAGGAACGGGAGCGGCACCTCGAAAACCTCTTCTACCTCATTCACATCGGGGATGAGCGTGTAATCGGGCCTCACGATACCGATGATTGGCGTGATGAGGAATCCGGTGCGCGTCTCGTAACAGTCCATGGCGCCGACGACGGAGACTTCTCCGGGGAGGATGCCCACCTCCTCGCGCGTTTCCCGCAGCGCCGTATCCACCGGGGTCGCGTCCTCCGGCTCGCGGCTGCCGCCGGGCAGGCTGATCTGGCCGGCATGGGAGGAGAGGTGCTGCGTGCGCTGGGTGAGCAGCAGGGTAAGCTCGTCCGGCCGGTCGATGATGGGCAGCAGCACCGCCGCCTCGCGCAGCCGGGTGGCGTCGGCGCGCAGATGACCGGCATGGGGATTGAGGTCGAAATCGCTCCAGCGCGCCGCATGCGCATGCTCGCGCGCCGGCTCCCCCGGCAGCGGCGCGCCGCCAAAGCGGCGCACAATCACTTCCTTCAACTGTTCCGTATCGCTGCTCACGCTCGCTCCTGACTTATAGAGCCATATCCATATGGCATCGTCACCCCGGCGCAGGCTGGGTCCATGTCCGCCGCAGCATGGATGCCAGCCTCCGCTGGCATGACGACTGAGCGTATGGTTGCCTCACGGCCTTGTGGGGATAAATCTTATGGCACGGTTTCCGGCCTTTCCGCTACACTGCCCGGACAACCAGACCCTGGCCCAATCGAGGACGCCATGACGCAAGTGAGTGAGATCGACAAGACCATCCTGCCCCGCATGGAGCAATTGTCCGAGGAGATGAAGGCCGTCCGGGAGGCGCTGGGCGCGGTCATCATCGGTCAGGAACAGGTGATCGACAATGTGCTCGTCAGCCTGCTCTCCGGCGGCCACGCCATACTGGTGGGTATGCCCGGCGTCGCCAAGACGCGGCTGGTCGAGTCCCTAGGCATCGTGCTCGGCCTCGACGAACGGCGCATCCAGTTTACCCCCGACCTCATGCCTTCCGACATCCTGGGCTCGGAAGTGCTGGAGGAAAGCGCGTCCGGAGCGCGGGAGTTCCGCTTCATCCGCGGGCCGATCTTCTGCCAGCTTCTCATGGCGGACGAAATCAACCGCGCCAGCCCGCGCACCCAGTCGGCCCTCCTGCAGGCCATGCAGGAACGGCAGGTCTCGGTCGCCGGCCAGGAGCTGGACCTGCCGAAGCCGTTCCACGTGCTCGCCACCCAGAACCCGGTGGAGCAGGAAGGCACCTACCCCCTGCCCGAGGCGCAGCTTGACCGGTTCCTCCTGCAGATCGACGTGCATTACCCCACGCGCGAGGCGGAGCGCCGGGTCATCCTGGCGACCACGGGTGCCGAGGACGCGGTGCCCAAGACCGTCCTGTCCCCTGCCAAGCTGATGGAGGCGCAGCGCATGCTGCGCAAGATGCCGGTGGGAGAGACGGTGGTGGATGCCATTCTCGATATCGTGCGCAACGCCCGGCCCGACCAGTCGGAGTTCGAGACCATCCGCCGCTATGTCGTCTGGGGCCCCGGCCCGCGCGCCGGCCAGGCGCTGATGCTGGGGGTACGCGCCCGCGCCCTCCTGGACGGGCGGCTGACGCCTTCGGTGGAAGACGTGCTGGCCCTGGTGCCGGCCGTGCTGAAGCACCGCATGGCGCTGAATTTCGATGCCATTGGCGACGGGGTGACTCTGGCCGATCTCATCAAGAAGATCAGCGATCCTCATGGCTGAACCCCGCAAGGCTGAGCATTCCACCCCCTGGCGGCCGGTCACCCGCTGGGCGGTGCTGCGCAGCCGGGCGCAGATCCTGGCGCAGGCGTTGAGCCGCGCGCCGCGGGCGCAGGAGCGTCCCCTGTCCACCGGCATGTTCGGCAATCACGGCCGCAGACGCTCGGGCATGGGCGAGGTGTTCTGGCAGTTCCGCCGCTACCAGCAGCCGGACGCCGCCGCCATGATCGACTGGCGGGCCTCCGCCAAGTCGGACCATCTGTTCATCCGCCAGCGGGAGGAGGAAACGGCGCAGACCTACTGGATCTGGTGCGACCAGTCGGCCTCCATGCAGTTCCAGAGCCACCTGGCCGAGGAAAGCAAGGCGGATCGCGCCCTGGTGCTCACACTCGCGACCGCCCTCTTTTTCCTGGAGCGGGGAGAGAGGGTGGGCCTGCTCGGCTCGGGCCGCAAGAGCTTTTCCACGCGCGCCGCGCTCGACCAGATCGAGGACGTGCTGCGCACCCGGACGGACGTGGATTTCACCAACCTTCCCATCGGCCACGGTTCGGGCCGCATCATCCTCATCGGCGACTTCCACGAGCAGGACGAGAAGCTGGTCCATGCCGTGCGGCTGGCCCAGCGCCGGCGGCTGAGCGGCTTCCTGCTGCAGGTGCTGGACCCGGCGGAGATCGACTTTCCCTATGACGGGCATGTGCAGTTCACCGACACCGAGACCCGCGGGCAGGAGGATGTGGGCCGGGCGGAAGCCCTGCGCGCCCGCTATATCGAAGAGATGGATCATTGGCGCGACAAGCTCTCGGCCATTGCCCGCTCGGGCGGCTGGGGCTATGTGCGCCACAGCACCGGCCGCGAACCCCTGCCGCCCTTGAGGGCGCTCACGGACTTCGTGGCCACGCGGTAGGCGCCGATGGAGTGGCTTTCCCCGATCCTCACCAGTTTCCAGGCGCCCTGGGTCCTCGCAGGGCTCCTCGCCCTGCCCGCCCTCTGGTGGCTGCTGCGGCACCAGCCGCCCCGGCCCCAGCATGTGGACTTCCCGGCGACATGGATCATCGCCCGCATCCAGGACCGGGAGGACACGCCCACCACCACGCCCTGGTGGCTGCTGGCGCTCAGGGCGCTGCTGCTGGCCTGCGTGATCTTCGGCCTGGCGCGCCCACTCCTCAACCACCGGCCAGCGGCGGCCGGGGACGGGCCGCTCCTTCTCGTCATGGACAATGACTGGACCACCGCCGCCCACTGGCAGGACCGCATGCAGACCGCCCAGGCCCTCATCGACCAAGCGGAGCAGCGCGGCGCCGGCGTGGCGCTGCTGGTCAGCGAACCGCCGGTGGGACAGGAGGCGCCCCGCATCGACCTCTCCTTCCTCAACAGCGAGGCCGCCCGCGAGCGCCTTTCCATCCTGGAGCCCCGGCCGTGGACGGCCCAGCGCGCGGCGCTCCTGAAGGCGCTGCAGCAGGCCAGGGTGCCGCAAGGCGCGGATGTGCATTGGCTGTGGAACGGCGTCGGCGGGCAGGAAACGGAAGAGATCGCCCGCCTGCTGGCCAAGGGCAACCGGCTCACCGCGCATGGGCCCGCCCCCGCCGACACGCCCTATGCCATCAGTTCGCTGGAAGAGCATGGGGATGCCCTGGCGGCGTCCCTCAGCCGCCTCGACCCTACGGGCGAGGCGCAGGTGACGCTGCGCTTCAGCGACGCGCAAGGCAACGGCATCGCCCGCAGCGTTGCCCATTTCGCCGATGGTGCCGCCACCGCCGACCTGCAGATGCGCCTGCCGGCCGAGACCATGGGCAAGCTGGCGCGCGCCGAGATCGTGGGCCAGGCGTCCGCCGCCGCCAGCTACGCCTTCGGCGACGACTGGCGGCGCCGGCGCGTCGGGCTGGTGAGCCTCGACGAGGACACGGACGCCCTGCCCCTCACCTCGCCGATCTATTACATCAAGCGCGCCCTGGCGCCCATGACGCAGGTGGAGACCGGCCCAATCGACGATCTGACGGACGGCATGGACGCGATCATCGTCCCTGACCAGTCGCTGACGCCCGGCGCCATCATGACGCTCACGGAATGGATCGAGAAGGGCGGGCTGGTGTTGCGCTTCGCCGGGGACCGGCTGGCCGGGCGACCGGACCAACTCACCCCCACCGACCTGCGCCCCGGCGGGCGCGAAATGGGCGCCGCCATGACCTGGGACAAGCCGGTGCCGCTGGGCGCCTTCGACGACAAGTCACCCTTCGCCGGGCTGGCGGTGCCCGAGGATGTGAAGGTCTCCCGTCAGGTGCTGGCCGACCCCAACAGCCTGGACGGGGCCGAGATATGGGCGCAGCTCGAAGACGGCACGCCCCTGGTGACCGCCCGGCGCATGGGCGACGGGCTCCTGGTCATGCTTCATGTCGGGGCCGATCCCAAATATTCGACCCTGCCCTATTCCGGCCTTTTCGTCGAAATGCTGGAGCGGGTGGTCAAGCTCTCCGGCCGGCACCACGCCGCCCCGGCCGATATCGATGCCGGCATGGCGGCCCGCCGGGTGATGGACGGCTTTGGCCGGCTGGGAGAGCCGCCCGCCGGCCTGCCCGGCATTCCGGCCGGACAATGGGACAGTTCCGTGCCCTCGCCGCTCGCCCCGCCGGGCCTTTATGAAGGACCGCAGGGCAGCCGCGCGCTCAACCTGGCCGGGCGCCGCGACATCGCGGGCGGCCCGGCAGGCATGGCCTGGCCGCCCAGCGCGCGGGTCGAGGCCATTGGCCATGACACGGGCGTCAACCTGCTGCCCTGGCTCATCGCAGCGGCATTGCTGCTCTTCGCCCTGGACCTCATCGTCAGCTTCATGCGCCGCCTGCTGCCCCGCCGCGCGGCCGCGGCCGCCCCGCTGGCCGTCCTCGCGCTTGTGTGCCTCACCCCTCGGGAGAGCGACGCGCAGAGCGCCATTCAGCAGCAGCCGCTCACGCCCGAGGAATATGCCATCGAGGCGGCGGGCGAGCTTCACCTGGCCTATGTGGCCACCGGCGATCCCGGCACCAACCGGCTGACGGAGCGCGGGCTCCAGACCCTGAGCAACATGCTCTCCCTGCGCACCTCCGTCGAGCCGGCACGGCCCATGGCGGTGGACCTGGAGCAGGACGATATCGCCTTCTTCCCCGTCCTCTACTGGGCGGTGACGCCGCCCTACCCCCGCCTCTCCGCCCCGGTGATCGAGAAGCTGCAGCGCTATATGCGCACCGGCGGCCTGCTGGTGGTGGACACGGGAGACGGCGCGCCGCTCCGCCTCTCCGGCGGCGTGGCCGGGCCCGCCGGCGCACCGCCCGCCACCCTGGCCGATTTCGTGGCCCAGTTCGCCACGCAGCCCTTAAGCCCCATGGCTCGCGACCATGTGCTCACCAAGTCCTTCTATTTACTGCAGGATTTCCCCGGCCGCTGGGCCGGGCAGACGGTCTACGTCTCGGCCGACAGCAATGAGGACGCGGTCTCGCCCATCATCGTCACCAGCAGCGGCTGGGCGGCGGGCTGGGCGATGAGCAATGACAACAAGCCGCTGGTGCCGCTGGTCCCCGACGGCCCCAGGCAGCAGGAATATGCCTGGCGCACCGGCATCAACATGGTGATGTATGCCCTGACCGGCACCTACAAGTCGGACCAGGTGCACCTGCCGGCCCTCCTGGAAAGGCTGGGGCAATGAACGCCACCGCCACCAGCCTGCATCTGGTGTTCGATCCCTACCTGCCCTGGTGGGCGCTGGCCGCCATCGGCGGCCTGCTCGTCGCCCTGCTGGCCCGCCGCCTGGTGACGCGGCAACCGGGCAGCCTGTACCGCCTCGCCGCCATCGCCGGCCTTTTGCTCGCCCTGGCCAACCCCTGGGTGGTGGAGGAACAGCGCGAACCGCTGGACGACGTGGCCGTCGTGGCGGTGGACCGCTCCATGAGCGAGCAGGTGACGGGCCGCGCAGCCCTCGTCGAGACCGCGCGGCAGGAGCTGATGCAGAAACTGTCGCAGATTCCGGGGCTCGAGGTCCGGGAGGTGGATATCAGCGGGGAACAGGAAACCGAGCTGCGCCCCATGCTCAGCGAGGCGCTGCGCGATACCGGGGCCGACCGCCTGGCGGGCACCTTCCTGCTCACCGACGGGCTGGTGGCCGACGGCAGCCTGCCGGACGACCTGCGAGAGGCGCCCGTCCACCGCCTCATCACGGGCAGCAAAAAGGAGATCGACCGCCGCATCCAGCTTTACGACGCGCCGAAATACGCCATCGTGGGCCGCCCGCTGGACCTCGTCGCCAAGGTGCTGGAGGACGGCGGCACGGGCGAAGGCTCGGTGCCGGTGACGCTGCGCATCGACGGGCGGGAAGTCGCCTCGCGGGATATCCCGGTGGGCGTGGAAGTGGGCATGCACGTGCCCATCGAACGGCCGGGCAAGACCACGGTGGAGCTCTCCGTCGGCGACAGCCCGGACGAGATCGCCACCGTCAACAACACGGCGTCCCTCATCATCAATGGCGTGCGCGACCGGCTGCGCGTCCTGCTCATCACCGGCGAGCCCTATCAGGGGGCGCGCATGTGGCGCGATATCCTCAAATCCGACGGCGCGGTGGACCTGGTGCATTTCACCATCCTGCGCCCGCCCCTGAAGCAGGACTTCACGCCGGTGAACGAGCTCTCCCTCATCGCCTTCCCCACCCATGAGCTCTTCCAGCAGAAGCTCAACGAGTTCGACCTCATCGTCTTCGACCGCTATTTCTGGCGGGGCGTATTGCCGCTGCAATATCTGGCCAACGTCTCCCATTATGTGCGGGCAGGCGGCGCCGTGCTCACCGTGGCGGGGCCGGACTATGCGGGGAGCCGCAGCCTCTACACCACGCCCCTCTCGCAGGTGCTGCCTCTGGCGCCCACCGGCCAGGTGCTGGAGCAGGGCTTCAAGCCGGGCCTGACGGACGTCGGCCTGCGCCACCCCATCACCCGCGGGCTCCTGGGCGCCGACGGCACGGCCGACTGGGGCGACTGGTACCGCCAGATCGATACGCTGCCCGGCGGCGGCACGGCGCTGATGAACGGCATCTCCGGCAAACCCCTCCTGGTGGTGGACCGCGTGGGCAAGGGCCGCGTGGCCCAGCTTCTCTCCGACGAATCCTGGCTCTGGGCGCGGGGCCACCAGAACGGCGGGCCGCAGGGCGAAATGCTGCGCCGCATGGCCCACTGGCTGATGAAGGAGCCGGAGCTGGAAGAGGAAACCCTCTCCGCCACGCCGAGCGCCAACGGCTTCACCCTGAAGCGCACCAGCATCGGCCAGATCGGCAACAGCCTGACCGTGCAGTA
>Ga0164243_10006119_pt1 | contig 18314 bp, 14 predicted proteins | sample OricompcompostOP_FD_108781 | JGI IMG/M metagenome (GOLD analysis project Ga0164243, IMG submission 108781) | Organic Plus compost microbial communities from Emeryville, California, USA - Original compost - Organic plus compost (OP) | ecosystem: Engineered > Solid waste > Mixed feedstock >... | reverse complement strand
CTTCATCTCGTCCGTCCTTCCATCAGGGCCGGACTCTAATCGAGCGTGGAGGAAAATCAGGGGGTCACGTCACTGGCTTTCAAAAATCCTGAACGAATCCCTCCGTCTCCGCCATTGCACCTTGATTTAATTGATATTTTTTCAAGATCGCGCGGCGGTTCCCACAACCGCTCCCCAAAAAGACTGCTACTTGGGTGGTCTAGCGGCACTCGTTTTGGGTCGTCTTCGACGTTCTTCGTTCGGCATCACCACTTCAGTGCTCACAAAGACGTTTGTGTCTTCATAACTGAACGCAATCGGCGCAACCGGACGCAGTTTTAGGATTTTTCCTAGTCCTTCCGGAGAAACTGCTTTCGCGTGCATCGATTTAAGCGGCTCCTTGTGATGGAGCTGGGACACTGCTTTTAGAAAGCGCTGATCCGTTGTTAGGAAGTAATCGAGCCCGTGCCGTTCGGCGGTGCTAAGGTGCCATACGTCCTGGTTTCCTTTAGGACCCACTGTAGGCCTCATGAGTGCCCACAGTGCTGCAAAGGTCGGTTCATTAGGGTCCCCGACAAGTTCGCTGCGCCACTGCTCCTCAAGCGACGGGACGCCCAGCCTTTCCGGACCCCACACCAGAGGCAATCGCCCGTCTATGTTAGGTATTTCCATCCCGTCAAAAAGCGACCGATCAAACATTCCATAGCCCTTGACCATACCGGGCGGGTTGAGTTTCCGCTCAGCTTCAAGACTGCGAGAACTCCAAAACTGCAATTGCCCAATTTGGGCGAGGTGCCGCAACACCGTTAGATAGCTAGATTGCCTATGGCGCTCACTTCGGTTGTTGGCGGTGTAGACAGGAACACGCTTTGCCGCGCCGTAATCCGGATATTGTAACCAAACGGTTTCGTGCGTTACGGCCAATTCTAAAACACAGGTATCAATTAGAACCCCAATAGGAGCATTCCCATTGAACTTCTTGCGAGCCTCATATGTCGCAGCCTGAAGCATAATCTTTCCGAGCTTAGGATACGCCCACCGGCGCAGGCGTTCTGGATTAAACCTAAGTAGGTGCCAAATATTCATCGCGATCTACTTCCGCTGTCTACCCCCATTTCCCCAATTCTGGGCTTCGATCATTTCAGGCAAAACGGCAACAGTGCAAGCTATGACGTTTCCCGCACAATCCGCGCCAGCGCCTTCACCAGCCGCATCGCCTCCAACCTCGTTGGGAATATGGATCATCGCGGCACCCCGCCATGACGCACCGGCCCCGCGGCCGTGAGGCCGGAAGAGGCGCTACCTCGCGAAGACCCTCTGCAGTCGCAAACTGCTCCCATGTCCATTCGGCGCCCAGCCGAAAAAAGGTGCTGGCAGAAGCCGCGTTCCGCCAGCACCCAGGGAGAGTCACGCAAACGGGGGCGCCACCCCGCTTTCGTTACATTATGCAACGAGTTACTTTGACATGTGAATCGTTTCTGTGAAGGCCACGAAATGCAAATCAGATATGCATCTGATAATTAAGGCAATTAAAAATCACCGCCGAACAGCGAAATGGCTTTTCCTTCCACAGGAAAAGATTTGGCCTGGCGCCCGAAGAGTTTGCCTCGCAAGCGGACCGACGCTAATTCCGCAGTACGGAACGCAGATCAGGGGCATTATGGCCGACGATGAAACCAAGCGAGGCGCATCTCCGCCAGCACAGGGAGTGGATCTGGCGGCGCGGCAGCAGCTTATTTCCGCGGTCATGCAGGTCTTCCCTGCAGACATTAAGCCCGGCTACGGGGAGACCTCCGAAAGCTTCGCGTTTTATTACACCGGCCGGCGTGCCGAGATGGTCCAGGGCTACCTGTCCTACAGGCTGGGCCTCGCCATGGGAAAATGGAGCGAGATTCTCGGGCGCATCGCCCGCGAGCACGGCCTGACGCTAGGATCGTGGCATGCTCTTTTCGCAATCGCGGTGAATCAGCCGGCCAAGACGATGACCGACATCGCCGCCCAGCTTGGAGTTTCCCACGCGGCACTGGTGCGTGTCCTGGACGAGCTCGAGCGCGTAGGCTTCATCGAGCGGGAGATCGACCAGAACGATCGCCGCGCGAAGCTGCTCGTGCTCACGCGAGCAGGCGAGAAGGCGAATTGGGCCCTGTTCCATTCTCTCAACGAGATTCGCGCGGAAATGCTGGAAGGAATCTCGTTGCCGGAAGTGGAGCTGATGGTCGAGATCACCGACCGGATCAGCGCCAACCTGGACAGGATGAAGGCAAGGGGCCGCTGACGCCCCGCCATGCGCTGCCGGCCACGCTTCTGCGCGGCCGGCCGCCGCCCTCCTCCAGGCCGACCTCTCAGAGAGGCGGCATGGTCGCCATGTCGATGACGTAGCGGTACTTGACCTTGCCGGCGAGAAGCTTCTCGTAAGCTTCGTTCACCTCGTCCATCGCGACCATCTCGTAATCGGCCGCGATCCCGTGCTCGGCGCAGAAATCGAGCATTTCCTGCGTCTCGGTGAGGCCGCCGGTGATCGAGCCCGCCAGGCTGCGGCGCTTGAGGATCAGGCTGCCCGGATCGGGCGAGGGATGCGGCTCTGCCGGCATGCCGACCAGCGTCATCGTCCCGTCGATCTTGAGCAGGTTGAGATAGGGATCGAGATCGTGCGGCGCGGACACGGTGTCCAGCACGAAATCGAGGGTATAGGCATTGGCTTTCATCGCGGCTGGATCGGTCGAGACGACAACTTCGTCCGCACCCAGCGCCTTGCCATCCTCGACCTTGCCGGGGGAGGTGGTGAAGAGCGTGACATGCGCGCCCATCGCCTTGGCGAGCTTGACCGCCACATGGCCGAGGCCGCCCAGCCCGACGATGCCCACCTTCATGCCCGGGCCGACCTTCCAGCGGCGCAAGGGCGAATAGGTCGTGATGCCGGCGCAGAGCAGCGGCGCGGCGCCCGCGGGATCCAGCCCTTCGGGGATGCGCAGCACGAAATCCTCATGCACCACGATCACGCTGGAATAGCCGCCATAGGTTGGGCGGCCGGTCCCCACTTCGATTCCCGAATAGGTGCCCGAAAAACCCGGCTCGCAGAATTGCTCCATCCGCACCTGGCAAGGCGGGCATTTGCGGCAGGAATCCACCATGCAGCCGACGCCGACCTGGTCCCCCACCTTGTGCAGCGTCACCGCATCGCCCACGGCCGAAACACGCCCGACAATCTCGTGGCCGGCGACGAAGGGCCAGTTCTGCTCGCCCCATTCGCCCCGCACGGTATGGATGTCCGAATGGCAGATCCCGCAATAGACGATGTCGATCACGACATCGTGCGGACCGGGATCGCGGCGCTCCAGCGGCCAGGGCTTCAGGGCTTCTCCAGGCGCATAGGCCGCATAGCTGTTGGTCTTGATCAAGGTCGTTCCTCTCAGCCGAAATGATTATCGTGTGTAGCAATACCGCGGCTGCAGGTAAATCTCCTGCTGCCATGGCTCTTGCCTGCGCATGCCCCCCGGCGCGGTTTCCGGCAAGAGCATTATTGGCCGGGGAATGCGTCGTCCACGGGAAGAGCCTGCGGCGCGCAAGAGGCAAGCCGGCGATACACTTAGCTTCCTCATTTTTGATATGTTCACTCTTGCAATCTTTCCCCTGGTGAGGGACGCTGAAGCGGCGCCGACTTTGGACGGATCGCGGCGCGTCCGGCAGAACAAAGTTCGCCGGCAAAAGGGAGAGTGTTCTGAATGGCCGCACGGGTCGCCGGCATTTCGGCGCGCAAGCTGCATGGTGCTTTCGGCGCATGGCAGAGCTTCCTGCGCTTGACGAAGCCGCTGCGCTTCGTCTGCCTGACGCTGGCCTTCCTTTCGATCGCCGGGCCTGGATCGGCGGTCCCAGCGGATGCCGGGGTGACCACCAGCTACGGCTATGCCGTGTTCGGCGATCTCAAATATGGCCCTAACTTCACGCACCTGGCCTATACCAACCCCGACGCGCCCAAAGGCGGCCTCTATCGCTATGCGGGGGGCCAGCGGTTCGACAGCCTCAACCAATTCACGGTGCTGGGCATATTCCCCTATGTGATCGAATATCTCTACGATCCGCTGATGGAGCGCAGCCAGGACGAACCTGTCTCCTATTACGGTGTCGTGGCGAAGACGATCACCTATCCCCGCGACCTCTCCTGGGTCGAGTTCGAACTGCGGCCCGAAGCCCGCTGGCACGACGGCAAGCCGATAACGGTGGAAGACGTGCTGTTCACCCTCAAGGCCTTCGACAACGATCTGCTGAGGCCGCAGGTCAACGCTGCGGCGAAAGTGGTGAAGCGGGCTTACCAGACGGGGCCTCACCGGGTGCGGATGGAACTGACGCAGAAGAACAACCCCACCCTGCCCGCGGTGGTGGCTTCGATGAAGGTCCTGCCCAAACATTATTACGAGGGCCGCGATCTGTCCCAGCCCACGCTGGAGCGGCCTGTGACCGGGGGGCCGTACAAGATCGGCCGGGTCGAGCCCGGAAGGATGTTCGAATTCGTCCGCGACGAGAATTACTGGGCAGCCGACCTGCCGCTGCGCAAGGGGCGCTTCAATTTCGACCGGATCCAGCACCTGTTCTACCGCGATCCGCGCCAATCCTACGAGGATTTCTACCTCGGCCGGACCCATATGCGGCAGGAATTCAGCGCGGTTCGCTGGGCAGCGGAAAACCGGATGGCCGCATACGAATCGGGCGATATCGTGCGCGACGACATCCCCTACAAGAACAGCGCCTTCTACAATTCGATCGTGATGAACACACGCACGCCGTTCCTCAGCGACCGGCGCGTGCGCAAGGCCGTCCAGCTCGCCTACGATTTCGAATTCCTGCGGGACATCATGCTCCATGGCTGGCACGGGCGAACCGAAAGCTATTTCAGCAACACGGAATTCGAAGCGACGGGCTTGCCCTCATCCGGCGAGCTCGCAGTGCTCGAGCCCTATCGCGGCAGCCTGCCGCCGGAAGTCTTCGACGCGGTGCCGAGCGTGCCGAAGGGCGGATCACGCGAGAACCAGCGCGAAAACCTGAAGCTGGCGCGCGATCTCCTCGCCGAGGCGGGATATCACATAAGAGATATGAAGCTGATCGACCCGAAGACCGGGCAGCCGGTGGTGCTCGACTTCGTGACCTATTCCCCCCTCTTCGTCCGGCAGGTCGGCCTGTTCATCCAAAACATGAAGCGCCTGGGAATAGAGGTGAATTTCCGCGCATACGACACGTCGCAATACCGGATTCGTGCAGGCAACTACGATTTCGACCTGACCTATGGGGTGCCGGTTTTCGGGCCGCGAGAGGCGCCCGGCGTGGAACTGCTCACATCCTGGTCCTCCAAAAGCGCGGACATTCCCAACCAGCTCAATCTGGCCAGGATCCGCAGCCCCGCGATCGATCATGCGCTGGAGGTCATCCTGCAGGCGCAGGACCACCAAACCGTGGTGGATGCCATGCGCGCGATCGACCGCATCGCCCGCGCCAATTACTATTCGATACCGCTGCAGCATCACTATCCCGCACCGGTCGGTGAAAAGCCGATCGCCTATTGGGATCGCTTCGGCCGTCCGGAGACGGACCTGACCTATATCTATCCGCTGATGATGCTCGACCATTGGTGGTGGGACCCCAAAAAGGAAGCCCAGCTCAGCCACGGAGTGTTCGAGTGATGCGGCTGCTCGGCCCCTTATTGCGCAGCGCCAGGCAAATCCTCCGCGCGGCGATCCTGCTATGCGCGCTGGGCGCGGTCACCAGCGCAAGCGGCGCAGGATCCTACGGTCCGGATGTCACCACCAGCTACGGCTATGCCGTCTTCGGCGATCTCAAATATGGCCCCGGCTTCACGCATCTGGATTACACGAACCCCGATGCCCCGAAGGGCGGCAGCTACCGCTATTCGGGCGGGCGGACATTCGACAGCCTGAACCAGTTCTCGATCCTCGGGACCTTCCCCTGGCTGACGCTTCACCTCTACGACCCGCTGATGGAGCGCGCGCTGGACGAGCCGGCTTCCTATTACGGGGTGATCGCCAAGACGATCACCTATCCCAGCGACTATTCGTGGGTCGAATTCGAACTGCGACCGGAGGCGCGCTGGCATGACGGCAGGCCGATTACGGTCGAGGACGTGATCTTCACCATCGAGCTGATGAGGAACAATCTGGTCAATCCCCGCTATGGCGCCGCCGCCAGAGTGGTCAGCAAGGCGTATCAGACCGGCCCGCACCGCGTGCGGATGGAGCTGAACCAGAGGAACAACCCCACATTGCCGGCCACCGTGGCGGGGATGAAGGTGCTGCCCAAGCATTACTATGAGGGCAAGGATCTGGGTCAGCCCTCGCTGGAAATCCCGGTTACGGGGGGAGCGTATCGGATCGGGGAGGTCGTACCCGGACGCGCGTTCGAGCTGGTGCGGGTCAAGAACTATTGGGGCGCCAACCTGCCGATGCGGAAAGGCCGGTATAATTTCGACCGCATCCGCCACATCTTCTACCGCGATGTCGGCACCCAGCTCGAAGCCTTCAACGCCGGCTTGATCGACTTCAAATTCGAAAGCAGCGCGCTTCGCTGGGAAGCGGAGGAATCGATGCCCGCATTCGTATCGGGCGATATTCAGCGCAACAACATCCCCTACAGCAGCGGCGCCTATTACAGTTCCATGACGATCAACAGCCGGCGCCCGTTCCTGAGCGATCGCCGCGTGCGCCACGCTCTGATGCTGGCATATGATTTCGAATTCGTCCGCGACGTGATCCTCCACGGCGATCACGGCCGAACGGTGAGCCATTTCACCAACCTGCCCTTCGCGGCGACCGGTCTTCCCACGCCGGGCGAGCTCAAATTTCTGGAGCCCTATCGCGGCAGCCTGCCGCCGGAGATTTTCACGCGCGAGTTGACGGTACCGGTTGGCGGATCACGCAAAAGGCAGCGCGAGAACCTGAAACAGGCGCGCGATCTCCTGGCGGAAGCCGGATATCACATCAAGGACATGAAGCTGATCGATCCCCGGACCGGAAAGCCGGTGACGCTGGAGCTCATCACGCCGTCCCCGCTTTATCTGAGAAACGTCGGCTATTTCATCAAGAACATGGAGCGGCTGGGCATCGAAGTGAACTATCGCAGCTTCGACACCGCGCAATTCCGGTATCTGGCCGGCACGCACCGGTTCGACCTGATGATAGACCTGCCGGTATTCCCGACATCGGACACGCCGGGGCCGGAACTTCGCTCCGCATGGTCATCGGAAGGTGCCAGGACGCCCAACACGCTGAACTACGCCGGCGTGCGGGAGCCGGCGATCGACAACGCGATAGAAGCGATAATCGGCGCGAGCGACCACCAGACAGTAGTGGACGGGATGCGGGCGATCGACCGTGTGGCGCGGGCGAATTACTATTCGATTCCCTTCCAGCACACCTATCCCGCCCCGGTCGGTGAAATGCCGGTCACTTACTGGAACAAGTTCGGGCGCCCCGACAAGGATCCGACCTACAACTTTCCCTTCACGACGCTGGACTACTGGTGGTGGGACGCGGAGAAAGAGGCGAAGCTGAGCCACGGGGTGTACAAGTGAGCCGCCTCGCCACCCAGCCGCGCACCCGCGCCGCGCAGGTCCTGAAAGCCGGGCTGGCGCTGGGCGCCCTCGGCACCGTCGCGAGCGCAAGCGGCGCAGATATTTACGGGCCCGGCGTGACCACCAGTCATGGCTATGCCGTCTTTGGCGGGCTGAAATACAAGGCCGGTTTCAAGCATTTCGACTACGTCAATCCCGAGGCGCCCAAGGGCGGCGAATACCGTTTCGCGGTGCAGGGCACCTTCGACAGCCTCAATCCGGTCTCGCTGCTGGGCACTTTTCCTCCCGCGCTGCTGTTCGTTTCGGATTCGCTGATGCGGCAGAGCCATGACGAACCCGCGTCCTTCTACTGCCTGATCTGCACAACCGTGAGCTGGCCGGAGGACCACTCCTGGGTGGAGTTCGAGCTCGATCCGCGCGCCCGCTTCAATGACGGCACGCCGATCACTGTCGACGACGTGCTCTACAGCGCCAGGCTGGAAGGGCTGACCGTGCCCTCTTTCAGCCGCGTCCCGCAAATCGTCGAACGGGCGGAGCAGACGGGCGAGAATCGCGTGCGCTTCCACTTCAAGATGAAAGGCAACCCAACCCTGACGACAGTGGTCGGCCTGATGCCGATCGTGCCCAAGCACGATTACGGCCAGCGCGAAGACCCGGTGGAGCCGACGCTGATCAAGCCGGTGATGGCAAGCCCCTACCGGGTCGGGGCGGTGGCCCCGGGGCGCCACCTGGTCCTGGAGCGGGACCCAAACTACTGGGCGGCCGATCACCCCGTGAACAAGGGTCGTTGGAACTTCGATGAGCTGCGCGTGGATTATTACCGCGACGCTTCGATGCTGAACGAAGCTTTCCTGGCCGGGCTCAACGATCTGCGGGTCGAAACGAGCGCGGCCAATATGCGTCAGCAGAGGAACTTTCCGGCCTTCGTGGACGGAGACATCAAGCGCGACGTGCTCGATTACGAGAACGGCGCAGTCTACAATTCACTGACCATCAATCTGCGCGTGCCGTTTCTTGCGGATCGCCGCGTGCGCGAGGCGCTGGTTCTCGCCTTCGATTACGAATGGACGAAGCAGATCGTGCTGGGCGGCGATTACGGCCGGCTGAAGAGCTATTTCCCCAATTCGGACTTCAAGGCGACTGGCTTGCCCGAAGGCGGCGAGCTCGAACTCCTGGAGAAATATCGCGGCATCCTTCCTCCCGAGATATTCACCCGCCCCCCATGGCTCCCCACCGGAGGGAGTTGGGCGAAGATGCGCCACAACCTGCTCAAGGCGCGCGACCTGCTGAGCGACGCCGGCTACGAGGTGATCGGCGGCAAGCTGATCGATCCAAAGACTTCGGCACCGGTGACGCTCGAGCTGCTGGCCTACTCGCCGGTGATGATGAACCAGATGGGGCTGTTCATCTCCAACATGGCCAAGCTGGGGATCGAGGTGAACTTCCGCAGCGTGGACTCCGCGCAATTGCGCCACCTGATGCGCAATTACGATTACGAGCTTCTGCTCTATCCATCCCGCTTTGCGCCGGTCTCCACGCCCGGCGTCGGGATGTTGCTCATCTGGACCTCCGAGGCGGCAGACAAGCCCAGCCTGCTCAATTACAGCGGGGTTAAGCACCCGGCGATCGACGAAGCCATGAAGCGGATGGTGACGGCCACCGATCGCCAGACGGTGGTCGATATGATGCGCGTGGTGGACCGCATCGCGCGGTGGGAATTCTATTCGGTTCCCCTTTCCCACTCCTATCCGACCGAAGTCGGCCGGCTGCCTATTTCCTATTGGGACAGGTTCGGCCGGCCCGAGGTCGAACCCACCTACAACTTCCCGATCTGGACCGCCGACACCTGGTGGTACGACCCTGCCAAGGCAACCAGCATTACACATGGAGCCAACCGATGAGCGCAATGTGGGCGTATATTTTCAGGCGGCTGCTGCTCATGGTGCCGACGCTGATCGGCATCGTCACCGTCAGCTTCATCATCATTCAGTTCGTCCCGGGCGGCCCGATCGAGCAGATCGCGGCGAAGGTGGCCGGTACGCAGATGGACGCCACCGCGACAATCTCGGCCAGTACCGACACCGCGGCAACAAGCGGAGGCCTGTCGCAGACAGGAGAGCTTGATCCCGAAATGGTCGCCGCGCTGGAGAAGCTCTACGGTTTCGACCGGCCGCTTCACGAACGCTATTTCAAGATGCTGTGGGATTTCGCGCGGTTCGATTTCGGCGATAGCTATTTCAAGGGCCAGAAGGTCATCGACCTGATCGTCGAGCGATTGCCTGTCTCGATCTCTCTCGGCCTCTGGACCACGCTGATTACCTATCTGGTCGCGATACCGCTGGGGATCAGGAAAGCGGTCCGTGCCGGCTCGCGCTTCGATGCCTGGACCAGCTTCGCGGTGACGCTGGGCTATGCGATCCCCGGCTTCCTGTTCGCGGTGCTGCTGGTCGTGCTGTTCGCCGGCGGGAATTTCTGGAGCATCTTCCCCGCGCAGGGCCTGGTCTCCGAAAACTGGGTGGAGCTTTCCTGGCCTGCGCGGATCCTGGACTATCTCTGGCACATGGTGCTGCCGGTCACTGCCATGGTCATTGGCGCCTTCGCCAGCCTGACCATGCTGACCAAGAATTCGATCCTAGACGAGATCAACAAGCAATATGTCATCACCGCGCGCGCCAAGGGGCAGACGGAGCGCGGCGTGCTTTACGGCCACGTATTCCGCAATGCGATGCTGATAGTGATCGCCGGCTTCCCCGCAGCCTTCATCGGCGTGCTGTTCACCTCAAGCCTGCTGATCGAGGTGATCTTCTCGCTCGACGGGCTGGGATTGCTCGGCTTCGAGGCGACGATCAACCGCGACTATCCGGTGATGCTGGGCTCGCTGTTTATCTTCTCCCTGCTCGGGCTCGTCGCCAACCTGCTGGGAGACATCACCTACACACTGGTCGACCCCAGGATCGATTTCGAGCGGAGGGATGTGTGATGAACGCAGAGGGATCGATCTTCGCCGATACAAGATCGGAGCCGCAGCGGCGGCGTTTCTTCGGCCCGCTCGCCCGCCGGCGCTGGGGCGCTTTCAAGGCGAACAGGCGCGGCTACTGGAGCCTCTGGATATTCCTGGCGCTATATGGCCTCTCGCTCTGCGCCGAGCTGATCGCGAACGACAAGCCAATCCTCCTTTCCTATCGAGGAGAGATCTATGCGCCGGTCTTCAAGGCCTATCCCGAAACGGCCTTCGGCGGCGAGTTCGAGACGGAGCCGGATTACCACGACCCCTTCGTTCATGAATTGATAGACAAGGGCGATGGCTGGATGCTCTGGCCGATCGTCAGGTTCTCTTACGATACGATCGATTATGACATCCGTACGCCGGTCCCCTCTGCCCCGTCGGAACGACACTGGTTCGGCACCGACGGCCAGGCGCGCGACGTCTTCGCGCTGGTCGTCTACGGATTTCGCCTGTCGGTGACCTTCGGCCTGCTGCTGACCGCACTCAGTTCGATCGTCGGCGTAACCGCCGGGGCGATCCAGGGCTATTTCGGCGGCTGGATCGACCTGCTGTTCCAGCGCGGCATAGAAATCCTCCAGAGCCTGCCGGTGCTCTACCTCCTGATCGTGGTCTCTAGCTTCGTGGACCCGAGCTTCTTTTCGATCCTGGGAGTGCTGTTGCTGGTCACCTGGATGACGCTGGTCAGCGTCGTGCGCGCCGAATTCCTGCGCGCGCGCAACCTCGAATATGTTCGCGCGGCCCGCACGCTCGGACTCAGCGACAGGGTAATCATGTTCCGCCACATCCTTCCGAATGCGATGGTCGCGACACTGACTTTCCTGCCCTTCATCCTCTCGACCTCGATCGCGCTGCTGACCGCGCTCGATTTCCTGGGCTTCGGCCTGCCGCGCGGGGCCCCCTCGATCGGTGACCTGCTGAACCAGGCCAAGAACAACCTCTACGCACCGTGGCTGGGCATTGCCGGATTCGCGGTGATGGCGACGATGCTTTCGCTGCTGATCTTCATCGGCGAAGCGGCGCGCGATGCATTCGATCCGAGGAAAGCACTGTGACCGACGCGAACGAACCCCCTCTGCTGCGCGTGGAACACCTCTCGGTATCCTTCTGGTCCGAGAGGCGCGAGGTGCAGGCGGTCAGGAACATCTCCTTCGACGTCCGCCGCGGAGAAACCGTGGCGCTGGTGGGCGAATCCGGATCTGGCAAGTCCAGCGCGGCGATGTCCGTGCTCCAGCTGCTGCCCTATCCCACGGCATTCCATCCGTCCGGCTCGATCCGCTTCGACGGGCAGGAACTGCTTGGATCGGGCGAGCACACGATGCAGAGCCTGCGTGGCGGGCGGATCGCATTGATCCCGCAGGAGCCGCTGACCTCACTGAACCCCCTGCACCGCGTCGAGCGGCAGATCGCCGAAGCCATGCGGCTTCACCGCAAGGAAATCGGCAAGGACGAGATGCACGGCCGGATCATCGAGCTGCTCCGTCTGGTCGGTGTGCGCAATCCGGAACTGCGCGCCAGGGCATACCCTCACGAGCTTTCGGGCGGGCAACGCCAGCGTGTGATGATCGCGATGGCGCTTGCCAACGAGCCTGACATGCTGATCGCCGACGAACCGACCACCGCCCTCGACGTGACGATCCAGGCGCAGGTACTCGAACTGCTGCACGACTTGCAGCAGCGTCTCGGCATGGCGATGCTGCTTATCACGCATGATCTGGGCGTGGTGCGCAAGATGTCGAACCGCGTATGCGTGATGACCAAGGGAGAGATCGTGGAAGCAGGCCCGGTCGGCCAGGTGTTCGACCATCCGCAGCATGAATATACGAGGCAGCTCGTCAATGCGGAACCGAAGGGCCGCCCACTGCCCGTGCAGGGCGAGCCGAGGCAGATCATCGAGACGGACGACCTCAAGGTATGGTTTCCGATCAAGGGATGGTCAGGGCGCGTGCGCGACCACGTGAAAGCCGTGGACGGGGTGACGATCAAGCTGCGCCGGGGGCACACTTTGGGCGTGGTGGGGGAATCCGGGTCGGGCAAGACGACCCTGGGGCTTGCCCTGCTCAGGGTCACCCGCTCGCAGGGAGAGATTCTCTTCGACGGCGAGCCGATCCATTTGCGCAACACGAAGGCCATGCGCCCGCTTCGCGACAAGATGCAGATCGTCTTCCAGGATCCGTTCGCCTCGCTCAGCCCGAAGATGACAATCCGCCAGATTGTGGGCGAGGGATTGCCGATCCACCGACCCGAGCTGACGCGCGCCCAGCGCGAAGAGGCCGTTGCGGCCATCATCGAGGAAGTCGGGCTGTCGACCGCTGTGCTCGATCGCTATCCGCACGAATTCTCGGGCGGTCAGCGGCAACGCATCGCAATCGCCCGGGCAATGATCCTGCGGCCCGATCTCGTCGTTCTGGATGAGCCCACAAGCGCGCTCGACATGTCGGTGCAGGGGCAGATCGTAGAGCTGCTGCGCGACTTGCAGGCCAAGCACAACCTCACATACTTGTTCATCAGCCATGACCTGAAGGTGGTGCGCACCCTCGCCCACGATCTGCTGGTGATGCGGGGCGGCAAGGTGGTGGAACAAGGCCCGGCGGAGGAAATCTTCGAAAATCCACAGAGCGACTACACACGTGAGCTTTTGATGGCTGCGTTCGAGCTAAGGACACAGGCGGCGTGATGATGAGGCGAGATCATCCGAGAAAAGATTACCACGTGCACAATTCGCAGGCTAAGGAACGCGTGATATCGATATCATCAGGTTGACGACGGGGCATCGGGCGCAGGTTCCGCCTTGCTGCCCGATCATAGATTGGACGGGGGCGTTAGATGGCGGCAACGAAAGTGACAAAAGGCAGTAGCGGCGCAAAGAGCAGCTTTGCACAATATCGGGATGGACGGGCAACACCCGAGATCCGCCTGACGATCCACATGGTTCTGACAGCTCGGCGCTGGCGCTCGTTGCTCGACGAGAGGCTTCGGCCGATCGAGCAGAGTTCCGCCCGCATGGAAGCAATGTCCGCGATTCTGAACTCGCCGCCACTTCGCCCGCAGGTCGACATTGCCAAGCGTTTGCGGATCGAAGGGCCGACACTGACGCGGATGCTCGACGCGCTGGAGAAGGACAATCTGGTCGAGCGCCTGCCCGATCCGAGCGATCGGCGGACCAAGCAGCTCAAGATCACGCCCGAAGGCGAGCAGGTTCTTCAGCAGATCTTCGAGATCGCCGACGAACTCCGCGCCCGGCTTCTGCGCGGCTTTTCCGAGGAGAAGCTGACGGAGATGAATGAGTTTTTCGCGGAATTGCTGGCAAGGCTCGACGCCGGTCTGCCCGAGGAATAAAGGCGCGGCTTGCAGCGCGTGCCGTTGTAAAATCGCGGCGCAAGCACCACTTAGCCTGCTAAGCTTATTGGAGGAATTGATGGGTACCACCCATACGACACGGATGCTGATCATTGGCTCGGGGCCCGCGGGTTTGTCTGCGGCGATCTATGGCGCGCGTGCGGGGATGGAGCCGATCGTGGTGCAAGGGCTGCAGCCTGGGGGGCAGCTTACGATCACCACCGATGTCGAGAACTATCCGGGTTTCCGCGATGTCATCCAGGGCCCGTGGCTGATGCAGGAAATGCAGGCTCAGGCCGAACATGTCGGCACCAGGATGATGTGGGACACCATTACGGAAGTGGACATCGCCTCTGGCTCTCCCTTCACGGCCAAGGGCGATTCGGGCGACACCTATGTCGGGGACGTATTGGTGATCGCTACCGGCGCGCAGGCGAAATGGCTGGGCGTGCCAGGCGAGCAGGCGTTTTCCGGCAAGGGCGTGTCGGCCTGCGCCACCTGTGACGGGTTCTTCTATCGCGGCAAGAAGGTGGCCGTGATCGGCGGCGGCAACACCGCGGTAGAAGAGGCGCTCTATCTCACCAATCATTCCGACGACGTGACCCTCATCCATCGGCGCTATGAACTTCGGGCCGAGAAGATCCTGCAGGATCGCCTGTTCGCCCATCCCAACATCACCGTGCTGTGGAACAAGACGGTCGAAAGCTTTCTCGGTGATCCCACAGGGGTCGGTTTGACCGCGCTTTCGCTGCGCGACACCGAGACGGGCGAGATGAGCGAGTTCGCCACGCAGGGCGCCTTCGTCGCAATCGGCCATGCGCCGGCTACGGAACTGTTCCGGGGCAAGCTGGAGATGGATGATGCAGGCTATCTGATCGTCGAGCCGGGCACGCCCAAGACGTCGGTTCCCGGGGTCTTTGCCTGCGGCGACGTGATGGATCACACCTATCGCCAGGCGGTCACCGCCGCCGGCACAGGCTGCATGGCCGCGCTGGATGCGGAGCGTTTCCTTGCCGCACAGGAATTTGCGAGAATGGCCGAAACGGTCGCATAGCTTCATCAATGCCCTCTCCGCGATAGCGCGTGTTCCCTGAGTCCAGCGCGGAGTTCGGCGGCCGGTCCGGTCGCTAGCCATAGAACCGATCAGGGAGTTCCCGATGCGAGAGAGTGTGAGAGGTGCGCTCGCCCCCGCTGCAGGCGTCGCCGCGATGCTGTGTCTGGCTGCCTGCGGCAACGCGGCGCCGGACGAGCAGCCGCTGAGGATCGGGATGGTCCCCGACGCGGGCGCGACAAGGGCCTCTGTGGCCGAAAAGAAGCCCCTGGAAGACTACCTTTCGGATGCGCTCGGACGTGAGGTCGAATTGGTCATTCCGACCAACTACAACGCGACCGTTGAAGCGCTGGGCAACGGCTCGCTCGACATCGCCTATCTCGGAGGCCTCACCTTCGTGAAAGCGCAGCAGCGGTACGGCGTGGTGCCGCTGGTGCAGCGTACCATCGATCAGCAGTTCCATTCTGTATTCATCGCCAAGCGCGGGAACGGGATCGACAGCCTCGATGATCTGGCGGGCAAACGGTTCTGCTTTGGCGACGTCAATTCGACCAGCGGCAATCTGATGCCGCGCTTCGTGCTGAAGCAAGCCGGGGTCGCGATCGAGGAGCTTGCCGAGACGCGCCAGACAGGCAGCCATCCAGCCACCGCGCAAGGCGTGGCCGAAGGAGCCTGCGACGCGGGGGCGATGGACGAGACGGTCTACAGGCAACTTGTCGCAGGCGGGCAAGTGGACGCATCGGAAATACCGGTGTTCCACACCAGCCCCTCTTTCGCGGATTACGTTTGGGCCGCGGCCGGAGATGTGAGCGAGGAGGATCGCCAGGCCTTTTCCGATGCGATGCTGCGCCTGAAGCGGGGCACGAACGATGCCGTGCTTGATATCCTGCGCGGAGACAGCTTCGTCGCCGCGAGCGGCGATGACTACGGCGACGTCGAGGCGACGGCCCGCGAACTCGGCCTGCTCTAAGGTCTTTTCGTGCCGCCGATGCTGCGCCTCCAGAATGTGACACTCGCGCCCGCGCAAGGCGCCCCCGCCCTATTGAGCGGCGCCAGCCTCGAACTCGGCCAGGGCGAGATGCTCGCCCTTGTCGGGCCGAGCGGCGCCGGCAAGACCAGCCTGCTGCGCGCCATTGCCGGAGAGATCGCGCCGCTGGAAGGGCGGATAGAGGTTGGCGGTCGCGCCCCGGACGCACTTGGCCGGCATGAGCGGGCGAAGATCGGCTATGTCTCCCAGCACCATGATCTGGTCGACATGCTGCGGGTGGATCGCAACGTCATGGCCGGCGCGCTGGGCCGCTGGAGCGCCCCCCGCGCCTTGCGTTATCTGCTCTGGTCGACCGCTGCGGAACGCGAGGAGGCGCTCGATGCGCTTGCCGCAGTTGGGCTATCGACCCTCGCCAGCAGGCGCACGGGGACGCTTTCGGGCGGAGAGCGCCAGCGTGTCGCAATCGCACGCGCGCTCGTCCAGGCGCCTGCGCTGCTGCTGGCTGACGAACCCGTCGCCTCACTCGACCCGGCCAATGCGGAGAGGATCGTGGAGCTGCTGGTGAGCCTTGCACGGCTACGCGGGGTGACGCTGATCTGCTCGCTCCACCAGACCGAGCTTGCTGAGCGCTATTTCCCCCGCATCGCCTATCTGAAGCAGGGCAAGCTCGTGCTCGGCGATTGAGGCATGCTTGGAGACCTGCTTCAGCCTGACCTCTCCCTCGCCTACCTTGCCGCGCTTGCAAGGCCGGTAGCGGAGACGCTGGCGCTGACGCTCGCCGCGATGGCGCTCGCGTTCATGGGGGGGATTGGCCTTGCGCTGCTGGGCGTGCTCGGCGGCTGGCCGGGGCGCGTGATCGCCAGCGGACTGACGGTGTTTCGTGCCCTGCCCGAACTCACCCTGGCGATCCTTGCGGTGGTCTTCTTCGGGCTCGGCCCCGGTGCGGCGCTGGTGGCCCTAGCCCTCTATTACACCGCCTCCACCGCCAAGGTGTTCACTGACCTGCTTGCCGCTGCCCCGCGCGAACCGATCGAGGCGCTGCGGCGCACCGGCGCGGGGCGAATCGCTCTCGGCTTCTACGGCTACCTTCCGCTCGGCCTGCCGCAACTGCTCGCCTATGGCTGCTTTGCCTTCGAATGTGCCCTGCGAGCCGCGGTGGTGGTGGGCGCCGTCGGCGGCGGGGGCATAGGGGGCGAGCTGGTGGGATCGCTGGCAGCGTTCGATCTTCATCGCGCGTCGACCTGTATCTTCATCATCATCGCGCTAATCGTCTGTCTGGATTATCTTGCGGCCTGGGTCCGCGCGCATCCGCGTTCGCTGTGGCTGCTGCTGGCGGCGGGCCTCGCTTTCGCCGCGAGCCTGTGGCCAAGCCTGCTCTCCCCTGCCCATGCCGCGAGCGTGCTCGCCGGGATGGTTCCGCCCGCTCTCCCGCCCCAGGGCTGGGCCGCGCTGCCGAGGCTGGTGGCAGAGACGCTGGCCATGGCGGGGGGCGCGACGGCGCTTGCCGCCCTCGCCGCCCTGCCGCTGGCGCTGCTCGCCGCGCGGATCTCGGCGCCCCGATGGCTGCGCGGCGCGGTGCGTTTCTGGGCGGCGGCGCTGAGGGCGATCCCGGAAGTGGTGTGGGGCCTGATGCTCGTGCTGTGGGTCGGCGTCGGGCCGATGGCAGGCGGCCTGGCGCTGTTCCTGCATTCGCTGGGAAGCTTCGTGCGCTTGTTCGCAGACTCATTGGACGCCGCGCCCGAGCCGCCCCGGCTGGCCATCGCGCGGACGGGCGCGAGCAAACACGTGACCGCGCTCTACGGCGCTCTCCCGCTCGCCTCGGAGGCGCTGATCGCCCACATCCTGTTCCGGCTCGACTGGAACATGCGCATGGCAACCGTGCTCGGCCTGATCGGCGCGGGCGGCATCGGCCAGGCGCTCTACGAGGCGCAGCAGCTGATGTTCTACGACCAGCTCTTAGCCTGGCTGCTGGTCACCGCCGCGCTGCTCCTTGCCGTCGAATGGCTCGTCGCACGGCTGCGCGCGACGCTGGGCGCCCGCCGGCTGGTCGCCTCTCCAGCGCCCTGAGCTAATCGCGCCCCGGCGTCGGGACATCGATCGCCCGCTGCACGCCCGGCCGCTGCTTCAGCCGCTCGATCCAGGCGATCATGCGCGGCGTGCGCTCCGGATTGACGAGCTGCGGATGCCCCTCCGGCATGCGATAACCCATTGCGAAACAGGCATAATCGGCCAGAGTGGGCGTATCGCCGACCAGGAACGGGCCGCTCGCCAGCCCCTGCTCGATCCGCGCTGTCACGTCCTCCAGATCGCGCCGCCAGGTGGCGACCTCACGCTCCGTAAAGCCGCCCTTGGCCGCAAGCTCCCACTTGTCGCGCTT
>Ga0164243_10006118_pt1 | contig 18314 bp, 19 predicted proteins | sample OricompcompostOP_FD_108781 | JGI IMG/M metagenome (GOLD analysis project Ga0164243, IMG submission 108781) | Organic Plus compost microbial communities from Emeryville, California, USA - Original compost - Organic plus compost (OP) | ecosystem: Engineered > Solid waste > Mixed feedstock >... | reverse complement strand
CTCAGGGCCTGGCTGGCGCGGCTGTCCGGGCAGGGAGTCGCGCTGCGGACGCGCTGGCGCTGGAGCGGCTTTCAGGGCGGGGACTGGCTGTTCGAGCTGCCGGACGGGGTGGCCGTGCTGCGGCCCAGCGTCGTGGTGCTGGCGCTGGGAGGCGCGAGCTGGCCGCGGCTGGGCTCGGACGCGGCCTGGGTGCCCTGGCTTGTCGGGCGTGGCGTGGCGGTGGCACCCTTCCGGCCGGCCAATATGGGGTTCCGCGTCGCCTGGTCGGCGGCGATGGCGCGGTATTTCGGCCGGGCCGTCAAGGGCGTCGCGCTGCATGTCGGCGACCAGGTCGGGCGCGGCGAATGGGTCGTCACCGCCCAGGGCGTCGAGGGCGGCGGCATCTATGAGGTTTCGGCGGCGCTGCGCGACGGGGTCGGCGGCCTTGTCGATCTGGCGCCGGATATCGCGGCCGGGGAACTGGCCCGGCGCCTTGCCGGCCTGCCGGCGAAACTGTCGGTCGGCAACCGGCTGCGGCGGGTGCTGGGCGATCCGGTCCGGGCGGCGCTGCTGATGGAATGGGGCCGGCCCTTGCCGCGCGAGCCCGAACGGCTGGCCATGCGCGCCAAGGCGTTGCAGCTGCGCCACCAGGGCCCGCTGGGGATCGAGCGGGCGATTTCCTCGGCCGGGGGGATCGGTGCCGACAGCCTGACCGATGCTCTGGAGCTGAAGGCGCTGCCCGGCGTCTTTGCCGCCGGCGAGATTCTGGACTGGGAGGCGCCGACCGGCGGCTATCTGCTGACCGGCTGCCTGGGCACCGGGCGGCTGGCCGGACGGGGCGCCGCCGCCTATCTGGCCGCGGCGCGCAGATAGGCCGGGCGGGCACGCATCATCTCGAGGTAATCGGTCAGCCGGTGTTCGGTGATCGGGAAGCGCGCCGCCAGGGCCCAGGTCAGGCAATGCGCCAGGATGATGTCGGGGACGGTCATGCGCTCGCCCATCACGAAGCCCTCTTCGGCGATGCGATGCACCAGGCTGCGCTGGCTGCGCTCGAATTCCCAGCGCAGGGTGTTCTTGATCGCCGCCAGCCGCATCTCTTCGGGCAGCACGAAGCTGTGGCGCGCCGCCAGCCACAGCGCCGCGTCGAATTCGTCCAGCACGAATTGCGTCAGGCTGTCCTGGCGTGCCCGGTCCAGCGTGCCGGCGGGATGGGTCAGCGCGCCATGCCTGTCGGCCAGATAGGTCAGGATCGCGGTGGAATCGGTGATCGGCACGCCATCGGCGACCAGAACCGGCACCTTGCCGGCGGGGTTGAAGGGCCTGACGCCTTCGGAATGCGGGTTGACGGCCACATGCTCATAGGGCTGGCCCAGCTCTTCGAGCATCCACAGCACCCGCAGGGCACGGCTCTTGCCGGTTCCGATCACCTGATACATCCAGATCCCCGCTTGGCCAGATCACCGCATGTCTTGAGGCCGCAAGGCTAGCGCCGCCGCCCGATTCAGGCAATCGACGCCATTGACCTGGCCGCCGGCGGGGGGCAGGAATTGCAAGCTGGAGAAAGAGGAAGGGCAACATGTCCAAGGCCATGCGCGCACCGCTGTTCACCCCGGTGCTGATCGGCGGGGCGATCATCCTGCTGATCAACTTTGCCCTGCGGGCCAGTTTCGGCGTCTTCCAGATCCCGATTGCACAGGAATTCGGCTGGCCGCGGGCCGAGTTCAGCATGGCCATCGCCATCCAGAACCTGGCCTGGGGCATCGGCCAGCCGATCTTTGGCGCGCTGGCCGAGCGTTGGGGCGACCGCTGGTCGGTGATCATCGGCGCGTTCCTTTATTCCGCCGGGCTGGTCCTGAGTGCCTGGGCCACCGACCCGCTGGCCATGCAATTGCTGGAGGTGCTGGTCGGCTTCGGCATCGCCGGCACCGGCTTTGGCGTCATCCTGGCGGTGATCGGGCGCGCCGCCAGCGACGAGAACCGCAGCCTGGCGCTGGGGATCGGCACCGCGGCAGGTTCGGCCGGGCAGGTCTTCGGCGCACCCCTGGCCGAGGTGCTGCTGGGCCATTACCCTTGGCAGACCGTCTTTGTCATCTTTGGCGCGATCGTGCTGGCCTGCCTGATTTTCCTGCCCATGCTGGGCGGCGGCCGGCCCGCCAGCCGGGGCGAGCTGGAGGACAGCATGGGCAGCGTGCTCAGGCGCGCCTTTGCCGATCCGTCCTATCTGATGATCTTTGCCGGCTTCTTTTCCTGCGGCTACCAGCTGGCCTTCATCACCGCGCATTTCCCGGCCATGGTGACCGAGATGTGCGGGCCGATCAGCCCGGTGGGCATGCTGGCCAGCATCGGCATCACCACGACCTCGGCGCTGGGGGCGGCGGCGATCTCGCTGATCGGGCTGGCGAATATCGCCGGGGCGATCCTGGCCGGCTGGCTGGGCAGGCGCTACAGCAAGAAATATCTGCTGGCCGGGATCTATACGCTGCGCACCATCGCCGCCGCCATCTTCATCCTGCTGCCGATCACGCCTGCCAGCGTCCTGGTCTTTTCGCTGGTGATGGGCGGGCTGTGGCTGGCCACGGTGCCGCTGACCTCCGGCCTCGTCGCCTATATCTACGGGCTGCGCTATATGGGCACGCTTTACGGCTTTGTCTTTCTCAGCCATCAGATCGGCTCCTTCCTGGGCGTCTGGCTGGGCGGCAGGATGTATGACATCTATGGCGACTATACCGTGGTCTGGTGGATCGGCGTCGGCGTCGGCGCCTTCAGCGCATTGATCCACCTGCCGGTGCGCGAGGCGCCGGTGCAGCTGGACGGCGCCGCACCGAAAGCCGCCTGACCGGGACGAACCAGGCCGGGCCGGGGAGGGGGGAAATCCATGCGCGCATTGCTGTCGGGCGGGATCGTCAGCCTGATCCTTGCCTATGCGCTGAGCCAGTTCTATCGCGCCTTCCTGGCCGTGCTGTCGCCGGTCTTGCAGGCCGAGCTGGCCGCAAGACCGGGGGACCTGGCGATTTCCTCGGGGATGTGGTTCCTGACTTTTGCGCTGATGCAGCTGCCCATCGGCGGGGCGCTGGACCGGGTCGGACCGCGCCGCACGGTGGCGGTGCTGCTGGCGCTGGGGGGCGCAGGCGGGGCGGCGGTCTTTGCCCTGGCGCAGGCGCCCTGGCATCTGCATGTCGCGCTGGCATTGATGGGGGTCGGCTGCGCCCCGGCGCTGATGGGCAGCTATTACATCTTTGCCCGCAACTATCCGCAGCCGCTTTTCGGCACGCTGGCGGGGGCGGTGGTCGGTTTCGGCTCGATGGGCAATATCCTGGGCGCCGCGCCGCTGGTCTGGGTGGTCGAGGCCATCGGCTGGCGCGAGACGCTGTGGGCGCTGGCCACCGTCACCCTGGCGGTGGCGGGGGCGATCCTGGCGCTGACCCGCGACCCGCCGCGGCTGGCAGCGACGGCGCCGCGCGGATCCCTGGCCGAAATCCTGCGGCTGCGGCCGCTATGGTTCATCCTGCCGCTGTTTTCGGTGACCTATGCCGCCTCGGCCGCGATCCGCGGGCTTTGGGCCGGCCCCTATATGGCCGAGGTGCATGGCGCCTCGGACCGGCTGATCGGCTGGGCGACACTGGCGATGGGGGCGGCGATGGTCGCCGGCAATTTCCTGGTCGGGCCGGCGACGCGGCTGGCCGGCTCGGTCCGCCGGCTGGCGCTGATTTCAAACGGAGGGGGCATCGTGGTCATGACCGTTCTGTGGCTGTTTCCCGCCAAGGGCGTCGGGCTGTCCGTCGCGCTGCTGGCGCTGGTCGGGCTGTCGGGCGCCACCTATACGGTGCTGATGGCGCATGGCCGCGCCTTTCTGCCGCCGCATCTGGTGGGGCGGGGCGTCACCTTTCTCAACATGTTCTCGATCGGCGGGGCGGGGGCGCTGCAATTCGCCTCGCGCCCGGTCTATCGCTGGGCCAGCGAACAGGGCAGCCCGGCAGAGGCCTATTCCACCCTGTTCCTGTTTTTCCTGATTCCGCTTACCCTGGGGTTCCTGTTGTATTTCCTGACACCAGAGACACCCGATGCCTGACATTCCCGCCGACCGGATCGACGTGGTCGCCCCGAACCTGAAACGGCGCCTTTCGGGCGTGACGGCCACCGTGGTGCGGCTGATCCCGGTGCAGGCGCGGATGATCGGCATCGTCGCCACCGGCCCCGGCCTGCCGCCCGACCTGCCGCATATCCCGCTGGCCCGCGCCGCGACCCTGCCGCGCGACCGCTGGCGGGTCTGGCATGCGCGGCGCAATACGGAAATGGCGCTGGGGCTGGTCCTGCGGCATCTGCTGCGGCGGCGTTATCGGCTGCTGTTCACCTCGGCCGCGCAGCGGCGCCATACCGGCTTTACCCGCTGGCTGATCCGGCGCCAGGATGCGCTGATCGCCACCTCGCCCCAGGCCGCAAGCTATCTGGAACGCCCCGCCACCGTCATCCTGCACGGCGTTGACCTGTCGGTCTTTCACCCCGCCGCCGACCGCGCGGCGCTACGGGCGGAACTGGGCTTTGCCCCCGACGATATCGTCATCGGCTGCTTTGGCCGCATCCGTGCGCAAAAGGGCATCGACCTGCTGGTCCAGGCGGCGCTGGACCTGTTCCCCTCGCGCCCCCGCGCCCGGCTGATCCTGTCGGGCCGCATCACCGCCGACAACCAGGCTTTTGCCGACGGGCTGAAGGCCCGCATCGCCGCCGCCGGTCTTTCGGACCGCATCCGCTTCCTGGGCGAGGTGCCCTGGGCGCAGGTGGTGCGCAATTACCAGGCCATCGACCTGTTCGCCGCCCCGGCCCGCTGGGAAGGGTTCGGCCTGACGCCGCTGGAGGCCGCGGCCTGCGGCGTGCCGACCGTCGCCGCCCGCGTCGGCGCCTATGAGACGCTGATCCGCGACGGCGAAACCGGCAGCCTGGTGGCGCGCGAGGACGTGGCCGCCCTGACTGCGGCGCTGGCGCGCTGGCTGGACGACGATGCGGCGCGGCAAGCGGCAGGCCAGGCGGCCCGCGCCCATGTCGAGGCCAATCACGCCATCGAAGGCGAGGCCCGCGCCATCACCCAAGTCTATCGCAGGTTGCTGTCTTGAACCGTCTGGGCTTTCTGGCTGCCCGGACCCTGCGGAACGAAGGGGCCCTGCAACGGCTCTCGGCATCGCAATCCGCGGTTCTGGACGATCTGGCGGGCAAGCGTATCGCCCTGGTCGGCAATGCCCGCGCGCTGTCCGAAACCCGGCACGGCGCGCAGATCGACGCCGCCGACCTGGTCATCCGCATCAATCGCGCGCCCATGCCCTTGGCCGAAAGCCATGGGCGCCGCACCGACTGGCTGGCGCTGGCGGTGCGGCTGGGCGCCGCCGACCGCGCCCGCCTGGCGCCGGCGCGCATCCTGTGGATGTCGCCCAAGCGCAAGCGGCTGGACTGGCAGACCGCGACCAGCCCCGGCTTTTACCTGCATCCGCTGGCCGATTACCGGGCATTGCGGAACCGGCTGGGCGCCCCGCCCACCACCGGCGCCATGATGATCGACCTGGTCGCACGGTCGCAAATGGCGCGGCTCGACCTTTACGGATTCGATTTCTTTGCCTCGCTCTCGCTGTCGGGGCGGCGGACCGCCGAGCAGGTTCCCCATGATTTCGCCGGCGAATCCGCCTGGCTGCGGGACCTGATGCTGGCAGATCGCCGGATCGTCCGGCATTAGGCCGAAATCCTGCCGGAACGGCGGGCGTTCTGACGAAATCTCGCTTTCCCTTTGCCGCAATAGCCCCTATATCGCGGCGTCCTTTGTTGAAGGAGACCCCAATGGGCTACAAGGTCGTTGTCGCCGGCGCCACGGGGAACGTGGGCCGTGAAATGCTGAACATCCTGGCCGAGCGCCAGTTCCCTGCTGATGAGGTTGTCGCTCTGGCTTCGCGCCGGAGCATCGGCACCGAGGTCAGCTATGGCGACAAGACCTTGAAATGCAAGGATATCGAGGGGTTCGACTTTACCGGCTACGACATGGCGCTGTTCGCCATCGGCTCGGACGCGACCAAGACCTATGCGCCGATCGCCGCCAGCCAGGGCTGCGTGGTGATCGACAATTCGTCGCTTTACCGCTACGACCCGGAAATCCCGCTGGTCGTGCCCGAGGTGAACCCGGACGCGGTCGAGGACTACCGCAACAAGATGATCATCGCCAATCCCAACTGCTCGACCGCGCAGATGGTGGTGGCGCTGAAGCCGCTGCATGACCGCGCCCGCATCAAGCGGGTCGTCGTTTCGACCTACCAATCGGTCTCGGGCGCCGGGAAAGAGGGCATGGACGAGCTGTGGAACCAGACCAAGGGCGTCTATGTTCCGGGCCAGGAAGTCGAGCCGAAGAAGTTCCAAAAGCAGATCGCCTTCAACGTGATCCCGCAGATCGACGTGTTCCTGGACAGCGGCGACACCAAGGAAGAATGGAAGATGGTGGTCGAGACCAAGAAGATCGTCGATCCGGCGATCAAGGTCACGGCGACCTGCGTCCGCGTGCCGGTCTTTGTCGGCCATTCGGAATCGGTGAATATCGAATTCGAGGACTTCCTGGACGAGGACGAGGCCCGCGACATCCTGCGCGAGGCACCGGGCATCCTGGTCATCGACAAGCGCGAGCCGGGCGGCTATTCGACCCCGGTGGAATGCGTGGGCGATTTCGCCACCTTCGTCAGCCGCATCCGCCAGGACGTGACGGTGGAAAACGGTCTGAACATGTGGATCGTCAGCGACAACCTGCGCAAGGGCGCGGCGCTGAACGCGGTGCAGATCGCCGAGCTGCTGGGGAATCGCTGCCTGAAACGGGGCTGATCCGGGCCGGGTATGCCAAGGCGCCCTGCGGGTTTCGCGGGGCGCCCTCATGCGTTGGTGGCACCCGATCTTGCGCCGCCCGGAACCGCCGGCGGACCCGCTTCACCGCCTTGGCCGGCTGCAAGCGCATCTTGCGGCAAACCGGCCCGGTCCCGATTGCCCCCAGGCCAGGGCGACACCAAGGACGCGCGGCAGGCCGCCGCAAAGCCGCGGGCCAGGAACCCCCTATCCCGACCCGGGCCGCCTAAAGCGCCAGCTCGTCCCGTTCCAGCGCCTCGGCCAGCCGGTCCACCGCCTTGGCCAGGCGTTCATCGACCAGATGCAGGTATTGCGTCCAATCCGAAAACCGCGCCAATTCCTCGGCCCCATCCGAAATGCCCCGCAGCCCGATCAGCGGAACCTCGAAACGCTGGCAGGCGCGCAGGACCGCAAAGCTTTCCATGTCCACCATATCGGCCGAGACGCTTTCATACCCGGCACCGCTGACGATGCTGGCCCCGGTTGCCAGGCTGGCCGCCGCGATGCCCGGAATGCGCAGGGGCAATTCGATACGCGCCGGCAGGCCCAGCAACGGCGTCTCGCCCGGCGGAAAACCCAGCGCCGAGGCATCCATGTCGCGATATTCCAGCGATGCGACCTGATAAACCCCCAGCTGTGAAAGCCGGCGCGAGCCGGCCGAGCCCAGCGAAACCACCAGTTCGGGTAGCCCGTCGCCCGCAGCCAGCCGCGACAGGGCCGCGGTCAGCGCCACCGCCGCCTCGACCGGCCCGACCCCGGTCATCAGCGGCGTGATGCGCCGGCGCAGTTGCGGCCCGTATTCCGCATCCACCGCCATGACGAACAGCACCCGCCGCCCGGCCAGGATATCGGGACTTGCGGTCATGGCCGTCCCCCCGCAAGCACCGGCCGCCCGAATATCGTCATCATGATCCGTCCCCCGAAAACTGCCCCGGACAGGGAAGCGCAGCCGGGCGCGCCGGACAAGGGGGTGCGGATCATCCGGTCAATGCGCGTTGCGCGGCGGCATGTCCCGCCGGCAGCGCCGCGCCGACAGCCTGTTCCGCCGTCCGCCCGGCCGCCGGGCCAGAGGGCTCGCACGCGGCCGCCGGCAGGCCGGGCACTGGCAGGCCGGGCACTGGCGCGGCAAAGCTCAGCATCACCCGCCCGCCGGACAGGCCGCGCAACCCCCAAGACAACAGCCCGCCCGCCGGTCCGGCCATGGCCCCGCGCATCGGCCGGTCTGGCAGCACCCCGTCCAGTGCCTCGCGCAGGGCGGCAAGGCCGGGGCTGGCGCCGCAGACCCCCGCCCAGACCGCCACATGGCCTTCCAGCGGACCGGCCGCCGCCGCACCCCACAGGTCGGCATAGCGGCGGTTGGAAATCAGCAACTCGCCATTGGCGGCAAAGACCGCCACCGCGTCCTCCAGCGCATCCAGCACCTCGGTCCCCAGCGACAGATCGGCGCGAAACTTGCGCGTCAGCGAGATTTCCGAAGTGATGTCCTCGAACAGAAAGGCGACCGCGCCGTCGGGATGCGGCCGGCCGGTCACGCGATAGGTCTGCCCGCCGGGCAGCGACCATGTCTCGACGTGATGGCCGGTAGAGGCCGCCATTTCCAGCGTGTTCATGCGGTTGCGCCAGCTGCGGTAATCCTTGGGCTCGGGCACCATCCGCGCCTCGCGCAGGCGATCCAGAAAGGCATAAAGCGTCGGCCGCCCGGTCAGAAAGCCGGTGGCCAGGCCGGTCAGGTCGATCAGCGCCGGATTGAACAGCTGCAGGTTGCGATCGCGGTCGAATATCGCCAGCCCGATGGGCAGGTCGGCAAAGGTCTTGGTCAGGGTCTGGACGAATTCGCGCAGCGAGCGTTCGGCCCGCACCGCCGCATCCGCGGGCAGGGCGACGGCCACCAGCTGGTCGCCGACCGCATGCACATGGCAATCATACCAGCGGCTTTGCCCGTCATTGTCGATGCGCACCCGTCGCGGTGCGGCCGGGCCGTCCCTGGTCGGGACCACCTGGGCCGGCAGGTCGATGATCCGCGGCAGCGGCCAGACCGTCTGGCCCCTGCCCCCGGCCTCGGCCAGGGTCAGGTAGGCGGAATTGGCCCAGGTGACCTGCCCGTGCCGATCCTGCCGCCAGGCCAGCATGGGCGAATGGTCCATGGCGTTGCGCAGGATCTCCAGCTCCTGCTCCATGGCGCGCAGCGAAAGCGAATCGACCGTGATGCCGGCATTTTCGGCCGCGGGATCCGCCAGGGTCAGCCGCAGCAGCCCGTCGCCCAGATCCTCGGCCAAAAGCCGCAGGGGGCTGTCGCTGTCCTGTTCGGCCAACTCGATCCGGGCCGTGCCGGCCAGGTCGGGCAGCAGCGCGCCTGACTCCGGCAGGCGCATGGCAAGCCAGGCGCTGAGCCTTTGCCAGTCCCCTTCGCCCGGCAGGCCGGCCAGAAGCGCGCGCGCCGGGGCCGTGGCATCGACCAGCATCCGACGGCGAAACAGAAAGACGATGGGCTCGATCCCGCGTTCCAGCCCGCGCACCGCACCCGCCCCGGCAAGGCGCCGCTCGGCCAGCCGGAGCAGCAGCAACCCCAGCACGACCGCCAGCGCCGCCGCCGCGAAGGCAATGAGGAAATGCGCAACCATCGCGAACCGTCCCTGAGCTATGCAGACAAATTCAACTATAGCGGGATGTTTTAAGAAGTGGTTAACGCAATTGGAAAATCAGGCCCGGATCTGGGGATTGGGGCCCAGGGGCGCGCGGTTTCCGGTCTCGATCACCTCGCGCGGCCAGGTGACGACGACCTCGGCGCCGCCCTGCGGACCGTTGCGAAAGCGCAGCCGCGCGCCCGAACGCTCCAGCAGGGCCTTGGCGATGAACAGGCCCAGCCCCATCCCTTCGTAATTGCGCCCGTCCTCGGCCCGCGGGCGGGTGGTCAGAAAGGGACTGCCGATGCGCGGCAGCAGCGCCGGGGGATAGCCCTGCCCGTCATCGGCGATCCGAACCCAGATGTCGCGCCGGTCGGCGCCGATCTCGATGGTGACGCGCCCGGCGGCGAAATCGACGGCGTTCTGGATCAGGTTGCGCAGCCCGTGGATCACCGCGGCATCGCGCTGGACGATCAGCGGTTCCGAGGCGGGCAGCATGACGATTTCGGCGCCGCGGCCGTGATGCGGGGCCGCCGCCTCGGTCAGCACCTCGGCCAGCGGGGCCGAGCGGATCAGCAGGTCGTCGCGCCCGGCGCTGCCCATGGATTTCATGATGTCTCGGCAACGATCGGCAGACCGGCACAGCAACGCGACATCCTCGGCCAGGTCCTCGCGATCGGGCAGGGCCTCGGCCAGTTCGTCGGCCAGTTCGGTGCTGACCAGCTTGATGGTGGCAAGCGGCGTGCCCAACTCATGCGCGGCGGCAGCGACCACGCCGCCCAGATGCTGGAGTTTCTGTTCACGCTCCAGGGCCAGGCGGGCGGCGAACAACGCATCCGAAGTGGCATTGATCTCGGCCGCGACCAGCCGGGCGAAGCCGGCGAAAAAGACCGCGCCGACCACGATGGCGAACCAATGCCCGACCAGCAGGGGCTGGCGCAGCGCGATCAGCCCGTCCGGGCCAAAGGTCAGGGGCTGGGCGCAAAGCGCCGCCAGCGTCACCATCAGAAAGGTGGCCACCCCCAGCGCCAAAAGCTGGCGCGGCGGCAAGGCGGTCGCGGCGATGGTCACCGGCGCCAGCAGCAGCAGGGCGAAAGGATTGGCCAGCCCCCCGGTCAACGCCAGCAGCGCCGCCACCTGGCCCAGGTCGAAGCCAAGCTGCCATGCCGCTTCGCGCGGCGAAATGCGCCGGTCCGGCCGCAGGGTCAGGGCAAGGTTCAGCGCCAGGGCCAGCCCGATCACCGCCAGAACCGCGGCCAGCGGAAACCCGGCGCCGATCACCAGCCCCGCCCCGACCGCCGCCAGTTGCCCGGCGATCGCCACCCAGCGCAGCAGGATCAGGGTGCGCAGCCGGATCGGCTCGGGTGCGGGCTGGCCGGGTAACAGGTCGATGCGGTGGGAAACAAGACCGAAGGGCACGCGAGGTCTTTCTGCTGGAACGGGGCTTTTGCATTGATACCCGTGGCCGGATGCGCAATCAATGCGACCAAGCGGAGGAGAAGCGCCGGATGCGCACAGACAAAATGATCCTGATCCCCGGCGGGTCGGCCGCGACGCCGATACCGCCGACGGGCAGGTTCCGGCCATCCGGGCGCATCGAAACCGACGCGCCGCGGCCCGGCGCCGGGGGCATGGCCGCCGGCGGACAGGCGCCCCATGGCCGGATATCCGCATATCCGCCGCCGGCTTGGTCCGGCAATTCCGGTCGCGCCGCAATCCGCCGGCCGGGCGGCGCCCGCAATGCCGGGATGGCTGCAATTTCGCATCGGGGGCGAATGAAAACCGGCTCGGACCGCAATTCGGCGCCTCGGAAAGGCCGGATTCCGGCTTTGCCGCAGAATTTTCCGCAGAATGTTCCGCAGGCCGAACATCCGCGTGGAATTGGACCGGCCCGCCGCCTGGCGGAAACCAGCATGGCCCGGAAATGCGGGCAAGGCCGCAGCGGACCAATGACCGGACCGATCCCGAAAACCATTCGCGCAAACATATGGCCGATGCCCGTCCGGGAATGCCGGCACGGGCCTTGCCGCAGCAACCGGCTGCCGGCGATCCGCCGCCGGGAAACCGGCGAATCCCGGCGCCCGTTTCATTGGCGCGGGCAGCCGTTCCAAGGTTTGACCGGCTGGACAAAACACTCTAATAAACAGTGAACTTTCAAGGGCGAGAGAACATGGCAGAAGATTACCCAATCGGCCCCGACCCCAGCCTCCTGCTGGTCGATGACGACGAAATCTTTCTGAACCGGCTAGCCCGTGCGATGGAAAAACGCGGCTTCAGCGTCATTCGCGCCGCCTCGGTCGCCGAGGCCCGCGCCGCTGTCGCCCAGCAACCGCCGGCCTATGCGGTGGTCGATCTGCGGCTGGAGGACGGCAACGGGCTGGATGTGGTGGATGCGCTGCGCGAGGCCCGGCAGGATGCGCGCATCGTCGTGCTGACCGGCTATGGCGCCATTGCGACGGCGGTTGCGGCGGTCAAGATGGGCGCGACCGACTATCTTTCAAAGCCGGCCGATGCGGCGGACATCACCCGCGCGCTGCTGGCGCGGGGCGACACCTTGCCGCCCCCGCCCGAAACCCCGATGTCTGCGGACCGCGTGCGCTGGGAACATATCCAGCGCGTCTATGAACAATGCGACCGCAATGTCAGCGAAACCGCCCGGCGCCTGCATATGCACCGCCGCACCTTGCAGCGGATTTTGGCCAAACGCAGTCCGCGTTAATAATACCGTTCTCAAAATAGATTGCATTCTATTATGGAATGCAAATATTGGGACCACATACCGCCAAAACCAAGGATAATGATATGAGCATTGATCTGGACAGCATGTCCTTGCGCGAACTGCGCGATCTGCGTAACAAGCTGGACCGCGCGATTTCGACCTTCGAGGAACGCCGCAAGCGCGAGGCGCTTGCCGCCGCGGAAAGCGCGGCGCGCGAATATGGTTTCAACCTTGCCGACCTGACCGCTGCAAAACAGGCACGCGGCAAGGTGGCGCCCAAATATGCCAATCCCGACGATCCGGCGCAGACCTGGACCGGCCGCGGACGCAAGCCGCGCTGGATTCAAGAGGCGCTGGACAGCGGCAAGAAACTGGAAGAGCTTGAGATCTGAGCCCGCTTTCCCCGCATCCCGGATGCGGGGTTTTTCTTTCAGGTTTTCCGGTCGATTTCTTCGATAAGCCCGGAAAAACGCAGCAGATAGGCATTGCGCGTTTCCAGAGGCGGGCGCAAGCGTATTTGCAGCCCCTGTATTAGTTCCGGCCGCGGGGCCGGAAACAGGCGATCCGCCTCGGCCCTGGAAAAGCCGGCGATCTGCACGGCTTCCAGCCAGGCCGAGATGCGGTCGGCGCGCTTGATGGCGCGCTTGACCGCCGCGGGCAATTGCGCCGGCAGACCAAAGCGGCGATGGATCGCGGCGGCCAGCCTGGCATCCATTTCCCCGTATTCCCGGCCAAGCGCGGCCTTGACCGGCGAAATCATGTCGCCGATCACATATTCGGGCGCGTCATGCAGCAATGCGGCCAGCCGCCAGCGCGCATCGCAATCCGGGTCGGTGCGGGCATGGATCTCCTCGACCAGCAGCGAATGCTCGGCCACGCTATAGGCCCAGTCGCCATGGGTCTGGCCGTTCCAGCGCGCCACGAAGGCCAGGCCATGGGCGATGTCGGCGATCTCGATATCCATTGGCGTCGGGTCCAGCAGATCCAGCCTGCGTCCCGACAGCATCCTTTGCCAGGCCCGTTTCCTGCCTTTCGCCATGACCTTCTCCGTCTCTTGCCGCGCGAAACTAGCCCCATCGCGGCGGCCGCGCCAGACAGGGACCGGCTGGCGCATCCGCCCGGCAAAAGGCCCGCAGCAGGAAACCGCGGGCCGCAAACCGGCCGGTATCACGCAGAAGTGACCGGGTCGGGACAAGGGTTGGTCGGCGGGCCGTTCGGCCTGCATCCGCCGGGCGATTTCCTGGCGATAAAGCGCGACGAAATCCACCGGGTCCATGTTGAAGGCCGGGAACCCGCCGTCCCGGGTCATGTCCGACACGATCCGCCGCACAAAGGGGAACAGCATGCGCGGGCATTCGATCATCAGGAACGGATGCAGCTGGTCCTCGGGGACGCCCTCGACATGGAAAATCCCGCCGTAATCCAGTTCGCACAGGAACAGCGGCGTCTTGTCCTTGGCATTGGCGGATTGCACCCGGAACTTGCTGATCACCTCGTATTGATGCTCGGCCGGGCGCTTGCGGGCGTCCAGGCTGACCTGCACGGTGATTTCCGGCTGCACCTCACCCGAGGCAAGGCCCTTCTGCGCCACCGCGTTCTCAAAGGACAGGTCGCGGATATATTGCGTCAGGATCTGCATTCGCACCGCGGGCTGCCCGGCATTCTGGCCCGAAGCCTGGGTCTCGGCCGTGGCGGCACCGTTACTGTTCTCGTCGCTCATGGAGTTCTCCTCGGATCTGACGGGGTTCTAGCACCCCGCCGGCCGGCGCTCAATGCCGGGTCCAGCCGGAATTGCCGCGCCGCCCGTCCGCTTCGCCGGCCTGGTCGGTCAGCCCGGCGCGCACCGGGCCCGGCGGATCGTCCTGCACCGAATATTCGCCGTCGATCACGCCTTCGTCGCGCCAGCCGGGACCATAGCGAAAGCCGGCCGGATCGGCGCCGAACCCACCGCCGGCATAGGTGCGACGATAGCTGAAGCCGGCGCCCGACACCCGCATCCGCCCCGCCATCTGCCGCAGGATCAGCCCGCGCACCGCCGGCACCAGAAGCAAAAGCCCCAGCGCCGTGGTGAACAGGCCCGGCACCACCATCAGCAGGCCCGCGACCATGACCAGCGCCCCATGGGCCATGGGCCGGCCGGGATCGCGGAATTCCTGCATCGCCCGCTGCAGGTCCAGCGCCGCCCTTGCGCCCTGATGTCGCATGACTGCCACCCCCGCAACCGCCGAGGCCAGGACCAGCAGGATGGTCGCCAGGGCGCCGATCGCCTTCCCGACCTGGATGAACAGCGCGATCTCGACGATGGGCAGGATCACGAAGGGCAACAACAGCCGCATAAGGTCTTTTTCCTCCGACACTTTCTAATTCCGGCACCAAACTGGACTTGGGCCGGTCCTCACCCTACATAAGCATCCGAAAGCGCCGTTACAAAGCTCGTTAGGTCCGTTGATGTCGAACCCCCTGCTGCAATTGCTCGTCCTGGCGGCGATCGCCGTGTTCCTGATCCTGCGCCTGCGCGGGGTTCTCGGCACCCGCGACGGCTTTGAACGGCCGCGCCTGCCCGAAGAGCCGGCGCAGCGCCGCCGCTTCGACGTGATCGACGGCACCGCCGAGCCGGGCGACAGCGACATCGCCGACCATGCCGAGCCGGGCAGCCCCACGGCCAAGGCACTGGCCGAGATGAAGCGGGCCGAGCCCGATTTCGCCGTGGGCCCGTTCCTGTCCGGCGCGAAATCCGCCTATGAGATGATCCTGATGGCATTCGAACGCGGCGACCTGTCCGAGGTCCGCGCCTTTCTGGCCCCGCAGGTGGCTGAGGCGTTCGAGTCCGTGATCCAGGATCGCAAGGCACGCGGCCTGACCACCCAGGCGCAGTTCCTCGGCACCCGCGAAACGGCGCTGGCGGGGGCCGAATTCACCCCCGCGACCGGCATGGCCGAGCTTTCGGTCCGCTTTGTGGGCGAAATGATCGTCGCCACCCGCGATGCGGACGGCAATGTGGTGGAAGGCGATCCCAAGGCTGCGCGCAAACAGCGCGACATCTGGACCTTCGCGCGCCGCATGGGTCAGGACGACCCGAACTGGCAGCTGGTCGCCACGGCCTGAACCATGGCGCGGCGGCGGGGACTTTCGCCCGAGGACAAGGCCCTCTGGTCCCGCATCGCCGCAACCGCGGTACCCCTGCATCCGCCGCGCAAGCCGGCCCAGACACCGTTCCCCGAACGGTCCGAACCGGGCGGCCCCGAATTCCCCGGCCCCAAATCCGCCAGAAAGCAACCGCCCTCGTCCGCCCCGCCCGAAACCGGGGCGGGACCGGCGCTTTCCGGGCTGCGGATCGGCGGCCATGCCGTGCCCCGAACGGCCGATGCCGGAACCACCCGCATCGACCTGTCCCCGCCGGTGCGCGAAACCCTGCACGCCCAGCCGCTGCGCATGGATCACAAGACCCATCGCCAGATGACGCGCGGCAAGCTCGTCCCCGAGGCGCGGATCGACCTGCACGGCATGACGCTGGCCGTGGCGCAGCCGGTCCTGACCCGTTTCATCCTGCAGGCCCGTTCCGAAGGCCGGCGGCTGGTGCTGGTCATCACCGGCAAGGGGCGCGAAGGCGGGCCAGACGCGCCGCTGCCGGTCAGGCCCGGCGCCTTGCGCCACAACGTCCCGCATTGGCTGCACATGCCGCCCCTGAATGCCGCGGTCCTGCAGGTCCGCCCGGCGCATCGCCGCCACGGGGGCGAAGGCGCCTATTACGTCTATCTGCGCCGCTAGAACCCGATGCCTGCGGCCGGCCCCGGGACCGCGACCCTCAGCCGTAATTGGCCTTGGGCCCCGCGAACCACCAGATGATCAGCCCCAGCAGCGGCAAGATCGCCACCAGCGCGATCCAGACCAGCTTGGTGGTCATCGCCTCATTGGTGTTGATGATCGAGGCGATGGCCCAGACATCCAGCGCAAAGATGATGATTCCGAAGATATATCCCATGGTGTCCCCGTCCGTTCGGCTGCAATCACAACGGCGGGACGGCCGGGCGGTTCCCGCTACAGCACATAGCGCGACAGGTCGGTGGAACGCGACAGGTCGCCCAGATGCTGCTCGACAAAGGCGCCGTCCACCCGCACCGTCTCGCCCGAACGGTCGGGGGCGCTGAAGGACAGCTCCTCGAAGACCCGCTCCATCACCGTGTAAAGCCGCCGCGCGCCGATATTCTCCACCGCACCGTTCACCTCGGCGGCGATGCGCGCCAGGGCCCGGATGCCGTCCTCGGTGAACTGGACCACCACCCCTTCGGTCGCCATCAGCGCGGTATATTGGCGCGTCAGGGCATTGTCGGTCTCGGTCAGGATGCGGACGAAATCCTCCTCGGTCAGCGCGCGCAGCTCGACCCTGATCGGCAGGCGGCCCTGCAACTCGGGCAAGAGGTCCGAAGGCTTGGCGATGTGAAAGGCACCGCTGGCGATGAACAGGATGTGATCCGTCCGGACCGGACCGTATTTGGTGGAAACCGTCGTGCCCTCGATCAGCGGCAACAGGTCGCGCTGCACGCCCTCGCGCGACACTTCGCCGCCGCGGGCATCGCTGCGCACCGCCACCTTGTCGATCTCGTCGATGAAGACGATACCGTTCTCCTGCACCGCCTCCAGCGCGGCGGCCTTCACGGCCTCGTCGTCCAGCAGCTTGTCGGCCTCTTCCGCGATCAGCAACTCATAGCTTTCGGCCACGGTGACCTTGCGCCGCACCCGGCGCCCGCCGAATGCCTTCATCAGCCCCGACAGGTCCATCATCCCACCCATGCCGCCCATGCCGCCCGGCTGGCCGGGAATCTCCATCATGCCGAAAGGGTTGGAATTGTCCTGCACCTCCAGCTCGATCACCTTGTCGTCCAGCTCGCCGCGCTTGAGCTTGTCGCGGAACATCTCGCGGGTCTGCTCGCGCGCACCCTCGCCGGCCAGGGCGGCAACCACCCGCTCCTCGGCCGATTTATGCGCCCGCGCCTTGACCTCCTCGCGCATGCGCTCGCGGGTCTCAATGACGGCGGCATCGGCCAGGTCGCGGATGATCTGCTCGACATCGCGGCCGACATAGCCGACTTCGGTGAACTTGGTCGCCTCGACCTTCAGGAAGGGGGCGCGCGCCAGCCTTGCCAGGCGGCGGCTGATCTCGGTCTTGCCGACGCCGGTCGGACCGATCATCAGGATGTTCTTGGGATAGACCTCGTCGCGCAGGTCATCGCCCAATTGCCGGCGGCGCCAGCGGTTGCGCAGGGCCACGGCCACAGCGCGCTTGGCATCCCTTTGCCCGATGATAAAGCGATCCAGTTCGGACACGATCTCGCGCGGGGTCAGGTCGGACATTCGGGGCTCCTGTCTCATTTCCGCATCACTTAAAGCCGGCCCGCCCGCGTTTCAACCAAGCCGCCCCCCGACATGCCGCCCTGCGCCGGCTTTCTCCGTTTTCCAAATACCCTGGGGTGAGGCCCGCCAGGGCCGAGGGGCAAGGCCCCTCCTGGCTAGCCCAGCACCTCGACCGTCAGGTTACCGTTGGTATAGACGCAGATATCGGCGGCGATGGCCATGGCCTTGCGCGCCACCGCCTCGGCGTCCAGGTCGCTCTCCATCAACCCGCGCGCCGCGGCCAGGGCGAAATTCCCGCCCGAACCGATGGCGGCCACGTCATGCTCGGGCTCCAGCACGTCGCCCGCGCCGGTGACGACGAAAATCTCCTTGCCGTCGGTGACGATCAGCATGGCTTCCAGGTTGCGCAGGTATTTGTCCATGCGCCAATCCTTGGCCAGCTCGACACAGGCCCGCGCCAATTGGCCGGGCGCGGCCTCCAGCTTCTTCTCCAGCCGTTCCAGCAGGGTAAAGGCATCCGCGGTCGAGCCGGCGAATCCCACCACGACGTCATGGCCGCCGGGGCTGAGCCGGCGCACCTTGCGCGCCGTGCCCTTCATCACCGTCTGGCCGACGCTGACCTGGCCGTCCCCGGCGACGACGACGCGGCCGCCCCGCCGCACGGCCAGGATGGTGGTGCCGTGCCAGCCGGGAAATCTGTCTTCGGACATGCTTCTCTCCGATCTCTCGCCTTGCCGGGTCAGATATGGGCCGGGCGGCGCTTTCGCAACCCGCCCCTT
>Ga0164243_10006117_pt1 | contig 18315 bp, 12 predicted proteins | sample OricompcompostOP_FD_108781 | JGI IMG/M metagenome (GOLD analysis project Ga0164243, IMG submission 108781) | Organic Plus compost microbial communities from Emeryville, California, USA - Original compost - Organic plus compost (OP) | ecosystem: Engineered > Solid waste > Mixed feedstock >... | reverse complement strand
TAGATTAAGTAAGTATATAGAAAAGGCTATTAAGATTAATAACTAATTATATAAATAATAATAATAAAAATATAGTTATATTATTATAATAAAAAATTATAAATTATAAGCTTTTACTAATAATAAATAGAAGAAAAATAATAGTAATATCTTATAAAGAACCTATTTAGAGCTTATAAAATTAGAGGCTAATAATAAAAATATTATCTTTAAATCTTTTAAAAATAAAATTAGTAAGTACTATAAATATAGATAATTTAAATACTATATAAAAGACTACTAAATAAAATATAAACTTAAACTAAGATATAAAAAATCTAATAAAAAGAAACCTAGCTTTAAATTAATATTTAAAGGAAAAATATAATAATTTAAAGCTAATATAGTTAATTATAGATTTTTATTATAGACTATATATTATAATAATAACTATATTATTTATTAAAGTAAGAAAGATAAAGTAAGATAGTATTTTAAGAAATTATAAACTTTTAGAATAATAAAGTAAAAAGAAATTATTAATATCTTAGAAATTAAAAAATAAATAAAAGAAATTTAATAAAAACTATTAAAAAAGTTTAAAACCCTAATATCTAAGGACTTATCTTATAAATGATATTATAAAGAAGTATATTATTATTATTATTAAATACTATATTTACTATAGTAGCTTATATATAAGTTAGAATTAGAGGAACTAGTAAAAACTAAAAAGGAAATAACCTTATATACTAGACTTATTAAATAACTTAATATAAATAAACTTAAATTAGGGAGTATAAAGATTAAAAATAATTCTTAATTAGAAGAGCTATAGATAAAAGTATATAAGAATATACTAGAACTACTAATAAGATACTAGCTCTATAATAATAAATAGGAAGATTATAAGTAATAAGTTTAATAATAAAGAAAATAATAATAGTTTAAAGCTATAAAAAACAGAAAATAAATATAGAAAGAAAGTAAAGAAAAGATAAGTAAGAAGAACCTTATATAAATAAAATAAAATATAGATATAAAAAGTAACCTAATTAACTTATAAAAGTAAGTTAACTAACTATATTATATTTTTTAAATTATTAACTTATAAATAAATATAAAGGAGATTATTAAAAATTAATAAGAAAGTATCTAAGACTTATAGGAATAAGTTTAAAAATAATAGAAAATTATTTTTAATATTTTAGATTATATTAACTAATTAAAGAAAATATTTTATAATAAAGACTTATAAATAGAATTCTAATAATAAATTAATAATTTAGAAAAATAAATTAAGTTTAATAAAGATAAGCTTATTAAATTAGAAGAGCTAGTAGAGCCCTAAGAAGATTCTAAAAGTAGAAGTAGGAATTTTACTAAATAAATAAGCTAGAAATAAAAAGAATAGTTTACTAATTTATTAATTAGTTATTATATTATATTTAAAAAAGAAGAAGAAAGGAAAATCTTTTAAAAAATTATTAAAAACTTAGAAAAAGAAGTATTTTAATAAATCTTAGAAATAATAAAAGAAAAATTAAATTTAAAGTAATTAAAATAAAAAGCTATATAGTATTTACTAGATTTATAAAGTATTACTAAGTAGTAGACCTATTATTTATAGATTTTAAGAAATTCTAAATTAGGACCTAAGAGAGAGTTACTAAGTAAATAAAGAAATTTAGTAAAATAAATTAAATGAATTAAAAAAGAACTATAAAAAGAAATTAATAAATAGCTAAAACTAGCCTAAGATCTAATTAATAGTAGAGAAGAAGTAGCTAAACTAAAAAAGGAATTATAATTATAATATAAAAATATAAGGAAATTATAATAATAACTAACTAGTCTATAAAGATAATAATATAGTAATATATTATTAATTACTAAATAAGTTATTTAAATAATAAGATTAAAACTCTAAGGGAATATATAAAAAATAAATATTATAGAAAAATAATAGATTTACTATCTAAAAATACTAATTACTATAATAAGCTAAAAACTTATAACCTTAATAAATAGTAGAATATAAGGAAACTTTATTTTACTTATAATTATTAATAAATTAGAACTCCTATAGATTATAAAGAACTAGCTATATACTCTAAATATATATAATAAGATATTAATTAAATATAAAAATAAAATAGTAAATATTAAGATTATATACTTTTATATTACTATTATTAGAAAAATTAATAATATCTCCTTTAATATTATAAGAATAGTAAACTACCTTATTATATTAGAAATACTATAGCTATAAATAAGGAACTTATAGATTAATTAAGTAATTAATTAGCTTATTTAAAATAAAATTAAATAAAGTTTAGGAAATAACTTAGCTCTTAAGTAATATTAACTAGAAAAGTTATTTTTAAGTAAGCTAAAAGCTTTTAAAATAATAATCTACTTTAAAGTATTTACTATAAAAGATTTAAATTATTTACTAAAAAAAAGAAAATATAAATAAATATATATAATAAAAATTATTATAAACTTTAAAACTAAGCTAATAGTAAATAAGATACTATAGTATATATTAAAAGAATATTAAAAATATAATAAAGTATTTACTAAAGAACTAGATACTAGACTACTTAAATATAGCTAATAAGACTATAAGATATTTCTAAAAAAAAATATAATTAAAGTTTATATTTATTTATAATCTTAATAAAATATAATTTTAAACTTTAAAAAAATATATTAAAAAAATACTAAAGAAAAGATATATTAAGCTATTAATATTACTAGCTAAATACTCTATCTTTTTTATATTAAAGAAAAATAGTAAATTATAAATATATATAAACTATTAATAATTAAATAATATTACTATTAAAAACTAATATCTACTATTTTTAATTTCTAAATTATAAAATAAATTTTAAAAAGTATAGTAATTTATAATTTTAAATTTAAAAGGAATATATAACTTAGTCTATATTAAAGAAAATAATAAGTAGAAAATTACTTTTAAGATATACTTTAGGTACTTTAAATATTTAGTTATACCTTTTAGATTTACTAATACTTTTATAAACTTTTAAATAATAATTAACTATATCCTATAGAAATATTTAAATAACTTTATAATAATTTACCTTAATAATATCTTTATCTATTTAAATATTTTTAAAAAATATAAAAAGTATATATATAAAGTTTTCTAAAAACTATAAAAAATAAACTTACTAGTAAAATTATTTAAATATAAATTTTATAAATAATAAATAAATTTCTTTAAATATATAATCTATTTTAAAAAAATCTAAATATAAAAATTAAAAATTAAAGTTATCTTAAAATAATTAGTATTAATAAATATTATTAAAATAAAAGGATTTTTTAGATTTTTTAATTTTTATAAAAGGTTTTTAGAAAGCTATAATATTAATATATAATTTCTTATAGAACTTACTAAGAAGGATAATCTATTTAAATAAAAACTTAAAGAATAGAAGGTATTTTAAAAAGCTAAGTAAGCTATATATAAATAACCTATATTTTACTAAATAAACTTCTCAAAACTTTTTAAATTAAAAATAGATATATTAGATTATAGCCTAGGAGTATAGTTAAGATAATAAGATAGGAATAATAAACTCTACCCTATAATATTTATATTAAAGAAACTTAGTAAACCTAAGCTATACTATAAGATATTTAATAAAAAATTAATAGCTATTATTAAAATATTTAAAAAATAAAGATATTACTTAATAAGTACTAAATACCTTATTACTATCTACTTAGATTATAAAAACTTTATAAGATTTATTATAATTAAAGAGCTTAATTAATAATAAGTATAATAAATTAAAAAACTATTAGAATATAATTTTAAAATTATATATATTAAAAGAAAAGAAAATAGCTAAGTTAATATCCTTAGCTAAAGACTAGATTACTTCTAGAAAATATTTAAAAAAGTAAATACTATTTTCTATTATAATAAATAAGATAACTTATAATAAATTATAATTATATATTAAATAGAAATAGAATTAGAATTATTATAGAAAATTAAAGATTACTATTAAAATCTAAATTTAAAATACTAAAAGTTATTTATTAATTACTTAAATACTAAAAAGAAATATAAGATATAGAAATATAATAAAAGAATTATAGTATTTAAATAACTAGCTAAAGATATTTTTAAAAAAATCTATAATTATTACTATATAGATATCTAAATTTAAAATAAATATAATAAATTTTTAAATAACTTTATTACTATAAAATAAACTTTATAATAATAGAAAATATCTTTAAATAATATATATACTATACTAAAAATAAAGTATTAAGATATAAGCTTTATAAAAAGCTATAGCTAATACTAGTATTTAAAGTATTATAGTAGAAGATTATAATTAATTTTATTATTAAGTTACTATTATTAAAAGACTTTATTATAAAGGTTAAATATAATAATATTATAGTAGTAGTAGACTAACTTATGAAGTATACCTACTTTATATCTTATAATAAAATAATATAAGTATTATAGTTTACTAAATTATTTTTATAAATAATAATAGCTAACTATAATTTACTAGAAGAAATTAACTTTAATAGAAAAGGATTATTTATTTTAAAATTTTAGTAAAGCTTATTAAATGGAATAGGAATTAATTATAAGCTATTTATAATATATTATCTAGAAATATAAAAATAAATTAAATAAATAAAGTAGATATTAAAGATATATTTAAAATACTATATTAATTAGAAATAAAATAATTAAATATTATTATTATTTCTAGCTTAGAAAACCTATAATATTAATATATTAGAAAGTATAAAAATATTATTATTTTATACTAACTATAATATTAAATCCTAAATAAGATTTAAATTAATAGGAATTAAGATTTAAATAAAGTAAGCTATCTTTATAATAAATAAAATAAAAAAATTCTATAAATAGCTAATAGAAAAGCTATAGTTTATCTAATAATAAATAAAATATTATATAGACTAAAAATAAATTAAAGGACTAATTTTTAAAAGGAGAAGTAAGGTCTAGTTACTATAAAAGAAATTAGAAACTAGAAATTCTTAAATTAAAATTATATAATTAAGTAATAAATTAGATTATAAGAAATTAAAACTATTTTTAATTAAATAAAAAGTTTTAAAAATTAATTATAAACTAAAATTATTAAAAAAAATAAAAAGATATTTAATTTTCTATATAATATTATTTAAACTAGTATATAATAATATATTTATAGAAAAGTTTATTATAATTAAATTTAAAGAAGATATTTAAAATATTAAAAAAATTCTTAATTTAATAAATAATAATAATAGAAAAGTTAAATATTTAATTAAATAGAAAAATTTTAAATATAATAAAAATATTTAAGAGCCTATTAAATATTTAATAAAAAGCTAGTAATTTTTTATTATATTTTATTAAAAAAACTTAAATTAATTAAAAGACCTAAGTCTATAAAATTATCTTCTAAACCTAATAAGAACTAGTTAATAAAGTTAAAAACCCTAAAAAATTAAAGATCTTCTATTATATAAGATTTCTAGATAAAAAAATAAAATATTATTTTCTTTATTTAAATCCTAAATCCTTTTTTTAAATATTTTAAAATTCTTTACTTTAATATTCTTCTTTATTTAATAGATATATATTAAGTAATTTACTATTATTAATAATTATATTTAGAAAATAAATAATATCTTTTTTACTTTAGCTTTCTTTTTTTCTAGTTTTCTTTATTCTTATAGGAAGTAAATAATTAAAAAGGTAGTTAGTAACTAAAAGGAAAATTAAAAAATAGAAACCTATATATAAAAGCTATAAAAACTCTATTATATAATCTATTTTAATATATATATTTTATATACTAAAAAGACTTTTTACTTATTATATATACTTTATTATTTTTAAAATAATATATATATAATATTTTAATTTTAGTATTTAATAATTTCATTATATTAACTAAGTTTAAATAGTTATAAGAAGATTTAGAAAAAGATCTATAGATATAATTAAATATAATAATAATTATAATAAAAATATTTTAAAAAAATAAAAGAAAAATTTATAAAAATAAAAAACTAATAAATAATAAAATCTACTTATAAGTCTTTAAAGATAAAAACTAAAGGAGAAGAAATATTATATTATAGCTATATATAGTTAGAAAGGAAGGCTAGGTAGTTAAAACTAATAGAAAAAAATAAACTATAAAAATATACTAGATTATAAAAATAATAGATTACTTATAATTATAATAATCTAAAAATAATCTAGATTATATAAGATTATAATAAGCTAAGGTAATCTAGAAAAAGTTTAGAAGAGAAATATCTATATAAACTATAGATTCTACTTTATATCTAGTTTATCTTTTAAAACTCTCTAATAATTAATTTAAATATAACTATACCCCTAATTTAAATATATACTTCTTATTTATATCTTATAAATACTATTTAACTACCTTACTCTATTACTAATAGATAACTACTTTAATCTTATTACTAATTATATCTACCTAATATTATTAATAAGCTAGTATTAAGATTATAATATTTAGGTTTTAAAGATTTTTTTTATAAAAGAATAGATTTAAATATAGGTTAAAAGGAAGTTTTAAAACTCTTTAAGTTAAAATTTATATTATTAAGTAGGTTTTCTAAAAAGTATTAAGTTTTTATATACTAAAAAAAGCTTTTTTTTTAAGTTAATAGCTAAGAATATAGTATCTAATAGTTGTTTTTAAAATACTTTATTTTTTAGCTACTTAAGTAGTTAATATCCTATTTATAATAGCTTTAAGAATATTTTAAAAGTTATTTTTAGTATATAACTTTATTTTTAGTAGAAAAAGCTGGATACTGAATTTGAAGTGGATTGGAATTGGAATGGTTGAGGAATTATAGTTGGAATGTGGGAAATGTTGAAATGGTGGTATAGAATTTGGGGTGGCGAAAAGGGGGGGTGGCGATAAGTGGGGGGTCTAACTTATCCTCGGTCCCCTTCTGGGCCTCGAGCTCAGTGCGAGTAGTTGAGTCCGACACTGTAAGGTCGGTAAGATGATCTTACATACGCCATTACCAGAAGCTCTGCAAGATTACCACCAGCTGGAGGCACTTCACGCACTTGCCTTTCCCCCGATAACTCGCGAGACCGACACAGGCGTGCGGCAATGGGATGACTTGCTCGGCTAGCATGTTAAAAGTACCCTGCTTACTCGTGGGCTCCTTGCAACCAAGGCTAATATGAGAGATTGACTACAACCGAGGTAATAAATAATCTCAGGATTCCAGTCTTGAAGCTACTAGAGCGGTATGCTGTGCGTTTTTCGAACTTGCAGCGGCCTTCGCCTTCCCAAAATTAGATAATAAACGGGAACGTTCATTGTCCGGCAACAAGCGACAGGCCTCCATCTACCGTAAACTTCTGCCCATTGACAAACTGATTTACGGCGCAAAACAGCACTGCACTTGCAATATCTTCCTCCTTCCCCGGTCGCTCAGCAGGATAGTTGCTTCCCTTCTCCTTGGGCATGTGGCTCTTCTGACCCTCATCGCTTCCCCCGGTTGTCATCTCGCTCGGAAATAGACCGGGCGAGATGCTGTTGACACGGATCTTGAGGCCGTTCGTCACGATATCGGTGGCCAACATCCGGGTTAGACGGAGTAGAGCTGCCTTCGACGCGTTGTACGAGAAATGATGCTGGCCTGTCTTAACCTCTCCGCTCACGCTGGCGATGTTGATAACCGTTCCAGACCACCCTTCGTGTCTTTCGGTGCTGTGGTGGAGGAGCGGCAAGAATGCTGATGTTGTGAAGTATGTCGAGGCCGCATTTGCACGGTAGACATCTTCCCAGTCCTCAAACGTGGACTTGTCCGCGCTAAACATCCTGGCTTTCAACTCGTCTGCAGATCTCTTCTTGTCATCGATGTCTAGCCTGGACCCCGCTATACCCGCATTATTGACAAGAATGCAGAGGCACTTCTCGCGGCTCGAGATATAATCATAGAGCTCAGAGATTGCTTGTTTCTTAGTCACATCGCAGGTGACTGGGATGAGCTCGCCTGGAACCTCTTTGCCGTAAGTGGCAACGACGTTTTCCAGCTTTTCCTTCGTACGACCGGTGATGTAGACTTTGGCGCCGTTGACAGCAAATGTCTGGGCGATCATGAGGCCGATACCAGAACCACCGCCTAATGTAAGGGGTTTCTATCGTTAGCTAGACCGTCCAGGGGAATTCAGGCAGTCGCTGCTGTGAGGAAATCTCTTTAAAACAGTACCTGTGACAAGGGCAACGTGCCCTGTCAAATCAAAAAGCGAATCTCGCTGGACGCTTTTCAGAGACCGGTGACCCATATTGAGCTGTTACTGCTTAGATGGATAACCAATATATAGATTGGAATAGTAGGAAGAGTGTATCAGAAAGTAATGGAAACTGACGGGGGCTATTGTAAGCTTTTTTATACCATACCTCGCAGTCATTGTTCTAATATAACCGGTCTATATCACTACTGTCATCGACCTTGAATTGTCAGTTGAAAGATATCGCTGACGTCACACTGGTGAAGCTGTGTGATCCATTACAAGTTTAACGAAAGATATATTGCGTAGGCCTCCACGGCTATAGTAGGTTTGTATACTCAGTTGATCTCCGCGTTTTACTGTAGCAAGTAGCGTGCTTTCTCTACCGTATCATTCGTTAAACTCACACAGTTTCACCAGCGTGACGTCAGCGATATCTTTCAATTGGCAATTCAAGATTGATGACGGTGGTTGTCAAACACATGTAGTATCTTGAGATAATACTGTTTCACAAATCCAGTTGGAAAATACCGCCGAGTTCGCTTATTCACACGTGAAATATTACAATTGGTGGACAGAGTGAGCTCGGTATTAATTCTGTAAGGATCGACACCCTTTTCTGGGTATAATGATCGTTTTATGATGTCCAGCTTGCAGCATGAACATTTCAAGAGTGAATTCCCGCTTACAGCCGAGTCTCTCTCATTCGGGTCTTACCTATATCGGCGATAGACCGCCGCCTCCCTACGACTTTGCTTTTCTCCACCCACCTTCCCCGCTGAGATAACTTACAAGTAATATTCCAAGAGTAAATCTACACAAAAGCGGCCCTCCAGTCAAGTAGTTCCCAATGGCTCATCACAGGCAAGAAAATTATTTGATAGAGGTGGAACGCCTCGATGCCGTATATGGTACCACAGCATAGTTCTCCTGCAGGACATCTAGCTAGTTACCGGTGACCATCACATAGAACCGTATTTGAAGGGTGCCCCCCTAATATCACCAAACATGGAGATAACCCCCAGAATCTACGGATTCGAGGTTATGTCACCCAGGGCGCCAAGTACTATTCTGGACCACTGGGTGGAGGAATGGTAGGAATACTGACGTCATGGTATATAGGCGGAGGCAATATTGCTTTGGGAAGGAATTACCCCAGATATATTGAGAGGCAGTGCTAAGGTATTTGTAGTTGGCATCGTCAAGATTTACCTTGATCATGTTGTAATGAAGGTTGTCGTCTTATATATACAGGTTCTTTGGAGGGGTGTGTCCTTGAAGCCGGCGTTAATCGAAACCCGCCCACTGGAAATCATTTAAAGACGGCCTGTTCCCGAGGATGTCGCGAAATTTTGAGGACAGCCCTGCGGAGGTGCAGTTGACTTACGACCCTCTTGTTTACAATACGTCTTCCATGGAAACGGAAGACAGGGCGTCTGCAGGGGTAGATTGTGTGGAATATTGCTCGGCAATTATTCCAGCCTTCGTAAGACAAAATGACACTCTTGAACTACCCGACGAAGACTAACAAGCTAGACATTAAGTCGCTCTCTCCGGCGTATAGCCCAATCTCCCTTTGCAAAACTCGGCTCCACAACATGCCCATTCATGACCGCCTCACATAGCCTTCGCTCTTCTACTTTAGATCCAATCTCATCTGAACCTCCTCCATCGATGTTAAACCCAAACACGACTCCTCGCCTGGCGGAAAACCTCACCAGATCCTTCTCCTTAGCTCTTTTAGCCCCTGTCGCCGCTTCTCCAACATTTCCTCATTCTCCCCAATACGTTCCGCCCATCCCTTCTCGCCACCCACGCTCCCGTTTACCTCGGACACATTCTGAGGTGGTCGAACTCGTGTACCGCTGCGGACAGACATTCTTGCTAAAACATCGCCGCCGACATGCGCCTTCTCGTGAGGCCCAGCTACCTCCGTAGCGACATCTTCAGTAACCCCGTCGTATAGACCTGGCGGCTCTACCGTAGAACCTTCCTGGTATTCCTCCCCTGGCTCTGGGGTACCCGATTTGTCTGAAAGCCCGTCCTCGCTATTCTTCCCAAACACCATGTCCACAGCGGCGGAGAACGGGACTAGAATCCTCTGGTCCCCTTTCACCTTGCGTCCTTTCTTCGTCTTATTCGCATGCTTGTCCCCATCGAAAATGTGAATTTAAGCTAATCTCAAAAAATAGTTATCGGCGAATATTCTGATACGAGGATAAGTGTGCTTTATTTGTGACGTCACAGTTGTGGACAGAACAGAACTCCAGCTGAACTTACGGTCTGGTGCCGCACATAGAGAGCGAATCGAAACCAAAAAGAACAGAACAGCGTAGAAGGAAATAAACCTTTATGACATTGGTGCAAATCCGTAGAAAATGGCATTTTATCACGACTTAGAATTCCAGGAAGTGTCGACGCCGTGACCCGGTATTGGGATAGGTTATGCTAAAGTACATCGCGGCAATATGCTGCTATCTCTCGGGGGCTTTCAAGAATGTCCTACCTTATTGACTGCTGTAGGGTTATCTAACACATGTTCCGCTTGTAGAATTATTCTAATTTCACCTCCCTCGGAGGGTCTTGCATTTGCAATCGCGCACAATCCTAGCCGCGGGAGTAGGATGCCCATTATAAGAGAGGGAACTAGCTGTATTTCTTCTACCAGAAAATCTTTCCTCACTCCGTATGAAGAGATCAAGTCTCCACAAGATATGGAATTAATGATATGTACCATAGCTCGCCCACAACTAAGTTGTAACATATATACGACCCCCATTGGGACCCAGCGTCTCCTCATCTCCGTGATCGTTATCTACCGTCGATTCATGATTCATCCAGGTCCACCGAGAAATTCAGCGCCACCTTCCCTGCTGCGGTTTCCCAGAGATGTCAGAACAACTAGTGTTCTCCGACAGTTGTCCGTTTTAATACATGTGAACAAATCATCATAACCCTCAGACACGGGCTTGAAGTCGCTTGAAGTCGCCGAATACAAAGAGACACACCTGTGCTCTCTGCATCCCCACCATCCATCTCCGACAGACAAGTACACTCATGGGATCGGCCTCTTCCACTATATCATTGATCTTTTTGCTTAAAGGATAGAGTTTCGAGTACGATTCCACAGGAGAGAATCCTGCATCTGGCTTACTGCTATCCCATGCCAGTAGCATCCTGGAATTGTGCCGCTAAGCTGGCGAGCAGCGGCGGCAGCATTCTTTATTACCTCCGGATCCCCGCCTGAACGCTCCTGGACGAAGTCATAGTAGGCACCGCTCTCACAGTCGGTGATATCGTCGACAGGGTAGTCGTTGGGTACAGTTGCGAGTGCTTTATTGGGTACAAGCCGACATTCCTATCCTCGTACAAGGAGGGTAGGTAAAGGCTCACGTCTTATTACTAGGGAATTTCCTAAAAACATCGGCAACCTTATCTATCGGAGCTGTCATCAGCCCCATGGCAGTCTCAAAGGGCGGATTCTCCCCAGCACTTGGGTGGCTCCGTGTGGGCACAAACGCCTTTGTCTTGTCAAACTCGTCTGACAGAGCCCTTGACTTCTCCCCCTCAAGCACCTTCTCAAGCATAGGAAGCTCCTGATCCTCTTCCTCCTTCATATGCTCGTATAGTGGTCTCCAAATCTCCTTCAATTTAGGCACGTATTCAGAGTCAGTGGCCCTCATATTCTGGAATTCTTTGAGGAGTTCCTTCACCTGAGAGAGTATCTAACGTCAGCGCCCAGTCTCACGCTAACCAAAAACGTAGACAGGAAAAACCTACTCGGTGATGTTCCTTACGGTCTATTTCTGCCATAGACTTGCCTTGGGAACCAAGATATTCTTCGAAAGCAGGATAGACAAGGAGCTCCTCGCCAACCGAGTGCCGCGCAAGCTCCCAGGTAAATTGGTTGCCATAGCGTTGCTGGTGGTCAGAGTCGGTAGAGCCGATCACCTCATTGTAGTACTGCTCAAGCTCGCGGTGATCCTTGACAATGGCGTCAGAGATCATAGGCATGTGGGCAATATAGCGGCAGGCAGAAGCTTGAAAATATCGGTGAGCTGGGCGGTTAAGAGTGAGTACCAGCCGCTTAGAGGCAAACGTGCTAGTAGAAAACATGGTAACTAGCTACCTGAGTCAAGGGCCACGGGTGCCTGGATAGAACCCTATTAAGTAGTTTACTGGAGATGCACTAGGATTTATATATCAAATAGCTAGTATATATGCTAAAAGCATTTGTAATACGTGCCCTTAGTGTTCAGAGAGGCCATTGAATTTACTGCCACCTCCCTGTCTATGAGTCTGAGTCAAATGGCCGGCCCCTTACCAGAGTAGTACTATGGTACATCATGATTATTGCAAAATAAAGTGTATTGTGTTTGTTGTGGCCCAATTGAATGTTTCATGTCGTCATCAATGATCTCATCAAATCAGCACAAGACGACAATGCTTCAGTTAAAGCCTGTTTTAAACACATGATTAAATTGAGAAAGCGTCTGGATAGCATTACTTTCAGTGTCCTCAAAGAAGGCTAGTAAGCTAATAGGTCGATACGATTCGATCGACATGCAATATTGGTCCCAAAGCCCAGCCGCCTGGTAATTTCTCCGTAGACTTCCAAAATCTTGATTTGAACACCGGTGCTCTTACTATGAGATTATCAGCTTCTGTATATGCTGTCACATGCCGTCAGAGTCGGGTGGCGTAGCTCGGGCAGAACTATGTGGTGATCAATTGCCGATATCTGACAAAGGAATGGGGCTATGCCAACTGGTTAGAGATCCCAGTACCTGCCTAGAGATTAACGTAACGCTCGGTGATAGCAAAAGCCCGGAGTATTTGCGTACGTATAAATTCCGGTATCCTAGAGGAGTCAATGGTAAGAACGGATGAGGTGGACTTCCTGTGACACTTTGCAAAAAAAGTAATAAATGGTAGGATAACAGTTATAGACTGGGTCTCAGGGTAGTCGCGATAGAAAAAAGAATTCGTGCAGTAGCTATATCTGAAGGCTGACTGCGACGGTATCAAGGTAGCGTACTCATTGGAGGAAAAGACGTCAAAATCATCACAGAGGAACATGAGGTTCCACCCTACACGCCTTAAATAAACATGGGACAATCGACTTAAGCTGGAGGACACCTAGTTAGGGCACGAAACGGATGTCTACCAACAGGCAAGATCCTACAGCTGTAGGCTCTTCTGTTCAGACTCAAGTTTGAAGGGCATATCAATCGCTTTGAAGGACCGGGCTGCTCAAGTATATGCTTCTTGTAATCGGGTAATCTGACAGATTTCGCCAATCTCTTGTGGCACCTTCATACCTCAAGAAATGCTTGTGCCCCAGTCTTGAACTCTTCAAGGACCTAAGGAAGTTGTCCATTCCGGTATGCCTGTAGCTGGCACCACCTGTTACAGTTACATACATCATGTACATTTACCATGTCTGCCTAGGGCAAGGCTATTGGTAACAAAGAACTTAATATAAAGCAGTAGCGGCGTCGTTTCTCTTGTTGTGGCACATCTGGGACTTCAGTGTTCTTGGGCAGCCTCTCGTGACAGTAGAGGAGGTATGAATATTTGGTACAAATAAATGCAGCGAACCAAGCAATTAAACGTCAGCCATAGGCCTGGGGGGGAACGAAAAACTCAGTTCACTCCTCTGCCTGATTTGCGGACGCCGTTTCGGCGTCACCTCCTTACACTCGTCGCCGAGATACCGCGCCTGAGGATACCTTTTCCGCAAAGCCATCAGTCTCGCCTTCGAGTACTCCGTATGCAACTCGTTCCAGTCGAGGAATTGCCCTAATCGATTGGCGTTATTCCGTTGTGCGACCCTCTCCCACTGGTTCATCTCACAGAACCCGTACATACAGTCAACAGTCTGCTCGACCGCCTCATCAAACGACTTTGTACGTCTGTCTATGATGTACAGTCCATGCTCCGGTCCACTGACGCCCCGTAGGACGTTCTCTATATGGTTACCAAAGCCCGAGGCGTTGCTGGTGATGGAGGGAATGCCCTTAGCGAGGCACTCAGCAGAGGTATAGCCCCAGGGTTCGTACCTGGAAGGGAATACACCAAGATGAGTGCCGCGGACGAACTCATCGTAGTCAAGGGGAAGGATTGAGCTCGATAGGCTGAGGAAGGCCGGGTGATAGACTACTTTTACCTTGTCGCTTGCGTCGTTATGTAGCCCGACTTCTTGTAGGCGATTGAGGATGAGGTCTTCATGGCTATTGATGATATCAAGGGTTGCAAGTGGGGGAACGTCATCAATACGGATACCGTAGAGGCAGCGTCGGAGCGCTGCGTTATCCGCGTCGCTGATGAGCTCTGTCTCGGTCGGCAGGGCGGAGTCCGGTTTCCACACAAGGGTGCGGTCGAAAAGTCTCTTTTCTATCCTCCGCTGGATGGATTCGAGTGCGCCTTGGATAGTTCTGAGGGTCGCCTGGCGATGCAGCACTTCTGCTGGTATGGTGGATACCTCGGCTGGCATAATGATAAAGGCTACGACGGTCGGCATCGTATCTTTACTGGTCTTCAGTCGCTCGTTGAGGGCCGCCAGGGACTCAATGAACAAATCCACGCCCTTATTAGAAAATTCATAGCGGCCGGCTGTGAAGAAATACAGGGATTTCTCAGCATCAAATCTGTCAAGCTGGCCGTAGAAGTTGCCATGGAGAAAGTCCCGTATCCTCAATTTCATATTATGCCGTAGGGCGAGGGCGGAGCTATTGGCCGGGGAGGATATCGCGGTAGGGTCCAGGCCATTCGGCAGAATCGTGTCTGCACGTCTCCCAAGTAGGTACTCACACTCTAGGGACGTGATCGCAGAAACCGTAGTCATGACATCGCAAGACTGGGCCGCGAGGCGCTCGATGCCGTGGCGGTGGTACACGACAGACTTTTGGGCTTCGGCGTCTGCGTCCAGTGATGAAATGACGTTGTAGAGATCCACCCCCCGGTCGCAGAGATCTCTGCCAAGGACAGTTGCATGCGCAGTGAAAATAGTTGCCAAGGTGAACTTCTCCTCTTTAGCTAAGAAAGCTCCTAGCGCACTAGGCCACTCATGGAACTGGGCAATAACTGCTTTGTTTTTCTCGTGATTGAGAAACTGGGGTGAAACAGTCAGTCTTTAGCTGTCAACCTGAGTTATGTAGAAACATATTACCTCTCTAAAGAACCTAGTGACAAGATATCCGAAAGTTATGGCATCGTTGGTTTTATCGTCGTCAGATGGCAGTAAGATGCCCGAGATGTTTTCAAAATCATGTTTCCACTCGTCGAAAAATGGGTAGGCTGCCTCTACATCCATCAACAAGACACGTGGATCGCCGTCGATAAGCCATCTTCCGTAGAATGTCTTGACGCCGTCGTTACTGAGTGCCTCCATGGCACACGCCATTTCACGTGAAGGCGGTTGCATCGGGCTGAATTCGCTCGCTCTCTAGGTATATAACAGTTAAACGCTATTCTCAAGTTATTTTACCGCAAACACTTACTGTCTGGCAGACTAGCCGCCCAACTAAGGTATAGCGGGCGCCGTATTTAGGTGTTGTTACAGACGCTTTCGTCTTGAGAACTGTATGAACACCGCCAACTGTTTCGCCATGATGTTAGTAGACCGGTCTCTTATTACAAAACGGCAAGATGGTCAGGTTGAATAGGAGAGGATGGCATACCCTGGCGTCCAACTTCACTACAGACCTCAAAGAGGAGGTGATTCTCAACATCCACATCGTCGACGCGGCTGGCCTCGTTCCCTTCCCTTTTCCCTTCCCGTAGTACTTCAGCTCTAGCCGACATTGCTGTGATGTCCCTCTATTGAAGACCGCTTGGAAGGTAGTGGAAACTGACACAAGACAAAACTGAATCCAAGGCTTGAGGTAGTGGAAACTGACACAAGAGAAAAACTGAATCCAAGGCTTGTTGAGCCTGTATGAATGAATCTCTCATGTACAACCACTACCATTAGAATCTGTCGTCCTTGAGAGCCCTTACATATGATAAACTTTAGAATATTGACTCCCGGTTCCAGGAGGATGTGATGACGTTTGTCTCATGACGTTTTCATCTCATCACGACGGGATTGTCTCATGGCGCCTTGACTCGCGGTAAAGTATGCCAGATTTCATTGGTCAGCTATAGTAGCACAGGGGGCTCAACAATACACCTTTAACTAATACGGGACGAATCGGAAACCTACACCAATAGAGTTGCTCTATATTTGACAATTGTTTGTGTACTGGGATTTTCGGCAAAACAATGCGACTTTCAGCAAACATGTTTGGGCGGGATCAGGTGCACATCATCCTTATATCACATCATACCAATCTGTCACAAGTCAAGTGCTCCTCTAGTTCAGTCTCCATTTTCTCAGGTATACGCGATGCCCCAGGCGATGCTGAACTCGAGAATGCCTATTCGTGCATGCTTATGCCCTATGCTAATTGAAGCCGGGGTAAGTTGTCTGGCCACCCTTGGCTCAATATCCGCGATGTTGAGCCTGGGTCTCTTTTATATTAAGCCCGAGCTGTCGTATAACATGGGAGAAAATTGGGAGAGCCACACACCGATTTATGTTATGTCACCATTCGTGCAAGTAGTACCCTCAATTATTCCTAGTCGGACTCCCCATTGGCAGATTGCAAAGGAGCGGGTGATGACCACGGTAGTTCAATCCTTCGTGGACATCCTAGTGGTAGCATTATGGCTGGCAGTACTGTCATCCGGTTCGTGTGTCTTGCGGTGGTACTGAGAGCATGAAACCCAAAGAAATGGCAGTAGGAACCCTACGCTTAGCCCTTCCATCACACGGTCCAGTACACGTTTTGTTTCAAGCGCTCGACAAGTTCACAGGCCGCCTGGCCATATTCGTCGATCTTGACCTTAACCTCCGTTGTCACCTTCCTCTCGGTATCTTCCCTTATGGCCCCGAGCTTGCGGCCGACCTCCTCGAGATCTGTTTTTGCCTTGAAGGCCATCGTGCCGTACCGGCGGTGTCAACCTTTGCGGCTGTTGATTAGGTTGTTGGGCTGCGCACGAAGCCTTAGCCGATAGGCTCCATCGTATTATTGATGCTTACGGGATTGATAGGCAAGAGCGGTAGAGCCGGTAAAGCTAGTTGACCTCGGACACCTTCGACTCGCTATCCGCTGCAGGCTTTCGGCCGAGCTTGGGTTCAGGCTCGACGGGCTTCGCTGAGTAGGCTGCGGGAGGCGCGACCTTCGCGGGCGTATCGGTCGTATCCTCTACATTGAGGGGGCTCGATACGGGAGACTTGACGCCCTGTGGCCTAGCCTCCCCGCCCGTCATCAGCCTCAGCTCCACGACGCTCTCCTTTGTCTCAATCTTGAGCGGCTTCGTGGCGGGATTGATGCTCTGCAGCTTGGTTTCTCCGTTCTTTGTTTGACTCAGCTTAGCATCATACTCCTTAGTCTTCGTCTTCCCCTTGCTTACGGCTCTGGACTGCCGGTTGGCAGGCTCCCCGGCATCAGCGACCTTTCCCGAGTCGCCGCTGGTGGTGTGGACAGTCACACCTGTGACGCTAGCCTCAGGCATGCGGTCAATGTTGTTGGGGGGTCCCTTGCGGAAGTCGAGCAGGTAGGGCATGGCCCTCTTGCCGAAGGGGATGTGCTCGATGAAGAGGTTATAAAATTTGTCGTTGACACAGGAGTACCAGATGCCGCTACCAAAGCCGAGGGTGCCGAGGATAGTGAGGGCGAGGCCAAAGTTACCGAGGCGTCGGTGGATCCCCCTTTTCAGCTTGCCCAGCAGAGTTGGCGTGAGGCCAGGGGTATTCGCTGCGGCGTCGGGGGTGGCTTGGCTATTCGGGGTCGCAGCAGCAGATTGGGTACGATGGATAGGGCTACCCTTGCTCCCGAGGGTGTCAATGGAGGGATTGAGCTTATCTGCTGAGGGCTTCTTCTCGCCTGCGAAATATCCCTGTGGGTAAAGTAAGCACTGAAGCAAGCTAGAACTATATTATATATTGTAAAGCTTTGCCCAAC
>Ga0164243_10006116_pt1 | contig 18316 bp, 14 predicted proteins | sample OricompcompostOP_FD_108781 | JGI IMG/M metagenome (GOLD analysis project Ga0164243, IMG submission 108781) | Organic Plus compost microbial communities from Emeryville, California, USA - Original compost - Organic plus compost (OP) | ecosystem: Engineered > Solid waste > Mixed feedstock >... | reverse complement strand
TTCCCCGGCGGTCGCGGCCGGAAATTCACCGCCCACGATGTGGTGTACAGTTTTAACCGCATCATGGACCCGGCTACGGCCAGCAGCGGCGCCTGGATTTTTAACAACCGCATTGATCCTTCCCGCGGATTTGTGGCGCTCAACGATTCCACCTTTCAACTCACGCTGATAAGACCGTTTACACCCGTATTGGGGTTGCTCAGCATGCAATATTGTTCCATTGTGCCGCGCGAAGTAGTGGAAAAATACGGTAAAGATTTCCGTAACCATCCCTGTGGCACCGGGCCTTTCCGATTTATTGCCTGGGAAGAAGGGCTGGCCCTGCTGATGGAAAAAAATGAACGCTATTTTGAGCGCGACAGTGCCGGCAACCGGCTGCCCTACCTCGATGGCATTAAAGTGAGCTTTTACGATAACAAGGCCACCGAATTTCTTTTGTTCCGGCAGGGCGCACTCGATTTTGTGAATGATATTGATCCTTCTTTCAAAGATGAAGTGCTTACCAAAAAAGGCGTGTTGCGCAAAGAATGGGAAGGAAAGATACTGCTCAGCAAACATCCTTATCTCAATACCGAATACCTCGGCATACTCTGCGATTCCACATCGGACCTGGTGAAAAACTCACCGCTGCGTATGCGCAAAGTGCGACAGGCCATCAATTACGGTTTTGACCGCGAAAAGATGGTGATGTACCTGCGCAACTCTATCGGAACGCCGGCCCACAGCGGATTTATTCCGGCCGGGCTGCCCTCCTTCGATTCCTCTTCGGTGAAAGGATATACTTATGATCCGTCTCGTGCCCGGCAACTATTGCGGGAAGCAGGGTTTCCCAACGGAGAAGGACTGCCTGAGATCAGGTTGCTTACGGTGGCCATTTATGCCGACCTGGCGAGTTTCATTGCCCGCGAATTGCAGGAGATAGGGATGAACATACAGGTGGAAGTAGTGCAGAAAAGTTTCCTGCTGGAAGCTACGGCCAAATCACAGGCGCTTTTTTTCCGTGGCAGCTGGATTGCAGACTATCCCGAAGCTGAAAACTACATGAGTGTTTTTTATGGTAAGAACCCGGCTCCGCCTAACTATACCCGTTATAACAATCCCCGTTTTGATGCGCTGTACGAAAAAGCGCTCATCACCGAAAACGATTCCTTACGCTATGAACTGTATCGGGAAATGGACCGGCTGATCATAGAAGATGCGCCCGTAGTACCGCTCTGGTACGATGAAGTGATTCGCCTGGTGAATCCCCGGATAAAACATTTTACTCCCAACGGACTGAATCAGCTGGAACTGCGCAGGGTAAAAAAATGAAGGAAATTTCAGGGGTAACTGCCTGATACTTCGTGATTTATGAACAGAACTGTCATGGAAGTTGGTCCGCCTGCTTGCAAAAGCCGGAACTGGCTATTACATTTGCGCTAAGATTTTACACTTAGATGCAGGTAGGGGTTTAGGTAGGTGTGCACCAGGTAAGTTGTAAAGGCCTGCAGCCTGTCAACACAGCAAGTTACGATATACACATAACGGCATCAATGGACGATTAACCAGGGGCGCTTACAGGAGCCCCTGTTATTTTTGTTTGAGTTTGTCTTTGAATACCTTTTTGAACTTCTCCAGTTTAGGCCGTATCACAAAATTGCAGTACGGTTGAGCCCTGTTGTTGTTGTAATAATCCTGGTGATAGTTTTCTGCAACGTAGAATGTTTTGAAGGGGGAGATTTCCGTGACAATGGGATTGTCGAATGCGCCGCTTTTGTCCAGTTCAGCCTTGTATTTTTCCGCTTTTTCTTTTTGTCCGGCATTATGGTAAAAGATGGCGCTGCGGTATTGCGGACCTACATCATTGCCCTGCCTGTTGAGGGTAGTGGGGTCGTGCGTTTGCCAGAACACTTCCAGCAGTTCATCAAAGCTGATCTTCTTTGGATCGAATACAATCTGCACTACTTCCGCATGACCGGTGGTGCCGGTGCAAACCTGCTGGTAGGTGGGGTTGGGAACATGTCCGCCGCTGTAGCCCGAACTTACCTTCAATACGCCGTCCAGTTGCTGAAAAATAGCTTCGGTGCACCAGAAGCAGCCGGTGCCAAAGGTGGCGGTATCGGTTTCTCCCGGTCTGGAACCGGTAACAGATGTGCTTAAATGGTTTGTCATATTTTTTCCCGGGTTTTCAACCTGTGCACAGGACAGGAGCGCTCCCAGGGTAAAGAGGAGCCCTCCGGACAGGAATCGTATGCTATTGATCTCCTTCACACGCATAACAATCAAATTTCGTACAATTTTGGAACCACCAGGACCCAAAGGTCCTAAGGTAACACAAAGAAAAAAAGTTAATGTCCTGTATCCAATAAAACAGCCGGGGGAGGGATTAAGTTTACAAAAACTTTGTGCCTGGTCCGGCTCCCCGGAGCTTCGTAATTGGCAAATCGTACCTTTGCCCCTCAAAAACAGAAGAGCAGGTAATAGTATGAAGTTTTTTCCCGAGTCGGCGTTGGTACAGCTGGAGTTTGACAAAATAAAGGCTTTGCTGGAAGAGCATTGTAACACGTTATATGCCAAAAGCAAGACCCAGGAATTGCGCATCCACACGCGAAAAGAATATATTGAAAAGGAACTGCAGCAAACGCATGAATATAAACTGCTGATCCAGCACAGCATGTATTTTCCCAACGACTATGTGCTGAATCTCGCCAAAGAATTGCAGTTGCTGGGCATTCCCGGCGCCGTGTTATCGGGAGAGCAGTTTGTGCAGCTCCGTAAACTGGCCGACAGCATACAACAGGTTTTCCGCTGGTTCAATGCAGAAAGACGCACCGCTTATCCCGCACTGGCGGAGGTTATCCGCGATACCTATTACGAAAAGGTGATCCTGGAACTGATTGACGCCATCATTGACGAATCAGGCACGGTAAAAGACAATGCCTCCGACGATCTGGCGCGCATCCGCATGAGCCTGTTCAGGAAACGCAATGAATTGCGCCGTCTCTTCGATCGCATCCTGCAAAAGCTGTCGAAAGCGGGGTATACCGCTGATATTGAAGAATCCTTTCTCAATGGTCGCCGGGTAGTGGCCGTATTTGCCGAACAGAAGCGGCAGGTAAAAGGCATCCTGCACGGAGAAAGCGATACCCGCAAGACGGCTTATATTGAGCCCGAAGAAACCATTGAACTGAACAATGAGATCTTCGGACTGGAAAATGAAGAACGCCGGGAAGTGTATCGCATACTCCGCGATCTCACCAGTCGATTGTCCGTATATGCATCACTGTTAAAAACCTGGCACAATATACTGGGTGAATTTGATTTTATACGCGCCAAGGCCCGGCTGGCCATTGATTACAATGGCAACTATCCCACGCTGCACGATAAGGCGCACCTACACCTGGTACAGGCCTATCATCCTTTACTGTATCTCTACAACCAGCGCTCGAAGAAGGTGACCGTTCCGGTTGATCTGCAACTGGACGAACGGCAGCGTATCCTGGTAATTTCAGGTCCCAATGCGGGTGGTAAAACGGTCACGCTGAAAACAGTGGGACTACTGCAGCTCATGTTGCAGAGCGGCCTGCTGGTGCCCGTGCATCCGGGTTCGCAGTTCGGTATCTTCAAACAACTGATGATCCATATCGGCGACACGCAAAGCCTGGAATTTGAATTGAGTACCTACAGTGCCCACCTGCAGCACATGAAGTATTTCATAGAGCAGAGCAATGGCAAGACTTTGTTCTTTATTGACGAGCTGGGCAGCGGCAGTGACCCCAACCTGGGCGGCGCTTTTGCGGAAGTGATCCTGGAAGAACTCAACCGCAAACACGCAATGGGTATTGTTACCACGCACTACCTCAACCTGAAAGTGATGGCCAACAAAACGCCGGGCATTATCAACGGCGCCATGGCTTTTGATGAAAGCAACCTGATGCCGCAATACAAGCTGATGATCGGCAAGCCGGGCAGCAGCTATACCTTCTCCATAGCAGAACGCATTGGCCTCGACCCGCGGCTGATTGCACGCGCCCGCCAGCTGGTGGATGAAGGACATTTCCGGCTCGATAAACTGCTGAACCGCACCGAGCAGGACCTGCGCGAAATTGAAAAGAAAGAAAAAGAACTCAACAAACTGCTGAAGGAAAATGAACGGCTGAAGAAGGAAATGGAAACGGTGATGAACCGGGAAAAGCACCGGCAACAGGTAGAACTGCTGAAACAACAGAATCGTATAGCCGAAGAACGCATCCGGTACCTGAAAAATATGGAGCGTAAGCTGAAGCAGATTGTGATGGACTGGCGTAAGGCCGAGCAGCAGGAAGACAAGAAGGAACTGATGAAGCAATTGCATGCGCTGTTGTTTAAACAAAACCAGCAGCAGAAGGCGGAGAAGGTAAGCAAGAAAATTCAATCGAAATACCAGCCTGTGAATGCGGAGATCAATATCGGCACGAAAGTGCTGATGAAGAAGAATCACCAGGTAGGGGAGGTGAAAGAAATCAGGGGTAAGCGCGCGGTGGTGCAGGTGGGGTTGATGCCGATTACTGTTGCGCTGGATGATTTGGTGGCGGTTACGGAGAAGCCGCCGGAGCAAGGGTAATGTTGTTTTCCTGCCTCATCCATAGGCCCGTCCATTCCCCGCCGGCGGGGTATGAACGGGTTGCCGGACGCTACATCGAAAAAATACCAGATTTATACCTCCAGTATCAGTAACCCTTCTTCAGTATCCGTCAATTGACTAATAAGCTTCCCCTCTTTATTCCAGATGGAAGACCGCCCGCCGCAGATGCCATCATCGCATGGGCCAATGGCATTGGCCATCATGACATACATGCCATGCTGTGCTGCTGTGTGGGATAGCTGAACAATTGCTTTTTCCACGACACTAACGGTTTTGGCTACACTGGCTATATACACCTGCGCGCCGCTTTGGCGGGCCGCTGCAGCGTGCGCGGGTATAGAGATTTCATAACATATGGCCAATGCAATGGCAACTCCGTTTATCTCCAACAATCCCGGTGTGTTCCCCGGCACGAAATAAGGCAGTTCATCTGCATGCAGGTATTGTTTGGAATACGCCTTGCGTGGTGCATGCGGTTGAAAAAGCAGCATGGTGATGTGTATGCCGGATGTACCATGCACAGGCATGCCTGCGCCAATGAGCAACTGATGCTGATCGCTGAGTTGCTGCAGTTCATTGAACTGCTCATCGTCCACACCGGTGGCCAGTTGTGCGGCCAATGGCGGTTCATAACCTGTAAGGGATAGTTCGGGAAAGAACAGGGCCTGTGCTCCTGATTGAGCCGCCTGGTTTATCAACACTTTGTGGCGTTCGATGTTCAGGGACACATTGCCACGGAAAGGTTGGGTCTGCACAATGGCAATCTTCATGTTGGAAAAAATTCTGAATGACAATTTACAGGTTCTGAAGAAAACACAAGTTCAAAATAGCATCATAATCGAATTGGCCCTTGCCATGATTTTATTGTTTGCGTTATATGCGGAACCTGTTTGTTGTCTCTTCCATTTTTCCCTACAAACTCGAATGCAAATAATCTTTCAGTTGTGTAATGGTTTCTTCCTGCGAGAGAATAGTTTCTTTCACCACATCATTAATGGAGAGTATGCCCACCATATGATCGCCTTCAAATACGGGGAGGTAGCGGATATGTTTGTCGCTTAACAATTGCATGCAAAAGTCAACAGTATCGTGTGGACGAACCGGCGGCAGGTCAGACGACATGATTTCACTCACAGGCGTATCGGTAGATGATTTCCCTCTCAGCACTACTTTACGGGAATAATCCCGTTCTGTTACGATGCCCAGGTAACGTCCATCGTCCATTACCACTACGGAACCTATGTTCTGTTCGGCCATGATGCGGAGCGCCTCCAGTACGGAAGTTTGGGGGCCAACCGTGGTGATATTTGTTCCTTTACGCAGCAGAATATCAGCAACTTTTTTGTTCATATAGCAGGTGGTTTGGTGACGACTGTGAAATAGTAATTTACTACAATTTGAGGTTTTGGCCAAGACTGGCCGGAACTTTTACCGGTAACGGACGTTTGGAGGCGGGCATGCCCCGGTAACGACTATTTTTTTATGCATTATTTGCGGTAGTGTAACGGGTTATACACCTGCTAATATTTTTCAATGAGGGCAGCGAGCGATGCGCGGTCAATCATGGAAATCCATTCAATGGCGCCGGGCCGGAATATGCCCTTGCGATCTATAAAGGCATAACCCGGATAACCACGGAATGAAAAGTGTTGTCGCAGTTCACCGTCCAGCTTTTCGTCAATAAAAAAGTGAATGCCCGGCAGTTCCAGTTCCCCGATCTTTCTTTTCCATTTTTCTTCATCTGAGGACACTGACGTGCATACATAAACGAAAGCTACCGGAAGGTCTCTGGTGCCCACAGATCAAACACAATGGCTTTGCCGGGAAAGCTTTGTTTGAGCCTGGCCAGGAATTGTTCAGCACTCATACCGCTCACCTTGTACAAGGTGGCGCCGAAAGAAGTTTGCAGCAATGGTTTTTCAAAAGGTTCGGCCCTTTGCTGATTGTCTACGTTCACCATTGCCCGCTCTATAGCTGCAAATTTTTCCAAAACCTGGTTATACATACCTGTTGCTATAGTGCGGCACCAGCCGGTCTTTACCGAAGGAATTATTTTTTCCAGCGCCAGCTTTTGTTCTTCCAGGTCCTGGCTGATATTCAGGTGCATTTTCAACAAATCTGCTTTGGCAGGAGTAAAGAGGCTGTCAATGTGAGGCAGCAGGCGGGCAAAAGCCTGCTCTTCCCTGTAGCGTGCGAATTTTGATTCCAGTTGCTTTACCCATTTCAACCTGTTTTCATTGGTATAAGGTGCATCGGGGGGAAGTGTTTCCGCAGTGCGTAAAGAGTCAATGGCTGCCTTCTCTGCATCGGTCATGTCGGGCATGGAGGCTATGTCTTTCCAGTGAAGGCTGTTGGGGGGCTGTGTATGACCCGGGCGCAGCCGCATATAGGTGCTTAACTGGCGGTAATAAATGTTGCTGTTATTCGATACGACATACGTTTTATGGTCCCTGATTTTTTTAAATAAAGAATCAGGCATGATTTCACTCCAATACAGCACACACAGATTGGTATAGTAGTCCGTCACGTATTCCTGTTCAACCAGCCAGGCGTGCGGAGAAGGGTTTCGCGTGGTGTACGCATCCACTATTCCTTTCAACGATTGAAAAATGCTGTCTATGGCAATCAGCATGTTGTCTGCTTTCTCCTGCCGGGTAATTATCGGGAAGATGCGGTCGCGAAGGGCCTGTTTTTCTTCATAACGGTATTGAACAAAATTATTGTAGTAGGCGTTCAGGGGACCATCAGTGCCCAGGTATTGCACGCCGTTGCCGGTAAAGTAAACACATTCACCGGATGCCTTCAGTTTTTGCAGGTCCAGTTCTATATGGAGATCGGTATGGGCAATAATTCCGGCATAAAAGTAATTACCCAGGGAAAACCAGACCTGCTGGTAGGGGAAGGAAGCGGGTATATCCAGTTGGAAACTTCCGTCGCCGGCAATGGGCGCAGTCATTGCTTCCTGTTCGTTAAAAGTGACCAGCGAATATTCTATGTTCAGTTTTTTCAGGTCATCTGCACTGGCATGCAGCAGCTTACCGGTAATGCGCGGGGGCTTGCGTTTGGTCAGGAGGCTTTCATATTGCGGGTCTTCTATTGCAGGCGTTTTTATTTGCGCATAAGCAGTGCCGGAAGTAATGGTTGCGGTAAGGAGCAGCAGGAGGGTTTTCATGTATAATGTTTGATAGCTTTCCAAAAATAGTTATTTGGACGGCAAACGGGAAAGTTATTTGCAGTAAGTGGTTGTTAGGATTATGTGAAAAGTGTTCTATGATTAATGCGCAGGTATGTGTTTTGTTGAAAAGGTCGCCACGAAAGCCGGCAATAAAAAAGCGCCTTGTTGACACAAGACGCTACCATTACGAATTCCTGCTTATGAAAACAGTGCTATGTACAAATCATTTACCCTGTGTTCTGCATGAGCACGGGTTTTGCCTATAAAGCATAGCGAAGCGTTACACCATAGGTGCGCGGATCTCCCAGCACGCCGGCATAATGGCCTGCGCCGCCGGATGCCGGTAACAATTGTTCGAAATAATCTTTATCCAACAGGTTGCGACCCCAGATGAATGCGGACAATCCTTTCGAAGCGCGGAATCCCAATCGTGCGCTGAGTAATACATATCCTTCAACATTCAGGTACCTGGAAGGGGACGGGCTGGATGAAAATTCCGAACGGTAATAACCATCTGCTGCAATGAAAAAACGGGCGGGGTTACCAAAGAAGGGCGCTGCCGTGCTGTACTCACCTCCCAGCGACACGGTCCATTCAGAAACGCCGGGCAATCGTCCGCCGGAAACATCTTTATAAGGAGAAGGAGCACCGGTTTCTTCCAGCGGCACAGGCGCATTGGTAAAGGAAACATATTTGCCGTCTGCATACGCAACGCCACCCTGTACAGAAAAATGACTGCCCAGCTTTGCATTACCATCCAGCTCAATACCCTGCACGCGCACTTTTTCTGCATTGGCCAGGTAGCCGCGATTTACACCGGGTTCGGCGGATTGTACCTGTGTCTGATAATCTTTGATGCTGGTGGTGTACAACGTCAGGTTGAGTGTAGCGCCCGGGGCCGGCGTGGTTTTGATGCCGGCTTCAACATGTGTTACGTATTCAGGTTTAATGGTTGCCAGTTCCAGCAATACCTGTCCATTTTCCGTAGGCAGCCCGCCAAGATTTAACCCGATTGATTTGTAAGCGGTAGAGTAGGTGACGTAGGTGTTGATGAATGGGGTGGCTTTGTAGTTAAGCGTTAACAAACCCGAGAGGTTGGTATTGTCGGTATTGGTATTGAATGCCTGGTTGGTATAAACAGCTCTCTTCAACGCCAGCAACTCAGGATCATCCGTTTCCAGTCCGCCATATGTTTGGCGATCGAAGTCCACTTTCTTTTTATCATAATTAAACCGCAGCCCGCCCAACAGGTGCAACTGGTCCGTGATAGCAAAATCCAGTTGCGCAAAAACGGCGCTGCTCAACGTATTGAGTGTAGAAATGGTGCGGATGCCGAAGCCATCAAACAATCCGGGTGTGCTCCATTTGGTGCTGGTGTTGTTTTGCGAGAAGCGCCACTGTGCCGGGCCCGATTCTTCTGTATGATAAGGATCGGTCTTCAGTTCCTGTCCGAATACAAACACACCAAACACTCCACTCAGCCGCGAAGAGATATTGCCTGCATAGCGCACTTCCTGCGACCATTGATTATGGATGGAAGGCGCCTGCGACAGGTTCAACACCGCCAGTCCGGTGAAGTCGCGGTCGTTGGAAGGTCCCCATTTCCAGTAACGCCAGGCAGTGGTAGAGGTGAGGGTGCCTGCGCCGAGTTTGAAATCAGCATTCAGTGAAACACCTCCGAGGTCGTTGCGGGAATGCCAGGGCGTGTTGTGATCTACTTTTCTGTCGAACGGATTGCGGCTGGGCAAATCATAGTTCAGGTCGGCAATGATCTGTTCAAACTGGCGGTAAGGAGCCCTTTGTGTCTGAACCACGCCGGCCACCACCTGCGCATAGCCATCGGGACGTTGCCGGGAAGCATCACCGGACAAAATAATCTCTACATGGTTGGATGGAGCAAATAACAACTGTCCGCGAAAGCCAAGGTTGTTGATATCATTGATATACTTGCCGGTCACCACGTGTTCAATAACACCGTTGCGCTGGGTACCGGAAAAGGACAAACGACCGGCCAGGGTTTTGGTGAGCGCGCCGGTAACGGAAGCCTTTGCCTGTACAAAACCATAGTTGCCGTAGCTCACTTCAAAATTGGCGCCGCGCGTAAAAGAGGGTTTGCGCGAAGTGATGTTGAAAGCGCCGGCAGTGGTGTTTTTTCCAAACAAGGTGCCCTGCGGTCCGCGCAGTACTTCGATGCGTTCCACATCTATGAAATCAAACGTAGTGGCTGCTGTGCGTGCATAGTAAACGCCATCCACATAAAAACCAACACCGGGTTCTATACCGTCGTTGGTAAGACCAAAGGTGGTACCCTGGCCGCGGATATTCAGTCCGGTGTTACGCGGGTTGGAAGAATACAGGTTTACAGAAGGCACCAGCTCTTTCAGCAGGTTTACGTTGAAGGCGCCGGCATCACTTACTTTGGCGCCGGTAACTACGGATACCGGCACGGGAATGTTTTGCAGAATTTCCCGGCGCCGGCGCGAGGTTACAATGACGGTGTCGGTTTGATATAAGGGTAATAACTGAATCAGCAGGTTGTTCACCGTTTCGTTACGCACCAGCACCTGCACCGGTTCGTAGCCCGCAGAAGTTACCACCAGGGTAAAGGGGAAGGGCCGGTCGCTGACATCAATGGAGAAATTGCCATCCTGGCCCGTAACTACGCCCGCGTCGGTTTTTTTGATCGTTACAGTGGCATAGGGAATGCCTTCATTATTCTCATTCACCACGCGCCCTGTGAGCTGGGCGTTTGCTATGACAGGTAATAAAAATGCAAAGAGTAAAAAACTTCGTTTCATATAAGTTGTGTTAAGTGTAGTATAAATTGTCTACTAATTTAGTGGACTAATAAGGCAAAAAAAATTGACATGCGTTATCCGGCAGGGTCAACATCGTTCATCTTTCATGCTGTACATAGTGCTCAGAAAATTATTGTTGATAAAGTTTCAGCTATGTTTTCAAGGGAAAAAGGCCGCTATGGACCGAATGCATACCTTATGTCTGCGCGTTAGACATCGTAACTAAAAGCGAAAATAGGGCAATTTAATAGTCTACCAAAATAATAGACTAAAAAAATTTATGAACAAGTGTTAGTATGATAATATTGATGCAGGGTGAACTGTTGAGAATATGATTTCATTCATTAAATTGGAAGCATAAATGAAAATTGAACGTTATAGTCAATTACATTTGTCAGGAATTGCCTATAAACCACCTGCTGAACTATGACAACCGGGAAAAACAAGCTCCTTATTAGCGAAGACTGGACGGCCGTTCTGATCGGCGCCTTGATTATTGCATTGGCCATAGGCGGCATGGTATTGCCGGTACCCGCCTTTGAATGGGCTGCGTGGAGTGATTTAACCGGCAAGGTATTTTCGGCGAAAAACCTGCAGCACATTGGTCTGCAATTCCTGATGGTGTTGCTGTTGGGAACAGCGGGTATCTTTTTATCAGGCAGACCGGTAAAAAGTTTTATAGCAGGCTTTCCGTTGGTATTCCTGCTGACCATGATTGCGTTGGTATTGACGGGTAATGTGCATATGGAATCGCTGAAGCTGGAGGCGGTTATTTTCGCGCTGGCCATCGGGCTGATCATCGGCAATGTTTTCCGTTTGCCGCAGTGGTTGAAAGAATCGCTCAGTACGGAACTTTTTGTAAAGATCGGGTTGGTGCTGCTGGGTACTACGGTAATCTTTTCTGATGTGATCAAAACGGGTTCACTGGGTTTGCTGCAGGCGCTGGTGGTGGTGCTGGCCGTGTGGTACTTTGCTTACTGGGTTTGCAAAAGACTGAAACTGGATGATGAATTCAGTATGATGATCTCCAGTGCGGTGTCCATCTGCGGCGTGTCTGCTGCCATTGCCACTGCAGGCGCCATCAAGGGCGATTCAAAAAAACTATCGTATGTCATTTCCATGGTATTGGTCACCGCTATACCTATGATGATCTTCATGCCTGTTATTGCAAATGCTATCGGATTGTCGCAGGAAGTGACCGGCGCCTGGCTTGGCGGCAGTATAGATACCACGGGCGCCGTAGTAGCATCAGGAAGCCTGGTGGGAGACACGGCATTACGGATCAGCACCATAGTAAAATTCTCGCAGAATGTGTTGATGGGAGTTGCTGCCTTTGCCATTTCAGTGTACTGGACCTATACCAAACATCCCAGTGCGCGTGATGCATCCAAACATCCCACGCTGCAAGTGATCTGGGACCGGTTTCCCAAATTTGTGATCGGGTTTATCGGCGCGTCGTTATTGTTTTCGTTTATCGTTTCACCGGCAACTATATCGCCGGCAAAGAGCAGCCTGAAGCATCTGCAGACACTCTGGTTTGCGCTTGCCTTCACCAGCATTGGCCTGGAAACGCGTTTCAGCGAATTGTTTAACAGGAACAGCCGTAAACCTTTGTATGCTTTTTTAACAGCGCAGGGATTTAATATAATTGTTACACTTATTGTAGCCTGGTTATTGTTTGGATAATGCAGGCGTTTAGGATAAAAAACTTTCCACATAAAAAATTACCCGTCGATTTTAATTCAAATCTGCACACTTTTCGGTCAAATCTGCACAGATATGAAATTATAGTTGCTGCGTATTTTGGCAGATGATAATTTTATCACGTACTGATGGTCCACTCATTGCCGGGTTGGTTATCTGCTGTCCGGCTTATCTTGATCTCATAATGATCCTGTACGCTTAGTCCGTTACCATTATCAGGTTTGCTTGCATCACCAATGGCTTGCGGCCTGCAGGCTGCCGTTGGTTTTACAGTGTGTGCTGCGCTGTTCCATTCTTCCGTTAACAAGGGTATTTGTAATGATGTGCGATGTGTAACATTTCGTGTGTGCATGTATTTGTCATATAACTGTAAACAAGTTATACAAACGAAGAACAACAATTGTTAACAGAAATCAAATGATGTGTTGTGCCGCATTTTTTGATGATTACTTCAGTTACATTTAATAACGAAAACAGCTATCCGGTTTTGTTGCGGTACAAGCAAGGTGTGGCAGGTACTATGGATACTTGTCGGATTGTAATTGATTAACAGGTACAGTCATCAGGGAATTATTATTAGCATGATAGTTAATTTCGAAAGATGGTTGGGTATTCAACCTGAACACCTGGCCGCACAGAAAGGGCAGCAAACCTTATCTGTTGTTGCTGTTACCATACTGCTCACTTCCATCTGTGTAGCGGTATACTGGCCGGTCTTCTTCAATAGATTTCAGCTGAAGTGGGATGACTGGTGGGTGGTGATGAACGACTACACGGAAGGCGGATTCTATGCAGAAAACATCATTGCCATCTTTACAGAGTTCTATCACGGCCAGTATGCGCCCGTGAACGAATTGTATTATCTCTCGCTGTACACGCTGTTCGGATATGATCCTTTCTGGTTCCATACTGCAAGCCTGCTGGTTCACGTATGCAATGTGATGCTGTTTTTCTTTTTAATTAAACGGTTGCTGCAGCGGTCTGAATCGTTCACCCGTGTTTCTGTTTTCAGGATTTCTTTTATATCCGCCCTGCTGATGGCGGTACATCCTTTCCTGGTAGAGGCGGTGGCCTGGATGTCGGCCTCCAAATGTATTCTCTGGGCATTTTTCTACCTGCTGGCGTTGCATACTTACATGAGCTGGTATTACAGGCAGCGTACAGGCTATTATCTATTGACCATTATTTTCTTTGTGCTTTCTTTTGGCGGCAAGGAGCAGGCCGTAACGCTGCCGGTTTGCCTGCTGTTGTTCGATTATGTAATGAAAAGGAACATGCGCAGCGCCGCCGTATGGCTGGAGAAGGTCCCGTTTTTTATGTTGAGCGCCGCCTTTATTCTTGTTACTTTTTTATCGCAGTACGTCAACGAGGAGGGCATACTTTCCGGGCAGCCTTTACACCCCTGGTATCAGAACATTGCCTTCGCTGCATACAGCATGACCGAATACTTTATTAAATCGGTGCTGCCTTTACGGCTGAGTTATCTTTATCCGTTTCCCAATCTGCCAACAGAAAGTATGCCCTGGCACTACATCATTTATCCTTTGGTAGTATTGTTTGTGACTATAGGATTCCGGCAGTACTGGAAGCAACGCTGGATAGCGTTTGGCATGGGCTTTTTTCTGACGCAGGTCACGGTCATCTCCAACATTATACCTACTTCCCGGTACGCCATTATTGCCGACCGGTATGTATACCTGGCTGCTGCAGGCGTATTCTTTCTAATAGCGTGGTTAACAGACCAGGCGTTGCAGCAAAGACCCAGGTTTAAACAGGCGATCATAACAGGCATCACTGTATATATACTCGCGCTGGGAATGTATGCCAACCAGCGGACCAGGGTCTGGCGCGACTCCGACACATTGAAAAAAGAAATACAGGAAACATTAAAAGCGCGCAGCGACTATGCAGAGTGGAAAGAAAAGCTGGAGTTACCTGATTAGTACAGGAATCAGTAAATCGGATATTGATTGGCGTAATAACCTTGTATATGTATATACGCTTCTGCCTGCAACACTGGTAAGACCGCATATGCGGTCGCACAAAAACATATAACCAACAAGGGCTGGTGGTATACGCCGGCAATGCCGGTGGTAATAACCTCCGGCACAAACCATAAACCTAACAGTCATTAATCAAATCTAATTATGAAAAAAGTACTTAAGCTATCCGCGATAGCCATGGTCATACTGGCGCTGGTATTGAACTTTCACACGGCTATGTTCACTTTTTATGGCATCAAAACCAATAATCTCGCAGGACAGGTATGGGCCCAAAGCACCAGTACCAGTACTTCTACGAATGGTAATGGAACAGGCGGGGATGGCACCGGAGGCGATGCCAGCAGCGGAGTGTTTGGCAATCCTCAATGGGTAAACTGTTATACGGAGCACCGCACCAGCTTTGTAGTAAAAAGATATGCTTCAGGAAATGCTTCCGGTTCATTCAAAGTTAGTCCTAACACTACATCATTGGCTGAGGTATCAGTAGGAGCCGGTGGATCTTTTACCGAGCAAAGTGAAATGATCTTAATCCTTACCCAGGGACAGGAGAAAAAGTGCCCTGGCTATGCCGGATTTTGTTCTACAATAGATTGTGCTGCTGCACCTGGCACCAAACCAACCTTTGTGGTTACCACAGAAGGGCTTCATTTACAGGAAAGCCATTAGTGATGTTATGAGAGGATGCCTCTGAAAACCTGGCAAATCTGTTACAACAGGAGGATTGCTGAGGCATCCTCTTTTTCCTCAGGGTATTTCTGAACATAATTGTACTAAATCGCATAACAATGGAAAGAACATGGCTCCGTGTTGCCTGCAGCCTCTTTATTGCTGTAACGATGATGACTATTGCAGCCTGCACGGATGAATCAGCACCCGTTTTCGATACATCCGGGAATATTTACAAGGACGAATATGCTCCCAGGCAGGTGCAGGTAAGAACGGCAGATTCTTCATTGCGGCTGAACCACTGGGGGACTATAGAGCATATTTTTATGCCTGACTCCACTGAAATGATTGGAAAAGTGGATAAGATACAGGTGGCGGATGGCAATGTATATATAATGGACAAGGAATTGGCCAAAGCCATTTTTTGTTACGATCTCAATGGAAAACTAAAATGGAAATATGGGGGAACGAAATTGAATGAAAAAAAGTTTGCGCAATTGAGTGATATGCACGTGCGGGGGGATGCGGTTTTCGCTTTGGACGGCAGGGCCCTCAAAATTATTCAACTGGACACTGCGGGCAGACTGGTGAGGGCGATGCCCATTAACAAGAAAAAGAAATTATGGCCCGATGACTTGTTTGTTGAATCCAATCAAAACATCATCCTCTACAATTTTGACATAGGCGATTACGCAGATTTCCCCTATGAAATGACCGTAATGGACGCCGACTGCAGAAGGATATTAAGCTATCATCTGATCAAATCCCATAACCCGCCGGCCAAAAGATGGGGGCCGGATATAAGCCCGATACAATATTTCAGGGATAACAGCGGCTTTTATTTTACCAAGGCAATGAATGATACCATTTACAGCTACCGGGATGGTATTTTTTCAAGAGCCTATACAGTTGATTTCGGCAAGCATAAGATTCCTGACGAAGTTAAATCCAGAAGAAGATTTTCCCTGAATGCATTCCAGGGCACCAGCTATGAAGGGAATATCGAGCGGATTGTTGACAATGATAGTGTCCTCTTTTTCATGTTTTCAAAAGGTAATCAGCCCGGTTATGCATTTGTAGACAAGCAAACGCTGCAAACCAAAAGCGTGCGGATGGTGCTGTTCAATATTGATAAGTATTTCCAGATGCTGGTGCCGGTGGGTAGCTGGGACGGCAACATAGTAGCAAGCTTGCTGCCGGTGCATGTTTTGGAATACTGGAAGCACTATAAGCAGCAACACAAGAGCCTTTCAGACGAGCAGGTACATGCCAAAATGCAGGCTGAATCACCCATGTTGTACAAGTTAATGACAAGCCTTACCATGAGATCCAACCCGGTACTTGTTAGTTTGAATATGTCAAAAAGCAAATTGTTTCCCGATGAAAAAAAATAGCTGGATCATCAGTACTGCGCTCTCGCTCCTGGTGCTGATGCTGGTTGGTTTTGTTGTAATGAAAAACACTTACCGGCATGAAAAAAAGCCGGAGCGCCATGCAGACACTCCTTCGTGGACGGATGCTGTTGAGGCAATCCGTGACAATTACAGGAAAGCCTATGAGATAAATAATAAAACATTTTCATATGCTATTACTGATCTGCAGGGCAACGCCATCAACCTGTCACAAAAATTAACCGCTCAGCCAAAACTGGTACTGAGGTATTCAGAATTGAGTTGTAACATTTGCGTAGATACTGCCATTGCTTATTTCAGCGCCTTTGCTGAAAAAGCAGGAAAAGATAACGTGATACTGCTGGTAGAGTTTGCCAGCGAAGCTTACCTGGCCCAGTTTATGCGCTTCAACAATATCAATCTACCGCATATTTATCGTATCATAACAGACGCGGATGCGCGGGATGAATCTCCCCATCTGTTTGTTTTAGACAAGAGCCAGGTGATAAAAGATGCTTTTTATCCGATGAGAGAAGTTCCTGCATTGTCTGAAATGTACTATGAGGTGATCTATAAAAAATATTTTGACCAATCAGGAAAACAACTGCAATAAAAAGAATCTCATATGATCAGGGGATTAGTATGCTTGATGGTATTGATGGTCGCAATGCTGCCATCTGTTGCCTATGCTCAACACAGTGAGCTGAAAAAAATCCGGATCAATCCTGAGGCGGCGCTCGAAGGAAAGCTCTCGCAATATGCGGAGGAGGTACAGTTCATACCGCTGGCGGCTGCTGCCTGTCAGTTGACCTATATTTTACAACTGGAGGTTACAGACAACCACTATGTTGTTTTAAGCAAGGAATGCAATGCCGTTTTGATCTTTACGCGTGCGGGTGACTTCCATGCAAAAATTGATGTGGCAAAAAATGTTTTCCGGTTCCGGCTTACGAACAATAGGCAAAACATTGAGGTGATCAGTTACCCTGATGTGTACGTGTATGATTTTGATGGCAGGCTGCAGCTTCAATCGAAGCTGGGTGACAGGCCGCATGGCCAGTTTGGCGCCATAAGGTTTGCATTGGATGATGCCCATGATGTGTATTATAATACTTCCCTTAAAACATCAAAGGATTCGCTCGTTTACCAGTTGTTGGTGTACAGGGACGGCAAACTCGCGAAATCACTGCTGCCATACCCTGAAAATTACCGGTTTGAGTTCATTGACCAGTTAGGCTTTAATAATTTTTCGCGGGTTTATACTGAAGAAGACAAGGGTGCATATTATATCCGTAACTACGATTACCAGGTGTATCATCTTACGCCGTCGTCTGTAAAGCCGGTATACCAGTTCATTTTTCCATTGACGATGAGCTTGCCCGGCAATTTTGCTACTGACACAGCGCTCAATGGCAGGCGGACAACATTCATGAGAGAGAATATAGACAGGTTAATCTACAGGATCAATGTTTTTTACAGGAAAGACAATCTGCTCTTTTTTTCTGTCAGCAATCACTCTTACCTGTACGACCTGGAGAGTTCAAGGCTGGTGAATGCAAGCAAACTGACGGCAGATTCACTAAGCTGGTATCTTCCCATATCAGAAACAGGAATAAACAGCCGTAACGGTTCCGTGTATGTAGGTTTTGACGGTACCTGGTGTTATTTTTCCTGTTTTGCCACTTCCTTTTACGACAGGATGAATGTGGAAAGAAACAAAGCCGGAAAATTTCCGGAGGCGCTTGAAAAATTTTTCAGCAACAGGCGGAACATACGTGACGACGCGGTCATACTGGTGCGGGTAAAATTTAAAAATCGTATTCTTTGAAGCTGCTGATCCTTCATACCGCTATCATGTTGCTTTTTCTTTTGCCGGGAAAAATGGCAAAGGCGCAGGCAGATCCGCTTAAGTCCTGCTTGTTGACCGGAAAAGTAACGGATTCGGTTACTGCCGAGGCGTTGCCGGCGGCTACCAT
>Ga0164243_10006115_pt1 | contig 18316 bp, 14 predicted proteins | sample OricompcompostOP_FD_108781 | JGI IMG/M metagenome (GOLD analysis project Ga0164243, IMG submission 108781) | Organic Plus compost microbial communities from Emeryville, California, USA - Original compost - Organic plus compost (OP) | ecosystem: Engineered > Solid waste > Mixed feedstock >... | reverse complement strand
GTCAGCTCCGGCTGTGCCCATTCGGAATAGGGGTGCTCGGCCAGCGCGCTGTTGTAATATTTTTCCTCACCGGTGATCTCAGCTCCGATCCAGTCCGGCATCGCGAAGGAGCGGCTTTCGTTCGGCAATTCGATCTCGGCGACGAGCAAACCATCATTGTCGCCTGAGAACACGTCGATCTCCCAGTACAAGCCGTCCCACGGCACGAGGTGGCGCGTTTTTACGAGCATGACACCGATCCGCAGCGCCATCATCGCTTCGGCATCGGGCAGGGGGATAGAATATTCGCATTCGAGCCTGCGCATGGCATTGGACTTGCCTTTGATGGTGAGCATCGCCGCGTTGTCATCCTTGATGCGCACGCGGATAGAAGACTTGTCGGTGGATGCAAGATAGGCCTGACGAATGGCGATCTGCTTTGTCGTCAGCTGCTTCCATCCATCGCCGCTGACCAGAAACTTGCGTTCGATTTCAAAGCTCATCGGGCCCTGCGGCAGTGTGGATCGGCGTCAAGCGGTCGGTGATTAATACGGCTTTCGCGTGACGCGCGTGTGCGTGCGATCCTTAAGTTGCGCATGCTGCATAACATTGACGCAGCGTGGAACGGTTGAAGCGCTGATGGCTTAGCACCGCGTGAATGTCACTTCCGAACATTGAGGAGAATATCATGCGCGCATTGATCGCGGCGGCCGTCGTTTCCACTTTTGCTTTTCCGGCTTTGGCCCAGCAGCCTGCGGCTCCCGCCGCCCCCGCAGCCACTCCGTCCCAGCAGGCCGCGCCGGTGCCGGCGACCGGTCAGTGGCGCGCCTCGAAGGTGATCGGCGTCAACGTATATAACCAGCAAAATGAGAAGCTTGGCGAGATCAAGGAGCTGATCATGGATCGCTCGGGCCGGGTGGCCGGTGCTGTCGTGGGTGTGGGTGGCTTCCTTGGAATGGGCGAGCATGACGTCATGGTCCCGCTCGATCGCCTGCAGTTTTCGAATGAGGCCGGCAACACGACGACCGGTTCGGCCGGCGGGGATAAGCAATGGTATCCCGACCGCGCGGTCATGAACGCCAACAAGGATCAGCTGAAAGAGATGAAGGCGTTTGAATATTAAGCGGCGGGGATAACGCGCCGGCAGCGGCGCGCGCGGTTTCAGGCACGAGGCCGGCTGAAGGGAGACGGGCAGGGGTCCGTCTCCCTTTTTTCGCATCCTTCGCCGGGATCAGCTTATCCCCGCGTTATCCCCAGCCACCGTCGGCAGCGCGGGAAAAAGGGATGCGGATATCCGCATGCGCCTCTTTTCCGAAAGAACATATTGCGAACAGAGAACAAATAGAGTACATCTCAATGCAGTTGGGGGTAACCGCATGTACGTCCCCCGAATCGTCAGTCATAAGGAGCGCGACGACAATGGCTCAATCGGCCCTGCGTTTGGTTGAAGGTTCCTCTATGGATAAGTCAAAGGCGCTGGACGCCGCGCTCTCTCAGATCGAACGCGCCTTCGGCAAAGGCTCGATCATGCGCCTTGGTAAAACCAAAGGCGAGATGGAGATCGACACCGTCTCCACGGGGTCTCTCGGGCTTGATATTGCTTTGGGCGTTGGTGGCCTGCCGCGAGGCCGTATTGTCGAGATTTACGGCCCAGAATCCTCGGGTAAAACAACGCTCGCCCTCCACACTGTGGCTGAGGCACAAAAGAAGGGCGGCATCTGCGCCTTTGTCGACGCCGAACATGCGCTCGATCCGGTTTATGCCCGCAAGCTCGGCGTCAATGTCGATGATCTTCTGATCTCCCAGCCGGATGCCGGCGAGCAGGCCCTGGAGATCACCGATACGCTGGTGCGTTCCGGTGCGGTCGACGTCGTGGTGGTCGATTCAGTGGCTGCGCTTGTTCCGCGCGCCGAGCTCGAAGGCGAAATGGGCGATTCACTGCCCGGTTTGCAAGCTCGTTTGATGAGCCAGGCGCTGCGCAAGCTGACCGCCTCGATCAACAAGTCCAAGACCATGGTGATCTTCATCAACCAGATCCGCATGAAGATTGGCGTGATGTACGGCTCCCCGGAGACGACAACTGGCGGTAATGCCCTGAAGTTCTATGCCTCCGTTCGCCTCGATATCCGCCGTATCGGCGCTATCAAGGATCGGGATGAGGTGATCGGCAACCAGACCCGCGTGAAGGTGGTGAAAAACAAGCTGGCGCCTCCGTTCAAGCACGTCGAATTCGACATCATGTATGGCGAGGGCGTCTCCAAGGTCGGTGAATTGATCGATCTGGGCGTCAAGGCTGGCGTGGTGGAAAAGTCCGGCTCCTGGTTCTCCTATGACAGCCAGCGGATCGGGCAGGGACGTGAAAATGCCAAGAACTTCTTGCGCAACAATCCCGACGTTGCCACCTCGATCGAGGCGTCCGTCCGCCAGAATTCCGGTTTGATTGCTGACAAGATTCTGACCGGGGAAAAAGAAGAGAATGACGGCGACGACGCTGAAGGTCTGGAGGAATAAGAGGCTCTCGGACTGACGCCGCGGATTTTGATGGCGAAGCGGGGATAATGAAAAGGCCGGGACGGTGGTCCCGGCCTTTTCATTGGGGACAGGTTCGGCGCGACCGGCCGAAACTTCGCAATTTGGAATTCCTCGCGCTTTCTGGACTTGGCTGGACCCCGCCGCTACATATCCCCTCGAAACAATCAATCCGCCCAGGTCCAAAGCCAGGGCACAGAGGCGGCCGGGCTGGTTCCTGGCTGCGGTAGCAAGATCGTCATGAGCGGCGTTAACGAGATCCGGTCCACCTTCATCGATTACTTCGCACGGCACGGCCACCAGTCTGTGCCGTCGTCGCCGCTCGTTCCCCGCAACGACCCGACATTGATGTTCACCAATGCCGGCATGGTGCAGTTCAAGAACGTCTTCACGGGCCTGGAGAAGCGCCCCTACAACCGCGCGGTCAGCGCCCAGAAATGCGTGCGGGCCGGTGGCAAGCATAACGATCTCGATAACGTCGGGTACACCGCCCGTCATCACACCTTCTTCGAGATGCTCGGCAATTTCTCGTTTGGCGATTATTTTAAAGAGGACGCCATTGAATTTGCCTGGAATCTGGTCACCAAGGAATTTGGCCTTCCGAAGGACAAGCTGACCGCCACTGTTTATATCGACGATGACGTTGCCTTCGATCTGTGGAAGAAGATTGCGGGCCTTCCCGAAAGCCGCATCATTCGCATCGCCGGCTCGGACAATTTCTGGGCGATGGGCGATACCGGTCCCTGCGGGCCGTGCTCGGAAATCTTCTATGATCACGGCGATCATATTCCCGGCGGGCCTCCCGGATCGCCTGACCAGGATGGCGACCGTTTTATCGAGATCTGGAATTTGGTCTTCATGCAGTACGAGCAGCTGGCAAACGGTCAGCGCGTCGAGCTGCCGCGGCCGTCCATCGACACTGGAATGGGCCTTGAGCGCATTGCCGCCGTCTTGCAGGGCACGCACGACAATTATTCCATCGATCTTTTCCGCGCCATCATCAACGCGATCGCGGACCTGACCAAGGTCTCGGCGGACGGGCCGCAAAAGGCCTCGCATCGCGTTATCGCCGATCACCTGCGGGCGTCGTCGTTTTTGATCGCTGACGGCGTGCTGCCGTCAAACGAAGGCCGTGGTTACGTGCTACGCCGGATCATGCGACGCGCCATGCGTCACGCCGAATTGCTCGGCGCGCGCGAGCCGCTGATGTGGAGAATTGTGCCGGTGCTGGTGCGTGAGATGGGCCAGGCCTATCCCGAATTACGCCGCGCCGAGGCCCTGATCACCGAAACGTTAAGGCTCGAAGAAACGCGCTTCCGCAAGACGCTGGAACGCGGGCTCGCCATCCTTGAGGACGAATCCCGGGCGCTGAAACAGGGCGATGCCCTGCAGGGCGAGACCGCCTTTACGCTCTACGACACCTATGGCTTCCCGCTGGACCTGACCCAGGACGCGCTGCGCTCCCGCGGTATCTCCGTCGACGTCAAAGGCTTCGACGCGGCGATGGAGCGCCAGAAGGCCAAGGCCCGCGAATCCTGGAAGGGCTCGGGCGATGCCGCCGCCGAGACCGTCTGGTTCGGCCTGCGCGAGCGGCTCGGCGCCACCGAATTCCTCGGCTACGAGACCGAGAGCGCGGAGGGTGAAGTGCTGGCGCTGGTCAAGGACGGCCAGGAGGTCGGCGAACTGAAAACCGGCGACAGCGGCTTCGTCATCGTCAACCAGACCCCCTTCTACGGCGAATCCGGCGGCCAAGTCGGCGACACCGGCGTGATGACCGCCGATGGCGTCCGCTTCCGCGTCACCGACACCCAGAAAAAGGGCGGCGACCTGTTCGTGCATCAGGGCGTGGTCGAGGAAGGAGCGCTGAAGCCCGGCCTCGCCATGCAGCTCGAGGTGGAGCACAGCCGCCGCGGCGCCATCCGCGCCAATCATTCCGCCACCCATCTGCTGCACGAGGCACTGCGCCAGGTGCTCGGCGACCACGTCGCCCAGAAGGGCTCGCTGGTCGCACCCGAGCGGCTGCGCTTCGACTTCTCCCATCCCAAGCCGATGACGGCCGAGGAAATCGCCAGGGTCGAGGATATCGCCAACGACTTCGTGGTGCAGAATTCCGAAGTCACCACCCGGCTGATGGCGCTGGACGATGCGCGCGCCTCCGGCGCCCGCGCCTTATTCGGCGAAAAATACGGCGACGAGGTCCGCGTCGTGGCGATGGGCGAGGGCGGTGGTAATGCGCTCGGCTGGTCGGTCGAATTGTGCGGCGGCACCCATGTGAAGCGCACCGGCGATATCGGCCTCATTTCGGTCGTCGCCGATTCCGGCGTCGCCGCCGGCGTGCGCCGCCTCGAGGCGCTGACCGGCCGCAATGCCCGCAAGGCCGCCAATGCGATGGCGCAGGCCGCGCAGGCGGTAGCGAGCGACATTCTGCGCGTCTCTGTCAACGATATGCCGGCACGCGTCACCCAATTGATGGATGAGCGCAAGAAACTTGAACGCGACCTCGCCGATGCCCGCAAGAAGCTTGCCATGGGCGGCGGGTCGGCCGGCAAGGGCGCGGCGGCCGATGGCGTTCGCTCGATCGGCGACATCAAGCTGCTCGCCCGCGCGGTCGAGGGCATCGACCTGAAGGATCTGCGCAGCCTGGCCGACGAGGGCAAAAAACAGGTCGGCTCCGGCATCGTCGCCATCGTCGGCAAGACCGATGACGGCAAGGCCGGCATCGTTGTCGGCGTTACCGCCGATCTGACCAAGCGCTTCAACGCCGTGGATCTCGTGCGCGCTGGCGCCGAAGTCCTGGGCGGCAAGGGTGGCGGCGGCCGCCCGGATATGGCGCAGGCCGGTGGTCCCGATGGAGCTAAGGCCGACGCAGCCCTGAAAGCGATCGAAACGGCGCTCGGCGCGGCTTGACGTCCGCCGGCTTCGCTTGTCCGGCCGTCCGTGACGGCGCGCGGCGTGCAGCCGCGTGCACAATCCGATCGCGCGTCACGCGATAATCCTGCCCGCACAGCCGTCATCGCCAGCCTCATTCCGGGGGGCACTGCGCGGGTGTGGGGCATCACCTTTTTCGTTCTCTCCGGCCAAGCCGACGGTATAACAACGCATCGGCAGCCCCTTCGCGCATCGCCGGTGACCGAAGCTCAGATCGACTGCCCGGAAAGGCCCCGCACGGTGCTGCACGCGGAACATCTCAAAAGCATTCTGATTTTCCTCGTTGCCGCTGGCATCGTCGTGCCGCTTCTGCACCGTGTGAAGCTTGGCACGGTGCTGGGCTTTCTGCTGATCGGCCTCGTCCTTGGGCCTTACGGCATCGGCTATCTGGACGATTATTTTCCGCTGCTGAATTATCTGACGCTCGATGATCCCAAAGAGGCCGAGCCGTTGGCCGAGCTCGGCATCGTCTTTCTTCTGTTTCTCCTTGGCATGGAATTGTCACTGCGGCGGCTCTGGCAGTTGCGCCGTTACGTCCTGGGCGTCGGCCTCGTCCAGGTGGCGCTGTCGATCATCATCATCGGCACGACCATTCGCTGGATTGGACTGACACCGCCGACCGGCCTCGTTCTCGGCATGTGCTTTGCACTGTCATCCACCGCCATCGTGATGCAGTTGTTGATCGACCAGCATCGCTCGGCCGCGCCGGTCGGCCGGGTGGCGCTATCGGTTCTGCTGTTTCAGGATCTGATGGTGGTGCCGGTGCTGTTCACCATCGGCATTCTCGAAGTGCGCAGCGCCGGCAGCAAATCATTGATCGATCTTTTGCTGCCTTTTGCCCAGGCCTTCGGCGCCGTCGCTGTGATCATGGTGGTCGGGCGCTATATCGTCACGCCTTTGATGCGGTCAGCGGCGCGGACCGGCAGCCGCGAATTGATCATGGCGATCTCGCTGACCATCGTGGTTGGCATCTCGTCCGCCACCGGTGCCTCCGGTCTTTCGGTGGCGCTCGGTGCCTTTCTCGCCGGCCTGTTGCTGAGCGACAGCGAATATCGCCATCAGATCGAAGTCGATCTCGATCCCTTCAAAGGGCTGCTGCTTGGCATCTTCTTCGTCACCGTCGGTATGGTGATCGACCTCAAGGTGGTATGGGCTCACATCGGCTGGATCATGCTGGCGCTGGCCGGCCTGATCACTGTCAAGGCCAGCGTTCTGTATTTCGCGGCTCGGCTCTTTCGGGTGGCGCGGCCGGTGGCGGCCGAAGTTGCGATCCTGCTCGCGCAGGGCGGCGAATTTGCCTTCATCGTCATCGGCCTTGCCCGCGGCAAGGGTTTGATCAATGCCGAGATTGCCACTTCCGCCATCGCCGTCGCCGGCCTCAGCATGATGGTGACGCCGTTTCTGGCCATGCTTGCGCGCCAGGCCGGGCGTTGGTTCGAACCTTTGGAACATGCCGAGCATTCGCCGGAAGAGGAGGCGGCGGGGCTGCGCGATCACGTCATCATCGGCGGCTTCGGTCGTGTCGGTCAGACCATCGCCCGTATTCTCGACAGCGAGAATGTGCCGTGGGTCGCTTTCGACACCAATGGCGACACGGTCACCCGCTATCGCAAACAGAACCGCCTCGTTTATTTCGGCGATGCCAGCCGTCATGAATTGATCGAACGCGCCGGCGCACGGAAAGCGCGCGCCTTTGTCGTCACCGTCGGCAGCGAGGATGCGACAGAACGCATGGTGACGCAGATCCGCAAAATTCGCCCGCATGCCTGCGTGATGGTCCGCGCGCGCGATGGGGATCATGCCGCGCGGCTGACGCGGCTTGGCGCCACCGACGCTGTGCCGGAAACCATCGAAGCGAGCCTCCAACTGGCCGGCCGGCTGCTGGAGCAACTCGATTTTCCTGATGACGTCGCGATCCAGCGGATCGCTGAAGCGCGTTCGCTGGAGATGGAAGAACTGCGGAAGGCCAACCAGAAGGCGGTGGCTGCTCAATAATCAGCGGGTGCTTATCCGCCGCTGAGGCGATAGCCGAAATGGCGCGCCGGCCAGCCGCTCTGGCGCAGGATCTCGGCTTGCATCGTCTGCGGCATGGTCGTGCGCCATTTATCTTCCAAACGAATGGTGTTGATGCCGGCAAAGGAAAAGCCGGGGCTGCCGCCGAGCGTGTGATCCTTGGCCGGTTCGGCGCGCATCGCGCCATCATGGCCAGCGGCCCGCAGGATGCTTTGGCAGATCGCTGCAGGGGCGGCGCAGAAATCCTCATAACGGATGGTCTGCCAGGGCAGGCGCGGCGTCATCTTGCGCAAAACCATCGTTGCAGCATTCAGCTTGTACCAATGCCGCGTCATCACAGCAGCCGTGGTGCCGGTGCGACGGTCGGCCGATTGCGCGACGCCGCGCGGATCACGCACGATATGCACAGGCACGACGTTGATATCGGGTGAGGCCGCATAGAGCAGCAACTGGTCGGGGTCCTTGCTGGAATCGACAAAGACGCGGGTGGGGATCTGATTGCCGATTGATTGCAGCATGTCGCGCAGGGACGTTGCCGCGCTCGCCTCGCTCGGCAAGAGCGAACGTCCGGTTGCGACCGCCATCGCATTGACAAGCATCCGCAGATGGCCACCGGGCGGAGCGACGAAATCCGGCGCACGCGGGCCCCAAACTTCGCAGTCTGGAATGGGATCGCCGCACGCGCAAGGCGCACGGCGCAGCGCCAGCGCGGCCAGTCGCTTCACTTCGCCGAGCGCTGTGACATCGGCAAATTGCGACAGCGCTGCCTGCAGGACTGTCGAGCCGCAGCGTGAAGTGCCGATCAGACAAATGACGTTCATCGGCGCGCGGCGCGTCAGGCCGCCATCGCCTTTTTCAGATTGTCGTCGATCTTGTCGAGGAAGCCGGTGGTCGACAGCCAGCGCTGATCGGGGCCGACGAGCAGGGCGAGATCCTTGGTCATGAACCCGGACTCAACCGTATCGATGCAAACCTTTTCCAGCGTCGAGGCGAACTTTGCCAGCGCCGCATTGTCATCCAGCTTGGCTCGGTGGGCGAGGCCGCGGGTCCAGGCAAAGATCGAGGCGATCGAGTTGGTCGAGGTGTTGTTGCCCTTCTGATGCTCGCGATAATGGCGCGTCACCGTGCCGTGCGCGGCTTCGGCTTCAACCACCTTGCCGTCAGGCGTCATCAGCACCGAGGTCATCAGACCGAGCGAGCCAAAGCCCTGCGCAACGATGTCGGACTGCACGTCGCCGTCGTAATTCTTGCAGGCCCAGACATAGCCGCCGGACCATTTCAGCGCCGACGCCACCATGTCGTCGATCAGGCGGTGCTGATAGATGAGGCCGCGCTTGTCGAACTCGGCCTTGAAATCCTTGTCGAAGATCTCCTGAAACAGTTCCATGAAGCGGCCGTCATATTGCTTCAGGATCGTGTTCTTGGTGGAGAGATAGACCGAGTAATTGCGATTCAGCCCGTAATTGAACGAGGCATAGGCAAAATCACGAATTGAATCATCGAGATTGTACATCGCCATGGTGACGCCGGAGCCGGGCGCCTTGAAGACTTCCTTCTCGATGACCTTGCCATCCTCGCCTTCGAATTTGATCGTCAGCTTGCCCTTGCCGGGGAATTTGAAATCGGTGGCGCGATACTGATCGCCAAAGGCGTGGCGGCCGATGATGATCGGCTGCGTCCAGCCCGGCACGAGGCGCGGCACATTCTTGCAGATGATCGGCTCGCGGAAGATGGTGCCGCCGAGAATGTTGCGGATGGTGCCGTTCGGCGAGCGCCACATCTCCTTGAGATTGAACTCCTTCACGCGGCCTTCATCCGGCGTGATAGTGGCGCATTTGACGGCGACGCCGATCTCTTTGGTCTTGTTGGCGGCGTCGATGGTCACCTGATCGTTGGTGGCGTCGCGGTTCTCGACGCTGAGATCGTAATAGATCAGGTCGATGTCGAGATAGGGATGGATCAGCTTGTCCTTGATGAGCTGCCAGATGATCCGAGTCATCTCGTCGCCGTCCATTTCGACGACGGGGTTCTTCACCTTGATCTTCGCCATGGGAATCAAGCCACCGTTAGAGCGCGGACCTTGCCGCCGGGAAAGAGGACTTGCGCGATGATAGTCATCGCGCAAGTCGTGCTTAAGTCATGGCGATGACGCCGCCAGATCAGAGCGCGGCCAGAGCCGCGTTCAGCGTGGCGCTCGGACGCATCGCCGCCGCCGTCTTCTTGGCGTCGGTCAGGTAATAGCCGCCGAGATCGACCGGCTTGCCCTGTGCGCCGATCAGCTCGGCATTGATCTTGTCTTCGTTCTTGGCGAGCGTTTCGGCCAGCGGCTTGAACTTCGCCTGCAATTCGGCGTCCTTGGTCTGCGCCGCCAGCGCCTCGGCCCAATACAGCGCCAGATAGAAATGGCTGCCGCGATTGTCGAGTTCGCCGACCTTGCGGGCCGGGTTGCGGTTGAATTGCAGGAATTTGGCGATGGCGGTATCGAGCGTGTCGGCCAGCACCTGCGCCTTGGCGTTGTTGTAGGTCTGCGCCAGATGCTCGATCGAGGCGCCCAGCGCGAGGAATTCGCCGAGCGAGTCCCAGCGCAGATAGCCTTCTTCCTGGAATTGCTGGACGTGCTTGGGCGCCGAACCGCCGGCGCCGGTTTCGAACAGGCCGCCGCCCGCCAGCAGCGGGACGATCGACAGCATCTTCGCCGAAGTGCCGAGCTCCATGATCGGGAACAGGTCGGTGAGATAGTCGCGCAGCACGTTGCCGGTGACCGAGATCGTGTCCTCGCCCTTGCGGATGCGTTCGAGCGAGAACTTCATCGCCTCGACCGGCGCCATGATGCGGATGTCGAGGCCGCTGGTGTCGTGATCCTTCAGATATTTCTCGACCTTGGCGATCACCTGCGCGTCATGCGCACGGTTCTTGTCGAGCCAGAACACTGCCGGCGTGTTGGTGAGGCGGGCGCGGCGGACGCCGAGCTTGACCCAATCCTGGATCGGCGCGTCGCGGACCTCGCACATGCGGAAGATGTCGCCGGCCTCGACCGGGCGCTCCAGCAGCGTCTTGCCATCCTCGGCGACGACGCGGACGGTGCCGTCGGCCGGGATTTCGAAGGTCTTATCGTGCGAACCGTATTCCTCGGCCTTCTGCGCCATCAAGCCGACATTCGGCACGGTGCCCATGGTCTTGGGATCAAACGCGCCGTGGGCTTTGCAGTCGTCGATTACGGCCTGATAGAGCCGCGCATAGGAGCGATCGGGAATGACGGCCTTGGTGTCGTGCAGCTTGCCATCGGTGCCCCACATCTTTCCGGAATCGCGGATCATCGCCGGCATCGAGGCGTCGACGATCACGTCGGACGGCACATGCAGGTTGGTGATGCCCTTGTCGGAATTGACCATCGCGAGGCCCGGACGCTTCTTATATTCAGCTTCGATGTCGGCCTTGATCGCGTTCTTCTCGGCCTCCGGCAGCGTCTCGATCTTGGTCAGGAGATCGCCGAAGCCGTTATTGAGATTAACGCCAAGCTTCTTCAGCGTATCCGCGTGCTTCGCGATCACATCGGCGAAGAACACCGAAACAGCGTGTCCGAAGATGATCGGATCGGCGATCTTCATCATCGTCGCCTTGACGTGCAAAGAGAACAGCACATCATTCTTCTTGGCGTCTTCGATCTGCTCGGCAAAGAAGGCGCGCAGCGCCTTGCGGCTCATCACCGCGGCGTCGATGATTTCGCCGGCCTGGATCGGGGTCTTGGCCTTCAGCACCGTGACATTGCCGTCCTTGGCCACGAGTTCGATGCGGGCATTGGTGGCCGAGGCGACAGTGGTCGACACTTCCGAGCCGTAATAATCGCCGGATGGCATGTAGGCGACATGCGACTTGGAGTCGGCGCTCCATGCGCCCATCTTGTGCGGATTGTTGCGGGCATATTGCTTGACGGCGCCAGCAGCGCGGCGGTCGGAATTGCCCTCGCGCAGCACCGGATTGACGACGCTGCCGAAAATCTTGGCATAGCGCGTCTTGATCTCTTTCTCAGCATCAGTGGTCGGATTGTCCGGATAATCCGGAACGTTGTAGCCCTTGTCCTGCAATTCCTTGATCGCGGCCTTCAGCTGCGGAATCGAGGCCGAGATGTTCGGCAGCTTCATGATGTTGGCTTCCGGCCTGGTCGCCAGTTCGCCAAGCTCGGTCAGCTCGTCATTGATCCGTTGCTCAGTGGTCAGCTTTTCCGGGAAATTGGCGATGATGCGGCCGGCCAGCGAGATATCCTTCAGCGTCACGGAGACGCCCGCCGTGCTCAGGAAGGTTTCGACGATCGGCAGCAGCGAATAAGTCGCGAGCGCCGGAGCTTCATCGACCTTTGTCCACATGATTTCGAGATTTGGCATGCTTGCACCTTTAGCTCGCCGTGCTTGTTTGGGCCGACCGGAAACGGGACATTGACGGGGCAGGAGGAGGGGATTTTCCCCCTCGACCCTCAAATGAATGATTCTCGGCGCGGAGACCGCCAACCGGGAATTCGACTGACGGGAGTTCGGCGCGGGCCGTATAGCATCCGCTCCGGGCGGGTAAAAGCCCAGTCGGTGGGCGCAGCGTCGCCGCAGGCGGCCTTCGCGCCGGAGAGCTGAAAGCCGTGGCTTTCGCGGCGGCAAGACGGTCGCTATAGCGGGCTCCGGAGAGTGAGAATGCCTGGAGCCGGAACGGACAAGACCAAGAACTGGGTGGTGACGCCTGCGCCGGTGGTGGTGCTGGTCGAATCCCAGCTGGGCGAGAATATCGGCGCGGTGGCCCGCGCGATGGCCAATTTCGGGCTGTCGCGGCTGCGGCTGGTCAAGCCCCAGCAGGGCTGGCCGAACGAGCGGGCGCGGGTGATGGCGTCCGGTGCCGACCGCATCCTCGACGAGGCGCAATTATTCGAGACCCTCGCGGAGGCGGTCGCCGACTGCCAGTACGTCTTTGCCTCCACCGCCCGTACCCATGACCAGGCCAAGCCGGTGGTCGGCGCCGAGGAGGCCGCCCGGCAGGCCGCGCCGCGCGTCGCCGAAGGGCAGACCGTCGCGCTCGTGTTCGGTCGCGAGCGCAACGGCCTTGAGAATGAGGAGGTGGGGCTCGCCGATGCCATCCTGACGCTGCCGGTCAATCCGGCCTTTGCCTCGCTCAATCTTGGCCAGGCGGCGGTGATCGTCGGCTATGAATGGTACAAATTGCAGAGCGCGGGGGCGCTGCCCTTCGCGGCGTCCGACAAGTCGCCGCCGGCGCCGAAGGAGCAGCTCTACGCTTTCTTCAACGATCTCGAGCGTGAGCTGGAGCGGATCGAATATTTCCGTCCGCATGAAAAGCGCGGCACCATGACGGTGAACATGCGCAACATCTTCACGCGCATGCAGCTGACCCAGCAGGATATCCGCACGCTGCATGGTGTGGTGATGGCGCTGGTGGAGGGCCGCAAAGGTCCGGCGCGGGGCGGCCTGCTCGACGGGCCGGAGGCGGATATGCTGCGCAATCTTCTGGCGCAGCATGGCAAGGGCGAACTGGCGCGGGCGGATTCGCCGGTGCGCGGGCTGTCGCGGCTGTTGCGGCGTAATCCCACCGATGCCGAACGCGCATTGTGGACCGCGCTCACGGGCGACCGCAGATTCGCCGCGCTCGGCTTCAAGCGGCAGACGCCGATCGGTCCGCATATCGCCGATGTCGTCTCGTTCCCGCTGCGGCTTGTCGTTGACGTTGTTCCGGACAGCGAAGATGCGCCGGGCGCCGAGGCGCGGCGTCTGAAGCGCGAGTGGATGGTTGCGCGCGACTATCGCATCGTGGAATTGCGCGCCGCCGATATCATGCGGGATATTGAAAATGTGCTGTCACGCATTCTAGCAGCAGCCGAACAGAAGGCTTGATGATCCTGGATTGCTGTTGCTGTCGTTAGCCGAGTAACCAAGTTAGCATTTAGCAGGGTCTCCCGCATAACTTGTCTTGCAAACGACATGCTCGCGCGGGACATAACTCACACGCGAAATCTCTCGGCATCCATTCAGCTCAACGACTTTCGACTGACTTTCCAGGAGTAATCCATGTTGCGGATGACGATCAGCGCGTTGCTTCTTGTTGCGGCTCCGATGAGCGCAATTGCACAGGAAAGAGTTGTGGTTCAGTCGCCGGCGGTGACAGATATTATGTCCAAACGCCCGAATGAAATTGTCCGCATCAACGTCAATGTTAATTTTCAGATCTCAGCCGCTGCGGATCTTTCTGACGATGCGGAAAAAGCGCGCGAGAACGCGCGGCGAGCCATTTATGAAATGGCTAAGCGCGAATGCGTTATCATTCTGGAGTTAATGGCGCAGGAGTGCCGGCTGGAATCAGTCAACGTAAATTTTCAGCGTCAGACCCATATCCAGTGGCCGCAAGGTTATGCTGTTAACGGCAGCATTTCGCTTCGTGCGATACCAAAATAAGGCTGCCGAAGCTCGTCTTATATCGCGATATCGCTGTCTTCGAGTATCCGCGCTTCCGTGCGGATACGACATCAGGACAGATTTAAGCCAACGCCTTCAGTTGCGCGGCGGTGCCGGCGCGCAGGAAGGCGAGGTCGCTGCCGATCGCGAGGAAACGGAAGCCGGCTTTCGCTTTTGCCGCGGCGCGTGCGCCGTCGATGCAATAAAGGCCCGGAATTTTCCCGGCATTGCGGCAGGCCTTCAGCACGATCTCAAGACCCTTCTCGACCTCATCGGAATGCGCGTCCAGCAATGCACCATCGGTGAGGCTGTAGGACAGATCGGATGGGCCGATGAACAGGCCATCGATGCCGGGCGTGTTGATGATGGCATCGACGTTATCGAGCGAGGCGCGCGTTTCGATCATCGCAAAAGCCAGCGTCTCGTTGTTGGCGATGGGAAGATAGGGGCGTTGATCGTTGAAGCCCGCCAGCGCCGCCGCGCGATGGGCACCGAGGCTGCGTTCGCCGATCGGCGGATATTTCGCGGCATTGACGAAATCGCGTGCGTCTTCGGCCGAATTAATCATCGGCGCGATCACGCCTTCGGCGCCGAAATCGAGCGCGCGGCTTACCATCGCATTCTGGCGGAGCGGCACGCGAACAAGCGGCGCAGACCCCGCAAGATGAATGGCGCTGATCGTCTGCATGGTGGAAGCAGTGTCCCACAGGCCATGCTGCTGATCGAGCGCAACGGCAGAGAAGCCTTCGCGGGCGATCGCTTCGGCGACGCTCGCCGAGGGCAGGCCGCACCAGGCCGAATAAACGGTGTCACCCGCACGCAGGCGACGGGCGAGGGAGAATTTCGATGCGGCAGCCACGGATCAGCGCTCTCTGTTCCAGCAATAACTTTAAAGAAAGCGGCCCGCCTGATCGGCGAGCCGTATCATGCATGAGCGCATCGATGACGCGCGACGGCGGATTTACTGGCCGGCCTGAACCTGCTTGACTGCTTCGGCCAGCAATTCGACCATCTTCTCGCGCACCTGCTGTTCGGATACGCCGTTGCCAGCCAGATCGCCGGCCACCTTGCGCAGCACGTCGTCATCGCCGTCTTCCTCGAAATCGGCAACCACGACTTCCTTGGCATAGGCGTCGGCATCTGCGCCGGTCTTGCCAAGTTGGCCAGCCGCCCAGAGGCCGAGCAGCTTGTTGCGCCGGGCGATGGACTTGAACCGCAGCTCCTCATCATGCGCGAACTTCTTTTCGAAGCCTTCTTCGCGCTTGTCGAATGTCGTCATGGATCCTCACTGGTCGATGATATCTGGGAGATAAAGCGGCGATGGTCCAAGATCAACGCCGCCGGAACCGCATCCCGCGAAATACGGCAAAAGCCATTCACGGTCATATGTCGGCCACGTTGTGCGCGGTAAGGGCGTCAGGCGATCCCGCATCGCCGGGCGCCTCTAGCACAGGACAGGGGCCGTTCGAACGCGACGGATCGTCCGGGGCGGCCTCGGCATGGCGGGGAGGTCGTCCAGAAGATCGGAGGAGCCAAAATCCCCATGTTGCGGCGGGGGACCCCCAAACCTATCTGATTTGTGCTTCGCACCCTGATCGGCTAGGTTGCTCGAACGGACAGGGCGACCAGCGTTGCGTCCCAACAGTCGCGCCAGCCGCCTCCGCCGCGGTCTTAAAATCACAACAGGAACCCCGGCATTCATGGACTTCCACAAACCACGGTATATTCCGATGAGCCGCCGCCGCCGCATTTACGAAGGCAAAGCCAAAGTTCTTTACGAGGGCCCCGAGCCCGGCACCTTGATTCAGCACTTCAAGGACGACGCCACCGCCTTCAATGCCAAGAAACACGAAGTGATCGAAGGCAAGGGCGTGCTGAACAACCGGATCTCGGAATATGTATTCCAGAACCTGAACGATATCGGCGTGCCGACGCACTTCATCCGCCGGCTCAACATGCGCGAGCAGCTGATTCGCGAGGTCGAGATCATTCCGCTCGAAATCGTCGTCCGTAACGTCGCGGCCGGCTCGCTCTCGACCCGGCTCGGGATCGAAGAAGGCACGCAACTGCCGCGTTCAATCATCGAATTCTACTACAAGAACGATCAGCTCTGCGATCCGATGGTCTCGGAAGAGCACATCACCGCTTTCGGCTGGGCCAATCCCCAGGAGATCGACGACATGATGGCGCTGGCCATCCGTGTGAATGATTTCCTGTCCGGCCTGTTCCTGGGCGTCGGCATCCGTCTCGTCGATTTCAAGATGGAGTGCGGCCGCCTGTGGGAAAACGACATGATGCGGATCGTCGTGGCTGACGAGATTTCCCCCGATTCGTGCCGGCTGTGGGACATCAAGTCGGCCGAGAAGCTCGACAAGGATCGGTTCCGCCGCGATCTCGGTGGCCTGCTTGAGGCCTATACCGAAGTCGCCAAGCGGCTCGGCATCATGAGCGAGGGCGAGCCCCCGCGCGGCACCGGCCCGGTTCTGGTCAAGGGCTGAGGCTCCGGTGTGCCGCAAGGCACATTGAGGCGGCGGCAAAGCCGCCTCAGGCACATTGAGGCTTGTGCCAATCAATGCTACCGGGGGCCTTCATTGGCCCCCGTTTCATTTTCGGCGATATGTGATGAAAGCTCGTGTGACTGTAACGCTCAAGACCGGCGTCCTCGACCCGCAGGGCAAGGCGATCGAGGGAGCCTTAAAATCGCTCGGCGTGGCCGGGGTGGCGAGCGTTCGCCAGGGCAAGGTGTTCGATATCGAACTCGACGTCGCCGACAAGGGCCAAGCCGAACAGGCGCTGAAAGCCGCCGCCGAAAAGCTGTTGGCCAATACGGTGGTCGAGAATTATCGCATCGAGGTGCTCTGAGAGCGGGGTTGGTTTGATGAAATCCGCAGTCCTCGTTTTTCCCGGAATCAATCGCGAGCGCGATATGGCGCGCACGCTCAAGCTCGTGTCCGGCGTCGAGCCGGCGATGGTCTGGCATGCCGAAACCGAATTGCCCGCGGGCACCGATCTCGTGGTGGTGCCGGGCGGCTTTTCCTACGGCGATTATCTGCGCTGCGGTGCCATTGCCGCCCGCGCGCCGATCATGGATGCGGTGCGTGCGCATGCAGAGCGCGGCGGGCTGGTGCTCGGCGTCTGCAACGGCTTCCAGATCCTGTGCGAATCCGGCTTGCTGCCGGGCGTGCTGATGCGCAATTCGCAGCTGAAATTCATCTGCCGCGACGTGCATCTGCGCGTCGAGCGCTCTGATACGCCGTTCACGCGCGGCTATAATGCCGGGCAGGTGATCCGCGTGCCGGTCGCGCATGGCGAGGGCAATTATGTCGCCGATGAGAACACCATCAAGGCGATCGAGGCCGAAGGCCGTGTGATCTTCCGCTATTGCGCCGCCGATGGCTCGCTTGCCGAGCGCAGCAATATCAATGGCGCGATCAACGCGATTGCCGGCATCGTCAACGAACGCGGCAATGTCGCCGGCATGATGCCGCATCCGGAAAATCACGTCGAAAGCATCATCGGCTCGACCGATGGCCGCGGCCTGTTTGCCGGCCTTGTCGCGCAATTTCAAAACGCCGCCTGAGAGAGGGCGGCCTGACCATATCCGTTGCTGAAAGCGACAAGACCTTGCGTAAAGACACGAAGATCACCCCCGAACTGATCGCCGAACACGGCCTCAAGCCGGACGAATATCAGCGCATTCTCGATCTGATCGGCCGCGAGCCATCGCTGACCGAGCTCGGCATCTTCTCGGCGATGTGGAACGAGCATTGCTCTTACAAATCCTCGAAGGTGCATCTGCGCGGGCTGCCGACCGAGGCGCCGTGGGTGATCCAGGGGCCGGGCGAGAATGCCGGCGTGATCGATATCGGGGATGGTCTCGCGGTGGTCTTCAAGATGGAGAGCCACAACCACCCGAGCTATATCGAGCCTTATCAGGGCGCGACCACCGGCGTCGGCGGCATCCTGCGCGACGTCTTCACCATGGGCGCACGGCCGATTGCCTGTCTCAACGCGATTTCCTTCGGTGATCCGAGCCATCCGAAGACCCGGCATCTCGTGTCCGGTGTCGTTGCCGGTATCGGCGGTTACGGCAATTCCTTCGGTGTGCCGACAGTCGGCGGCCAGACCCGTTTCCACACCCGTTATGACGGCAATAATCTCGTCAACGCCATGGCGGTCGGCCTCGCGCGCACCGACAGCATCTTTTACGCCGCCGCATCCGGCGTCGGCATGCCGATCGTCTATCTCGGCTCCAAGACCGGCCGCGACGGCATCCACGGCGCATCAATGGCGTCGGCTGAGTTCGGCGAGGATTCGGAAGAGAAGCGGCCGACCGTGCAGGTCGGCGATCCGTTCGCCGAGAAGCTGCTGCTCGAAGCCTGCCTTGAGATCATGCAGAAGGATTGCGTGATCGCCATTCAGGC
>Ga0164243_10006114_pt1 | contig 18317 bp, 17 predicted proteins | sample OricompcompostOP_FD_108781 | JGI IMG/M metagenome (GOLD analysis project Ga0164243, IMG submission 108781) | Organic Plus compost microbial communities from Emeryville, California, USA - Original compost - Organic plus compost (OP) | ecosystem: Engineered > Solid waste > Mixed feedstock >... | reverse complement strand
TCGAGCTCCTGCCGCGTTTCGCGCAGCTTATCGAGTGTCCGTCGGTGGGCGGCCACACGCCGTTCGAGTTCGGCCGCCGACGGCATCCTGATCACGGCTCGGATCAACAGGACTGCCGCCACACCGGCGAGAGGCGCCAGAACGGCAGCCCCCAGCCAGAAGAACTTCTCGTAGTCGGCGCGCGGGAAGCGCCCGGGCAGCGTCTCGGCGACGACCGACCAGATGAGCGCGAGCCCAGCGATCAGGGAAAAGGCGATCAGAAGCGCGCCGCCGCTCGGACCCAAGGGCAGGCGCCCGAGCCGCTTGATCAGCAGCGCGCCCGTGAGTGCGAGAGCGATGAGTGCCGCCCCCACGACCGCTTGCGCTGCGATCACAATGCCTGCCTCTGCCTCCACGTGTGACCTTTAGAGAATTCAGGAAAACTGACGGGCCGAAAAAAGCGGGACCTCCGCGGGTCGCCCGTGCATACAACTTCGAAGCAGGTACGAACGGATAGTCAGTACCGAGGAGCACCCCACGCTTTACTGGCAACGCGAAGATCGCACGACTTGTTCCGCCGCCGTGTTTCCCGCGGAACTTAAGAATTTGTCAAGGTTTCGTGCCGGTTGCCGACATTTATTTGAGGTGAAGCTTGATATCGGCAAGTAGCGCGGCTTGGGCCGGCGATTCTGTTCTACAGCCGCATTGCGCCGCGAAACCTAGCTGGCAAGCTTGGCGCCGGCCTTTGCGGGAGCCTTCTCTTCCGGCTCGTGCGGCAGCGAGAACTCGTCCGAATCATCAGCGCTGATCGCCGCCAGAGGCGCCGAGAACTCATAGCGAAGGCCGCTCGGTTCGAACCAGATCTTGGGCTCGGTGCCCGGCCCGTGCGCCAGAGACTGGCGCAACAGCGTCTGACCGAAGCCGCGCCGCGTCGGCTCCGCGACCGCCGGCCCGCCGCTCTCCTTCCACTCGAAGCGGCAGACGGCGTCCCGCCCCCGGCCCGAGACGTGCCAATGTACGCTGACCTTGCCGGTCGCGTTGGACATCGCTCCGTACTTGACAGCGTTGGTGGCGAGTTCATGCAGGATGAGGGCCAGCGTCTGCGCCGTGCCGGCCGAGAGCTGCACGTCGGGGCCGCTTATGACGGCGCGGGCGCCGAAGGCTTCGAGCTCAGCCCGGACCAGCTCGCGCAGCGGCGCCCCCGACCAGGAGGAGTCGAGGAGAAGGGTATGTGCTCGGGCGAGCGCGTGCAGGCGTTTCGAGAACACCTCGCGCGCCTCCTGCACGCTGCGTCCATCCGACAGGCTGCGCGTCGCGATGGACTGGACGACCGCCAACGTGTTCTTAACGCGGTGGGCGAGCTCGCGCGTCATCAGCGACATGCGCTCGTTGGCCTCGTCCGCCATCACCTGACGCTGACCGATCGACAGCACCAGGATGGACAGCAGCGCGGTTGCCATCAGGCCCGCGGCGAGCAGGGTGTGCGCGCCCGAATAATCGATCGACTGCTCGAACTCGGGCGTCGATTCGAAGCGCAGCAGCCAGGTCGCGCCGTACATATCGCGTGAGGCTTCGACGCTAAAGCGCGGCTTCGGCCGGCTGACCGACGCGCTGTCGGGTGTGTCCGACTGGAACAGCGCCTGCGGCTCGCCGCCGCCGGTGGCGTCGAAGATGGCGACGCTGGTGAGCCGGTCGGCACGCGGGTACTGGCGCGCGAACACGCCCTTCATCAATTCGCCGACGCGCAGCGGACTGTAGACGAAGCCCTGCAACGCCTCGCGTCGCTGCTCGACCGAGTCGATGGGCGCGTTCTTGCGGTAGAGCGGCAGGAAGAGCAGGAAGCCGCTGCGGGCGTCGTTGGTCCCGGCAGCCCGGCGCACGTAGCCGCTCGCCGCGGGGCGTCCGCTGTCGCGGGCACGGATCATCGCCGCCCGCCGCACAGGCTCCGACCACATGTCGAAGCCGATCATGTCGCGGTGTTGCGCCATGGGCTCGGCGTAGACGACGGCCGCGTAGAAATCGCGGTCGCCCTTGGGCCAGATGTCGTAGCCCGGCGTGTCGTCACCGCGCACGGCCTCGACGTGCATGGCCTTGTCCGCGGCCTTGAAGGTGGCGGTGAATCCGATTCCACGGATGCCCGGGAAGTTCTCCATGAACTGGAGGGAATCGACGTACCTCCGGAACTGCGTGCGGCTGACGCTCTGCAGCGTCTCGAACAAAGCGACCGTGCCGCGCAGCATGTGCTCGTAGGCTGTGGTTGAGCGCTCGATCTCGGCCATCAGCGCTTCCGCCCTGCCCTGGAATGAGGCCTCCGCCTGCTCGGTGACGCTGGACACGCCGAACCGCCAGGCCAGCGTCGTCGCCGTCAAGCCGACCACTGCCACCATCGCCACCGAACGGACTGTGGGCCGCAGGGCCGTACGCCACTCGTGCGGGTGGGAGAAGTACCATCGCAATGTAGAGAGCATTCTGCGTCTTGACCGTCCTGTAGGTCTCAAGCGCGGGCCGAGATCGAGGTTAGAGGTCTACGGAAACAATCGCACTCGGCGCCCGCTGGGTAAAGCCACAGCGAGGCTCTTGATTGCGGCAATCTCCGGGCAATTTCCGGAACTCGCGATTTACACCGCGCGTTGTTGCGTTCGAGGCCGGTTGTAGGTGTGTTCACGATTGCGTTTTGGCGATCCTCCAAGGGAAGCGGGTCCTCACACTGAGAACGAAGAAGGTTCCGGGAAATGATGAATGGAGAGAAGCTCATCATCGCGTGTCCGGAATGTGCGACCCTCAATCGGGTGCCCGCCGAGCGGCTGAGCGACGGTGCCAAGTGCGGAAAATGCGCGAGCTCACTGTTTCCTGGCCAGCCCGTCGAACTGACGACCGAGAACTTCGAGAAGCACGCGCAATCGAGCGACATTCCGCTGGTCGTCGACTTCTGGGCCGAGTGGTGCGGACCATGTCGGCAGATGGAGGCGGGCTACGCTTCCGCGGCGAGCCGAGTTGAGCCGAGGCTGAGGCTCGGCAAGATCAACACCGAGACGGAGCAGGCGTTGTCGGCCCGCTTCGGAATTCAGAGCATCCCGAGCATCATCCTATTGAGCAAGGGGCAGGAAGTCGCACGCACGACCGGCGCAATGCCGGAAACCGCGCTGCTGCGCTGGATAGAGAGCGCGCTCGCCGAATCGCAGCGGCATTTCCCCGCACAGTCGATCGATCGGCCATGAGCCAGCTGTTCCTGCCGTACCGGCTGGATGCGCTGGAGTTGCGCAACCGGATCGTGATCGCGCCGATGTGCCAGTACAGCGCCCGGGACGGCTGTGCCAACGACTGGCATCTGATCCACCTAGGTGGGCTCGCCCTCTCCGGCGCCGCGCTGCTGACCATCGAGGCGACCGCGGTCAATCCGGAGGGCCGCATCAGCCCGCGCGATCTCGGGCTCTGGTCGGACGCCAACGAAGAGGCGCTGGCGACCGTCATCACCTCGCTGCGCCGCCACTCGCCGATCGCCATCGCCATTCAGCTCGCCCATGCCGGCCGCAAGGCCTCGACGCGCGTGCCCTGGGAAGGCGGCGCCCAGATCGCCCCCGGCGAGGGGGAGGGCTGGCAGACGGTGGCGCCATCACCCATTCCTTACGCAGAAGGTGAGAACCCGCCCCGCGAGCTCGATCGAGCCGGCATGGAAGAAATCCGTCAGGGCTTTATCGAGGCGACGAAGCGCGCCGCCCGTCTGGGCCTCGACGCCGTGCAGATCCACGCCGCTCACGGCTATCTGCTGCACGAGTTTCTTTCGCCGTTAAGCAACCGGCGCGAGGACGACTACGGCGGCAGCCTCGAGAACCGCATGCGCTTCCCCCTTGAGATCTACGACGCCGTGCGCGCGGCCTTCCCTGCCGGACGCCCCGTGACGGTGCGCGTTTCAGGGAGCGACTGGGCTGAGGGCGGATGGGACATCGAGCAGACGATCGCCTTCGCTGAGACGCTGAAGGCCAGGGGCTGCAGCGCTATTCATGTCTCGAGCGGCGGCGCCGTGCCCTACCAGAAGATTCCGGTGGGCCCGAGCTACCAGGTGCCGCTCGCCCGCGCCGTCAAGGCAGCGACTGGCATACCGACCGTCGCCGTCGGGCTGATTACGTCGTACGACCAGGCCGAGGCCATCGTCGGCACGGGTGACGCCGACTTCGTGGCGCTCGCCCGCACCATCACCTATGACCCGCGATGGCCTTGGCATGCTGCCGCGCACCTGGGCGCCACGGTCCACGCCCCGAACCAGTACCTGCGCAGCCAGCCCGCGAACCACGCGGGGCTGTTCAAGGCGTGACCGCCACCGCGAGCGCCACCAGCGTACTCCTGCTCCGTTACTCCGGAACCGGCCCAATCCGCGGGGCGTTCCCCGGAACGGGATTGCGAAGCGGCATTCCCGATCCCCTCCGCACAGCCGCAAAGGGCCCATGGATGGCGGACAAGCCCACCGGAGCCAAGGACGCGGTCGACACCGTCCGGGAGCTGAACAAGGAGCAGTCTGAAGCCGCGCCGCTCGCTGAAGGCGAGAAGGAGAAGGCGGCCGAGCGCTCGCACCTGCGCGCCGCAGTCGTTTTCGAAATCATCCGCCGCGAGGGCGAGGGCGAGCTCGCCCGCGGGTTCTCGGCGCTGTGGTGGTCGGGCATTGCCGCCGGGCTGTCGATCGGCTTCTCCGTGCTCACCGAAGCTTACCTTTCGGCGCATCTGCCCGATGAGCCCTGGAAGCCATTGGTCGACAACCTTGGTTATTCCGTGGGCTTCCTGATCGTCATCATGAGCCGCCAGCAGCTCTTCACCGAAAACACCCTGACGGCGGTTCTGCCGTTCCTCTCCCACGGCGGCCACGTCTGGTGGCTGGTACTGCTGCGGCTCTGGGGCATCGTCCTGCTCGCCAACCTGATCGGCAGCTTGATCTTCGCCTACTTCATCGTGCACAGCGGGATCCTCTCGCCCGATGTCGCGCAAGCCGTGACCAGGATCGGCGAGGAGATGATGAGCAATACGCCGGCGCAGATGTTCTTCAAGGCGATCGTCTCGGGCTGGCTGATCGCGGCGCTGGTGTGGATGCTGCCGTCGGCGGAGAACAGCGAGTTCCTGGTCATCACGCTGATGACCTATCTCATCGCTTTGTTCGACCTGACCCACGTCGTCGCCGGCTCGACCGAGGCTTTCCAATTGTATCTGGTCGGTCGCGCCGACGTCGCCGCCGTTGTCGGACGTTTCCTGCTGCCGACGCTCGCGGGCAATGTCGTCGGCGGCACGCTGCTGTTCGCCGTCGTCAGCTACGCGCAGGTGCGCAGTGAGATCAAGAAGACCAAGGCTGACGGCGGCTGAGGGGCGGCGTAGGAATCTTATGCAACCTACGTGCGCCCCCGAAAGGCGCTTGTCCCCTCGGAGGCGCACAACCCGTGCTGCTGCTCTAAAGAGCAGCGGAGCTTTGTATGTCGGTTTGTCGTTGGAAAGTCCTGAAAAAGCAGGTGGGCGATGCGCCCCTAGCCCGCTCAGTCTTGGGATCAGGTGCTGCGCCCGGCAACGGTGCCGCTCAGCGGCATGCTAGGGTCGCCGGAATATTCGAGCGCCAGATCCTCGGTCGATTCGATGTGCATGATTTCGGCGAGCCGCGCGCGCGCCCGGTTCACCCGGCTCTTCACGGTGCCGACGGCGCAGCCCGAGATCTCTGCCGCTTCTTCGTAGCTGAAGCCTTCCGCCGCGACGAGCAGGATCGCCTCCCTCTGATCCTCGGAGAGCTGCTCGAGGGCCGCCACCAGATCGTTGAGGTCGAGATGACCATGCTGCGCCGGCTGCACAGATAGCTTCGCACTGTATTCGCCGTCGCCGTCCGCAACCTCACGACGCCGCTTCCGGAATTCCGAAAAGTAGGCGTTGCGCAGAATTGTGAACAGCCACGCCTTGAGGTTTGTACCAGCCTGAAACGTATCTATTTTGTCCCAGGCCTTCACCAAGGCTTCCTGTACGAGGTCGTCCGCGCGATCCGCATTGCCGCTGAGCGAGATTGCGAATGCCCTGAGATTGGGAATCGCGGCAACCAACGCGTTTTTCATGGCTTCAGACTGATCGCCCGCTGTCACGATTTACGCCTCTTTGCTGCCTCTTCTGCGACCGAAAGTTTATCGAGAAGTTGCAAGAACTTATCTGGGACGGGTTGCTGTATTAGCTCTCCATAAGACGCGCGGACCCTCCGACCCACTGCGTCGCGGACCTCTGCGTTGCTGTCCCTGCGGGGAGCAGTCGCCAGGGTCGCTTCCAATTGACCTTGCCTCAATTTCTCCGTTGCTCCGCCTTCAATATGCTCAGCCTCATCGCCTGGACCCCGATCTTGAATAACGGGACTCCCTGCATGCTTGTCCTCCCGGAGGTCTCGGTCCTTATTCGCCATCAGCCCCTCAATGGAATCTAGGTTGATCTGTCTCAAATCAACTGATCCTATCGAACATCGGACCAATTCCGCCAACCCATGCGGCATGGTGCCCACCACCAGCTCAAAACGAACGGCCGCTGCAAAGGGTTCCGCGGAGCGGAACTTTTTTTCTACGGGCCCGTTTGCATCTCGGCCGAGGGCCTGCCAACAATCACAGTCCACAATCAGGAACATCGCATGTCGCTAGCTACAGTTATCGCGCCGCATCTCCCCTATTTGCGCCGTTTTGCGCGTGCCCTGACCGGGAGCCAGGCGAGCGGGGACGCCTATGTCGCAGCTGCGCTCGAGGCCCTTGTCGAGGATCCGGACAGCTTCCCAGATCACATGGCCCCGCGGGCAGCCCTGTTCCAGGTCTTCCTGAAGCTCTGGAACTCACTGGAGGTAAATTCCGCGCGCTCTGGCGATGCCGAAGGGGGTAACGAGACCATCATTGAGCGCAAGCTCGAGGCGATCACGCCGCGCCCGCGCCAGGCCTTCCTGCTGGTCTCCGTCGAGCAGTTCGCGCCCTCTGAGGCCGCGGCCATTATGGGTATTGAGGAGGACGAGCTGAACGAGCTCGTGGAGGAGGCCGGCGCCGAGATCGCGGCCCAGGTGGCGACCGACGTTCTCATCATCGAGGATGAGCCGCTCATCGCCATGGACCTCGAGGAGATCGTCACCTCGTTACGTCACCGCCCGATTGGTGTCGCCCGTACCCACCGCGAGGCCATCGACCTCGTCGCCCGCCAGAAGCCGGGCCTGATCTTGGCTGACATTCAGCTCGCTGACGGCAGCTCCGGCATCGACGCTGTGAACGACCTTCTGCGCACCATCGCGGTGCCCGTGATCTTCATCACGGCGTATCCGGAGCGGCTGCTCACCGGCCAGCGTCCGGAGCCGACCTTCCTGCTGACCAAGCCCTTCCAGCCGGCGATGCTGAAGGCGCTGATCAGCCAGGCGCTGTTCTTCGAGCAGCGGGCCGGGTCCAAGGCCGCCTGAGACCCGACTACGTCTCAGCCGCAAAAAAAGCCCCGCGCCGAACGGCGCGGGGCTTTTCCTTTGGCGCGTTCGCGCGGGGTCACCAGCGGCTCATCCAGTCGTCGACCTGGCGCTTCGCCTCGTCCTTGGCGACGCCATAGCGCTCCTGGATCTTGCCCTCGAGCTGCTCGCGCTTGCCGCCGATTTGCTGCACTTCATCGCTCGTCAGCTTGCCCCACTGCTCCTGGACCTTGCCAGTGAACTGCTTCCAGTTGCCTTGGACTTGATCCCAATTCATTGACGGCTCCTTTGAAGTGTTTCGGTTCTGAAAAATGAAGATTGGCCGCATCATTCGGACCGCGAGTGCGCGATCCAACCGGCTTACTGAGAAAACGGGCGAAGCCCGGAGGCGGTTCCCGGAGTGTTAACCCTAGCGCCCGACCGCTACGGCGCGTGAGGTAAGGCTGGCCCCTCGCAAAAAAGGAGCCTCCGTCGCCGGAAGCTCCTCGCGGTATGCGTATTGTGCGCGCTTGCTTACTGGTTGGGAGCGGACTTCGAGCCGTCGCTGCTCATTGCTTCCTTGGCGCGGTCGTAGCCTTCGATCGCCTTTTCCTTCACCGTCTCATAGCCGCTCTGGACCGCCTTCGAGGCTTCGCCCAGCCGGTCGCGCATCGTCTTCTCTCCGGCGACGCGGAATTCCGGGGCGGCCAACAGCGCTTCCTTGGTCGTATCGAGAATGACGATCTGGCGGCCATTCTCCTGCGTGCGTAGCTGCGTATCGGACACCGACACGGCAATATTCTTCTCGGCGAGGCCGACGAAGCCACCGACGCCCACGACCACGACCTTCACCTTGCCATCAGGGGTCAGGAGGAGGTCATTGACGTCACCGATCGGCTGACCGGCGTTGTTCTTCACTGTCGCGCCGATCCAGCGCGATGCCCGGAGATCTCCCTCCTCAGGCCCCGTAATGAACTTGACTTCGGCAGGCTGTGCCGCCTCCGGGGCCGTCTGCGCCACGGCCGGTGCTGCGACGAGCGCAGGCATAGCCAAGGCGCCAATCGCGCTCATTGTCAGCAAGAATGCGCGCATGAATGATTTCTCCTCTGCTAGGCGGCATGCAGTTTTCTGCACAAAGCCACGCTATTAAACGCCCTCGCGGCTTGTTCCGGTTCCGCCCGGGGAAAGAAAAAGCATGGGCATGGACCGGCAGCCGCAGCCGCGCCGATGGACCCCGATTCTGTGGGGCAATCAGCTTCTGGCGTGAACGGATCATGCCCGTCAAGTCGGGCGGTCCTGAGGCTTCTCCGGGGCCGCCTCTGGGCGGCGCTGGCGCATGTGCGATCAAAGCTTCCAATGGAACAGCAAAAATAATTGTCATTTGACCACAAATCAGCCGATTTTTAACCCGGATTTCATTATTCTCCGCGAAAAATCTTTTTAAATGCTAACCGGCCGTCCCGGCCTGACATTCGGAGTATCAAAATGGCTGATACATCCAATCTATCTCTGAATTGGAAAGAAATAGATAATTCATTGCTGCGCACCATCGAGGAGATGCGCGCGGCGCGCGACTATTTCCGTAAGAATTCGCCAGCCTTCGAGAGCCTCTGGCCCAATGCCGCCTATTCTCCCGGCGGCTCAGCGCTGACGCATGCGTCCGTTTTGCGCGACGTTCATGTCGGTCACTGCTTCGACGACGCCGAGCGCATGCTGGCCCAGGCTCGCACGATGATGATGGTGGCACGATCCATGCTGTCCGGAGCGTCGTCGCGCCTTGCGCTCCCGACTGAAATGGCTGCGGGGCCGAGTGACGCGCCAGCCGCCGCGGGACCGCCGCCGATGGTTGTTGGAGATATATTCGGCGCCGTTTCCATTGTACTTTCTCCTTTAAAGCGGGCCGTCGGTTCGGTGGCTGCGCGCGTGTTTCGGACCATTCGCACTTGGCTGCCTTCCGCCAATTCGGCGATTGTCTCCGCAGCCGCGCCCGCTGAAGCCGCGCGCGACAGCTTTGCGCGTTATCTCGGCCACGCGAATTTCAGGAATCAGCAATTCCGCGCGCGCCGGCGATTGCGCTACGGAAGCTATCGCCTAGCGCAGGCCGCGCGCGACGTTTCTCGTTCGAGCATGAACTGGCGTTTTGGGGGCCTCATCGACGCGCGGGTCGTTGCTATCCTTTGCATCGCCGCGAGCGTCTCCGCCGGCGCCGCCTGGGCCATTCGCGCAACCCCGGCGCTTCTGGCAAGCACCCACATTTCCGCCATCGCGCCGCGTGTCGCGCCGGCCAAGATGGCGTGCGCAGTGCAGTCCTGGGGGCAAGCCTGCTATCCGAGGCATGCGCCGCCGACCGAATGATGTCGGTGTGATAGCGTGAAATGCAGCGCCGCGCGGGTGCGCTGCCGCCTTCGAGGTTGGACGAAGAGACTAGGCGGTGCGACAACGCAAACAGGAACCGCCGCGATATAATGACGTTTGTCCGGGTACGCTGAACGGATAAACGGAGCACGTTGGATGTTCATTGGCTACAAGACGAAACCCCACCCGCTGGTTGAGCTTCGTAACCGAATCCTACGTTTGAGAGAAAACGCCGACCGCGAAAGTGCCGCCGAAAAGCAGCCGCAATCCTTTTCCGTGAAAACGGTGCAGCCGGCGAAGAAGCGCGTTTCCGGTGCTGCCTACCCCATCGGTGGTGGGCGGCATGCCTGATTTGCTGACAAAGCAGCATGCTCCAGAGCAGCTCGACGGGGTCGAGCGCTCGCTCGAAGAGCTCCAGGCCGAGCGCTGCAACTGCCTGGAGCAGCTTCACGACCTCATCAACGGCGGCGCTGCCAGCGATCGCGACATCTCTTCGTGCGTCCAGCGCATCGATGCCATCAACGGTATTATGCTCTCGTTGGCCCGCGCCACAACGGCGCTGGCTCCCGAGGGGGATGGCAAGGGGATAAGTTCAGCAACCTACGGCGCGCGACCGGCCGTCGCTTTGACCGCCATCGGCAACAAGCCCTGAGCCAAGGCGTCCGCGACGGCGGCGCCAAGGCAGCGGTAGGACGTGTCGTTCAAGTGGAACTTGTCGGGCGCCAACAGCTCGTCGAGCGAATACTGCGAAGACGTCACCATGTGCTGCATGATTTCGTAGCGCCGGAGCAGCGGTATTTTCCGATCCGTCGAGATCTGTTTCATCATCCGCAGATAGCCCGGGAAATTCGGTAGCCGCGCCGCGCCCGGATAATACTGGTGATTGAGCAATACGACGTCGATCTGGGCCTTTTTCAGAACGTCCAATCCGCTTTCGACGGTCGCCTGGAAATCGCTGATTTTCACGCCGCGAATGGCATCATTGACGCCGGTCTGCCAAATGACGAGGTCCGGCTGCAGCGCCACGACCGTCGTCCTGAGGCGAGGCAGCATGTCGCTGGCGAGCTGTCCGCCAATCCCCAAATTGATGACCTCGAACTTGTGTTGCGGGAAGCGTCCCCGCAACTCGACCAGGAGCCGGGCAGGGTAGGAGGCCGCCTGGCTCGAGGCGCCGGCTCCCTGAGTGCTGGAGGAGCCTAGCGCGACGATGCGGATGTCCTCGCCGCGCTTGAAGGCTTCCGCCAGCCGCGGCAGCGGCCACTCGAGGCGGAGAAGATCGCTCGGAGCCTTGCACGAGCGCGGCGTCTCCTGGCCCTGGATGACGGCCGGCGTGGCGAGCTTGGCTTGGGCGAGGGCTCCCCCGGTAGGAAGGGTCAGCGCGGCGAGGAGCCCCAGGAGGTACGGGTGCGATAGGGAAGCGAGGCGACCCATAAAGCTGCTGCCCATGACGGAACGACGCTGCGGGAAGACTTTCGTTGCGCCAGATACCATGCCGTACTCCCCAGTACACAGATACCAATAGTGTTTACAGCAATTTGCGTACCGAGGCTCGGGCCGGCCTGCTGCATCAGCACCCATCCACCGAACGACAGAATGATGCCAAGGCAGAAGATTTCAATTGAATGCTGTCCGCAGCGCGAGATTGCTTGGGCCCCCGGAGATTGCAGCCAAGCGGCCGAGATCGGAACGCAGTAGGCGACAATGTACCCGAGCGCGATGATGTGCAAGACGCGCAATGGAGACAGGGTTGTTTTATCGATAGCGCCGAAGGCTTCAGGCGAAATAATCCGTAAAGATTCAAGGCCTGGAATGCGGGTCCAGGGCGCGGCGAACAGCACCGCGAAAACAACGTAGGCGGCCGCCAGCGGCAGCAGCGCGGCTTCATACATAGGCAGCCCTCTGCGCATGCGGTCGGCGGCGACCGCGCCGAGCGTCATCAGGAGCTGCCAGGCGAACGGGTTGAAATACCAGCCGAATTCAGGGTGTCCCGGCGGTTTGAGGCCGCCGACGTGCGCGGCGAGCCAAATAGTGGCCGAGATTGCGATCGCCAGCGCGTGCGATTGCCGCAACAGCCAAAACATGATCGGGAACCACGCCAGCAGCACGATGTAGAGCGGCAGGATGTTGAGCAGGTTCTGCTGATAATAGAGAACGGCTGCCTGCAGAATGGCCGTTGTCGGAAAATGGACGAATAGCTGCAGGCCGGCATAATTCAGATAGTTTGGAAACGAGAAAATGGCCGCCGCCACGCTCAAGAGCACCAGGCTCACCGCAATCGAGCCGATATGCCAAATGTAGATATCGACCACGCGTCGCCATACGCGTGCCGCGCCGGCGAAAAATCCGTCGAGGTCGAAGCTTTTGCTGTATGCGAGCATTGCCGAAAAGCCAGCTAGCAGCACGAAGACTTCCGCCGCGTCCGCGAAGCCGAAATTGCGCAGCGTCCAATCGCCGAGCGGATTATCGGGCACGTGGTCGACGAATATGAAAATGAGGGCGAGTCCACGAAAGAAATCGACGCGCAAGTCGCGTCTGGACTCTGCAATATAGCTCATGCTCATCACCTAGTTTTTCGTATTCAGCCCCAGGGTGCGCAATGATTCGGGCGCTTCTTGGTACAGATTAAATGCCCCCTCATAGTTGAAGTTCCGGGGTGCGCGCTTGGGCCCGTTTTCGCCCATTTGTCAGTGCACGCTGGCCACGCTGATCCGTAGAATCAGCCCTGCGCCTCGGCAGCTTAGGTATCGCGTGCGGTCCCATGACGCAGCGTGAACGTCGGCACTCCCCGCTCCTCGCCGGAACCGAAGGGAACCACATTCGTTGAGTACGGGGAAATTTCAGACATTCGTGAGTCATGACACTGTTCGATCACTTGCGCGTCGTCGGCCCGTTGGCCGTGGCCAAGCCTTCGCCGGCGCGTGCTGGGCTCCTCCGCCCGCTCCTCCTGCTTGGCCTCGCCATGGCGGCTCTCACCGAGCTGCGCGAGGAGGCATATGCCGAAACCCGTCCGCCGATGCTGAAGGCCGCCGTCCAGCACTTCAGCCGCGACACCCTCGTGCGCGAGGCGAAGGAGCTTGCCGCCAAGCCTTACGTCCCACCGGCCGACGGCAAGCGCGCGCCTGGCGAGCAGATTGCCTCCACGTACGATGAATACCGCATGGCGCGCTTCAGGCCGGAAGCTGCGATTCAGCTCGATCCCCTCGGGCGCTACAGATTGCACCTGTTGCCAGCCGCGTGGATTCACAAGGAGGAGATCGAGGTCCTGCTGGTCGACAACGGTCAGGCGACGCCGGTCACCGGCGATCCGTCGATGTTCGACTGGGGGCCCCTGAAGAAGGTAGCGGCGTTCTCCGAGAGGGTGCCGCTGTCGGGCATCCGCATCCGCGGACCTCTGAACAGTGAGGAGGTCAGTGACGACATCATCGTCTTCCAGGGCGCGAGCTATTTCCGGGCGCTATCGCGCGGGCAGGCTTACGGCATCTCGGCGCGGGGCTTGGCCCTCGCCACCGGCTCTGCCGCCGGAGAGGAGTTCCCCCGCTTCACCAAGTTCTGGATTGAGCGCCCGGCACCGAACGTCGACGAGCTCATGATCCACGCGCTGCTCGACAGCAAGTCGCTGACTGGAGCCTACACTTTCAAGGTGCGCCCAGGCGCGCCGACGGCCATCGACGTCGAGGCGGCTATCTTCCCGCGGGTTGAGATCACCGAGATAGGCTTGGCGCCGTTGACCAGCATGTACCTGTTGTCGGCGAGCGACCGCACCCGGGTCAGCGATTTCCGGCCGGCGGTCCATGACTCCGACGGCCTCGCCATTCATAACGGCAGCGGCGAATACCTTTGGCGTCCCCTCGCCAATCCGCGCGGGATCCAGACGAGTTTCTTCATCGACGATAATCCCAAGGGCTTCGGCCTCGAGCAGCGCGAGCGCTCGTTCGCCGCCTATCAGGACCTGGAGGCGCTCTATCACGACCGCCCGAGCGTCTGGATCGAGCCCCAAGGCAATTGGGGCAAGGGCAGCGTCATCCTTGTCGAGCTGCCGACCGAGACGGAGGCCAATGACAACATTGTCGCGTTCTGGCGTCCCGAGCAGCCGCTCGCGGCCGGCCGCGCGCATCAGTTCTCCTACCGTCTGACGTGGCCTGATACCTTTCGCCGCATCGGGCCTAAGGCGCGCGTCGTCCGAACGATGGCAGGCCTGAGCATCGGCGCCGACCGTGAGCAGGGCACCGTCCAGTTCGTACTGGAATTCAGCGGTGCCGACGGGATCGGCGAGGATCTTCCGTTACCCTCGCTGGAGGCGAGCGAGGGCCGCGTCAGTGAAGCGCAGGTCCATCTCAACCCGGAGTCCGGGACGTTGCGCGTTGCCTTCAAGTATTATCCGGAAGCGAGCGAGACGGCTGAGCTGCGCCTCGCCCTTTCCGGTGTCGATGGTGGAGCTGAAACGTGGCTGTACCGCTGGACGAAAGGCATGCATCAATGATCGCGACCCGGATTTTCCCGTTGCCGCCGCCCAAGGCGCCCCAGGACGCGGGTGTCAGCATGCTCCCGCAGGATCTGTGGGATGAAGCCGAGCGCGACAAGGACGTGCACCTCGGGACCTCGCCGGCCTCGACGTGGCTCGCGCGCCTGTTCATCACATCCGTGACGCTGTCGCTGGCGGCATTCTTCGCCTACGCGCTGCACGGCATCCTGCAGCCGACCGGCATCGGGCTGCTCGAGGGCCTATTCATCTTCCTGGCGTCGGCATGCTTCGTCTGGGTCGGCGTCGGCACCTCGGCGGCGCTTCTGGGCTTCGTGCTCCTGCGCCTCAGGGCGGAGCCTGAGACCCCGCACGTGCCGCCCGCCGACACGCCGCTGTCGACCCGCACTGCGCTGCTCTTTCCGATCTATCATGAGAACGTCGCTAGCATCGCCGCGACCATCGAGGAGATCGCCAAGGCGCTTTCCGACCGTGGCTACGGCAAGCACTTCTCTATCTTCGTCCTGAGCGACACGCGCGCCGGGCCTGACCGCGACCTCGAAACCAAGACCTTCGAGATCCTGCGCCTCATCGTCGGCAGCCGCATGGAGGTCTTCTACCGCTACCGCGACGACAACGTCGGCAAAAAGGCCGGCAACATCCAGGACTGGATCGTCCGTCACGGCGGCGAGTACGACCACTTCGTGATCTTCGACGCCGACAGCGTCATGTCGGCGGAGACGCTGATCCGCATGGCTGCCGCCATGGAGCACAACCAGCACGCCGGCCTCATCCAGACCGTGCCCCGCCTGATCTGGAGCCGCACGACGTTCGCCCGCCTGCAGCAGTTCGCGCACGCGGCCTACGGGCCGATCCTGGCGCGCGGCTTGTCGGCGTGGGCCGGCCAGTCAGCCAACTACTGGGGCCACAACGCCATCATCAGGACGCGGCCGTTCGCCAAGTACGCCGGCCTGCCGAAGCTCGGTGGCGCCCCGCCGTTCGGCGGTCACATCCAGAGCCACGATTTCGTTGAGGCGGCGCTGCTGCGCCGCGCCGGCTGGGCCGTCTACATGGCGCCGCAGCTCGAGGGCAGCTACGAGTCGAGCCCGCCGACGCTGATCGACGCCGCCGTCCGCGACCGACGCTGGGTGCAGGGCAACCTGCAGCACTTGGGGCTCATTACGGTGCGCGGATTGACGCTGACCAGCCGGATTCACCTGTTCATGGGCGCCTACGGCTATCTCGTCGCCGCCTTCTGGGTGGCGCTGATGATCGTCGGCATTCTCCTGGCCTTCCCCCATGCCGTCGGCAGCGAGGCGAAGGCCATCCGTTTTGACCAGATGTTCAACGCCAATGCTATGGCCATGCTGGTGACGACCCTCATTGCGCTGTTCTTGCCCAAGGTCCTGGGCCTGGTGAATTGGCTGATGACCGACCGGCGGAGCCCGAAGATTCTCGCGCGCACGCTTCTGGGCACTTTGCTCGAGGTCGCTTTGTCGGTCGTCATGGCGCCCGTGCGGCTCATGACGCACCTGCAGTCCATCATCGAGATCATACAGGGCCGCGACAGCGGCTGGTCGGCGCAGCGCCGCGATGCGGCGGGCGTGACGCTCACAGAGGCGATGCGCTTCCACGTCGGCCACTTCGTTATGGGTGTGGCTCTGGCAGGCATCGCCGTTAGCGTCTCACCGTGGCTGTTCGTGTGGATGCTGCCGGTGGTGACCGGCCTCATCTTAGCGCCATGGATCACGTGGGCGACGTCGGAACCGTCCTCGCCGCTCGTCGCCGATCTGCTGGCGACCGACGAGGACCTTAACAAGCCGTTGATCGTGCGGCAGGTCGAGAAGCGGGCCGAGAAGTGGAAGCGCTTCTGCGAGTTCTCGATCGACTCCGGGCCGAAGGAGCCGCTGGACTTGGCGGTCTCCGTCGGGGCGTTGCCGAGCCTCGCCTCCGAAGTTCCTGCGACCCCTCTGACGCCGAGAGCCGAGCCTGAGACGCGGGCGTTGGCCGAGGCCAAGGAAGAGCGCAAGCTGCTGCGGCGCCGGCGCCTGGAGACGACGCACTAGCTAGGGAGAGCCAGCCGCGGCGAGCTCGCGCGAGATCTGCGCGAGCTCTTTCGTTGTCGGCAGCGCCGCCATGCTCCCGAGCCGGCTGACGCTCAGGGCCGCGCTTCTGACACCCAGGGCGAGAGCGTGTTCCGGCTCCATGCCCTGCGCCAGCGCCGCGACGAAAACTCCGCAGCAGGTGTCGCCAGCCCCCGTCGAGTCGATGGCGGCGGCGGGCTGCGCCTCTATGATCCTTCCGTCTTTGTCTCCGGCTTCATAGAGCCGCGCGCCCGAGGCCCCGAGCGTCACCACCACCATTCCGCAGCCGAGCGCCAGGAGCCGTTGTGCCGCGGCGTCGATGTCCTGCGGCCGTGTGAGGCCTTCTAGCCCCGCGAGATCGGCGAGCTCGACGGCATTGACAATGGCGATGTCGATGAACGCCCACAGGTCCGCGTAGTCGAACAGGATCGGCGAGGGATTGACGACAGTGCGTGCGGCACTGGCGCGTGCCGCAACCAGGGTCTGCTCGCTCACCGCCCGGTCGATGTTGCCCTGCATGACGAGCCAGTCTCCCGGCTGCAGGGCTTCGACGGATTTGAGCCCGACGTCGACGCCGGCATGCCGCGCCGAGTGGATCGAGCAGACTATGGAATTCTCCCCGTCCGGCATGACGAAGATGGCAGCTTCGTCCGTGGGGCCGGGCCGGATTGTCGCGAGACCCACGTCAATGCCCTCGCCTCGCAGGGCGGCGAGGATGTTGCGGCCGTGCACGTCGTCGCCAACGGCGGTGGCAAAGGCTACCCGCCCACCGGCGCGCGCCGCACTCACCGCCTGATTGAGGCCCTTGCCGCCGAAGTCGACCTGAGTTTCCTCCGCGATCATCGTCTCGCCCGGCCGCGGCAGCCGCTTCACGCGGTACGAGCGGTCGACGACGCTGTTGCCGATGACGAGTATGGTCATGGGGATGCGTGCCCCTCGGGGATGCGGCCACTTACACAAAGGCCAGCCGGCGCGCCGCGGTTCCCCCTATTCGGCTTTGTCACCCCGCTCCAGGAGCCGCAGCCGATGGCGCAGCGCCTCGATCTCGTCGAGGAGATCGAGCGCCAGCGCCACGCCCGGCGGATTGAGGCTGAAGTCGCGCTCGAGCCGCCGCGCAGTGGCGATGCGGCGGACGCTCATCGCCGCAAAGCGCCAATCACCCTCCGGGCCGCCTTCAGGCTCCAGGACGCCTTCGCGCACCATTTCCGTGATCCAGGCGCGGTCGACGTCGTAGGACTGGCAGATCTCGGTAATCGTAAGTCTCGCGCTCGAGCTCACGAGCTCGGCTGTGAGCACGGGGCCACGTTTGTCGGTCATGGCTTATGGCCTCCAAGCTTTGCGCGCGGATTGAACGGCAGCCGCCGCTCCATCTCGCGGTAGGCTTCCTGTGCGGCTTCGCTGTCGGCCGGCGGCAGCACAATCTCGAGGACCGCGTAGAAGTCGCCGGGCGGTTCGGACGGCAGTCCGCGGCCTTTGACCCGCAACTTGCGACCCTGCCAGGAGTTCGGCGGGATCTTGAGCTTCACCGGGCCATTCGGCGTCGGCGTCTCGACGCTGGCCCCGAGGGCGGCTTCCCACGGCGCCACCGGCAGGTCGAGATAGATGTCGCGGCCGTCGGCCCTATAGAGCCGGTCGGGCGCGAGCTCGACGGTGAGATAGAGGTCGCCCGCCGGTCCGCCGCCGATACCCGGTGCACCCTGGCCTTTGAGGCGGATCTGCTGGCCTTCGGTCACGCCCTTGGGGATCTGCACGTTGAGGGTGCGCTCGCGCAGCACGACGTGGCCGGTATCGTCGACCTGCGGCACGCGCAGCGAGATGCTGCGGGTGGCCCCCGCGATTGCGTCGCGAAGGTCGATAACGACCCGCGCGTGGTGGTCCTCGCCGCGCGCGCGGAAGTCCGTGCGCGTTCTTTGCTGGAATCCGCCGCCGCCGGAGCGCGCCCCGCGCATGCCCCCGAACAGGGTCTCGAAGAAGTCGCTGAAGCCCGTTTCGCCGGCAGGGCCGGCACCGGAGAACTCGAAGCCGGCGTCCC
>Ga0164243_10006113_pt1 | contig 18318 bp, 18 predicted proteins | sample OricompcompostOP_FD_108781 | JGI IMG/M metagenome (GOLD analysis project Ga0164243, IMG submission 108781) | Organic Plus compost microbial communities from Emeryville, California, USA - Original compost - Organic plus compost (OP) | ecosystem: Engineered > Solid waste > Mixed feedstock >... | reverse complement strand
GTCAGCTCGATCGACTCGCCGTCGAGCGCGTAGGCGTCGAGCTTGCCGACGTCGTGCACGAGCGCGCCGGTGACGGCCAGGTCGCGGTCGACCGCGGGGAAGGTCCGCGCCAGCGCGCTGACGCCCTGGGCGACCGACAGCGTGTGCTCGAGCAGCCCGTGGCGGTAGGCCTCGTGGTAGTGCTTCGCGGCCGGCGCGTCGCGGAACGCCGGCCAGCTGTCGCTGTCGGGGCCCAGCAGCGCGTCGAGCAGCGCGCGCAGGTGCGGCTGGCGGACCGTCTCCACCAGTGCCCGCAGCTCGGCCTCCAGCTCGCCGACCGGGCGCTGCGGCCCGGCCTCCAGCTGGTCGCGGTCGACCTCCTCCGCGGTCGCCGCGCGCCACCTCTCCAGCTCCAGCTGCGGGCCGTAGCGCGGGTGCAGCTCGCCGCGGCCGACGACTCGCACCGCCGCGCCCGTGCGCAGCAGCGCCTCGTCCTCCTCGCTCGGCTCGCGCACGACCGCCGCGACGGTGCCGCTGCGGTCGGCCAGCCGCAGGCGCAGCAGCGGGCGGCCGTCGCGCGCGGTGCGCGCCTCGGCCGCGCGCACCAGCAGCGTCCCCTCCCACCCCTCGCCATCCCTGAGATCCCGCAGCACGGCGCCGACGATAGAGCGGTCCGCGGACGCGGATGCGGTCTCGGGCCGTCGCGGCGGGTACCGTTGCCGACATGGCACGCACGCGCACCGCGCTCGTCACGGGCGGAACCGGGGGTCTGGGAAGCGCCGTCGTCGGACGGCTGCTCGACGACGGCTGGCGGGTGGTCGTCCCGTGGGTCGCCGAGCACGAGCTCGCACGCCTCCCCGAACGCGACGGGCTGGTGCTCGCCGAGGCCGACCTGTTCGACGCCGACGCGGTCGCGGCGGTCGTCGCGCGGGCCGCCGGCGAGCCGTCCGCGCCGTTGCGCGGGGTCGCCAACCTCGTCGGCGGCTTCGGCATGGGCAAGAAGGTCGCCGAGGCGCCGATCGAGGAGTTCGACGCCCAACTGCGCCTCAACCTCCGCCCGACCTACCTCGTCACGCAGGCGACCTTGCCGCACCTCGTCGCGGCCGGCGGCGGCGGGATCGTCTGCGTCAGCAGCCGCGCGGCGCTGCAGCCGTTCGCCGGCGCGGCCGGCTACGTGACCGCAAAGGCGGCGGTGACCGCCTTCGCGCAGGCGGTCGCGGTCGAGTACAAGGACGTGGGCGTGCGCTGCAACGCGATCCTGCCGAGCGTGATCGACACGCCCGGCAACCGCGCCTCGATGCCGAGAGCCGACCATTCGAAGTGGGTCGCGCCGGCGCAGATCGCCGCCGTCGTCGCCCATCTGCTGTCCGACGACGGCGCCGTCACCAGCGGCGCGGCGATCCCCGTCTACGGGCGCGCCTGACCGTCCTCGCCGGGCTCCTCGGCGAAGACGTCGGCGAGCTGGCCGCGCGAGCGGATCCGCAGCTTCAGGTACGCGTTGCGGAGGTGGAACTCGACCGTCTTGGTCGAGACGAACAGCGCCTGCGCGATCTCGCGGTTGGTCAGCCCGCCGGCGGCCAGCTCGCTGACGCGCCGCTCGCTCGGCGTCAGCGCCTGCACGCCGGTCAGCGCCGGCCGGCGCGGGCGCGCCCCGGCCGCCACCAGCTCGGCGCGCGCCTGGGCGGCGAGCCCCGCGGCGCCGCAGCGGTAGGCGGCGTCGAGCCCGAGCCGCAGCGTCTGGCGCGCGGCGGTCTGCTGGCGCGCGCGCCGCTGCGCGCCGCCGAGGTCGACGAGCGCGCGCGCCAGCTCCAGCCGCGCCGGCGACCGCTCCAGCACCTCGACCGCCTCCTCCAGCAGCGCGATCCCGGGCGTGCCGCCGGCGACGAGGCCGGCGCCGCGCAGCGCCGTGCCGAGTATCCGCGGCGCGCCGACCGCGCGCGCCCGCCGCAGCTCCTCGTGCGCCAGCTCGTGTGCCTGCTCGCGGCGGTCGAGCTTCAGCGCCGCGATCGCCGCCTCCGAGCGCCACGGCAGCACCGACGGGCTCGGCGCCGGGATCGCCGCCTGCCGTCGGCCGCATTCGAGCAGCACGTCGAGCGCTCGCGCGGTGTCGCCGGTCGTCAGCGCGAGCCGGCCTCTCGCGAGCATGATCCAGTTGTAGGTGAACGGCTCCGACAGCGACGGGTCGGGCTCGTGGTCGAGCAGCCGCGCGGCTGCCTCCGGTTCGCCGCGGTCGATCAACGCCAGCGCCGTGTAGCCGACCGCCCACGGCCGCGCCACCATCATCACCGGCAGCCGCTCGAGGCCGCCCTCGAGGTCGCCGAGCGCCGCGACCAGCTCGCCGCGCAGGTAGCGCGAGGCGCCGCGCAGCGCCGACATCGCCGCGAAGCCGACGACCGATCCGCGGGCGCGGGCGTCGTCGAGCCCGGCGGTCGCGGCCCGCTCGACGTCGTCCAGCGCGTCGCTGAAGAAGAGGCCGGCGCAGGCGGCGACGTAGGCGGTGCCGTCGGAGGTCACCTCGCGCAGCATCTGGCCGTCGCCGAGCGCGCGGTGGAACTGGGCGACCGCCTCCTGCCACGGCGCGGTGCCGAGCATCACGTGCTCCAGCGCCCGCTGCGCGAGCAGCTCCCGCTGCGCCGGCGTGGTCGCCTCCGTCGAGCCTGACAGCAGGTCCTGGAAGCGCGTCAGCGCCGCCTCGCGGGTGCGGAAGTCGAGCCGCGCGGCGCTGAGGTATCCGGCCGTCAGCTCCTCCTCCAGCTCCGGGTCGGCGTCGCCGAGGATCCGCAGGCCCTCGTCGAAGGCGCGCGCCGCGCCGTCGTTGTCGCTGGCGGCGTAGAGCGCCTGGCCGAGCTGCGCGAGCGCGCGGGCGCGCGCCTGCGGCTGCTCCAGCAGCGCGATCGCGTCGCGCAGGCGCTCGGTCGCGCTCGGCCGGCCGGCGAGCGCGTCGGCACGGCCGAGGTCGATCAGCAGCTCGGCGCGGCGCTCGCGCGGCGGCGCCTCGTCGAGCGCGCGCAGCAGGTAGCGGGCCGCGGTCTCCGGCGAGCCGCCGGCGAGCGCCCGGCGGGCGGCGAGGTGGAGGCAGTCGACCGGCCAGCGCTCCTGGATCGGCAGCGTGTGCAGCAGGTGCGGCGCCGCGCGGTCGACGCCGTTGTCGCCGTCGGCCTGCAGCAGGCGCGCCGCCTCCAGGTGCAGCTGGGCCCGCTCGGCCGGCGGGATCCCGAGGTAGACCGCCTGGTTGACGATCGGATGCACGAAGCCGAGGTCGGCGGCGGGACGCAGCACGTCGGCGGCGGCCAGCTCGTCGGCGGCCGCGCGCGCCTGGGGCGGCGTCAGGCCGGCGAGCGTCGCCGCCTGCGTCAGCGGCACCGAGTCGCCGAGCACGGCGACGGCGCGCGCGAGCGGCGCCGCGCCGTCGGCCAGCCGCTCGAGCCGGTCGGCGGTCGCGCGGGCGATCGTCGTCGGCCCGAAGTCGTCGACCCGGGCGGCGTTGGCCGCCGTCGGCCGCACGCCGGCCGCCTGCAGCTCGGCGAGCAGCTCACGGGTGAAGAACGGGTTGCCGCCGGTGACGCGCCAGCAGGCCGCGCAGAAGGCGTCGTCGGCGTCGGGCAGGGCGGCGCGGACGAGCGCGGCGACCGCCCGCTCGCTCAGCGCCGTCAGCTGGATGTGGCGGACGAGCGGGTGGGCGGTGAGCGCGGCGAGCGCGTCGCCGCCGGCGACCGCTGGGCGCGGCCGCGCGGTGACGACGATCAGCAGCGGCAGGTCCTCGCTGCGCTGGGCGGTGTAGAGCAGCGCCCGCATCGACGCGTCGTCGGAGGCGTGGGCGTCGTCGACGGCGATCAGCAGCGGACGGTGCTCGGCGATGTTCGCCGCGACCCAGTGGAGGCCGTGCAGGAGCGGGAACTCGGGCGGGCCGGCGGCTTCGTGGAAGCGGACGCTGCCCGACAGCGCAGGCTCGGCGAGGGCGGCCGCGCCAGCCAGCACGCGCCGCCGCTCGCGCGGGGAGGCGGCCGACAGGTACGGCTCGAACAGCTGCAGCGCGACGCCGAACGGGTACTGGCGCTCCAGCTCGCCGCCGCGGGCCCGCAGCACGACCATCCCGGCGGCCTGGGCTTCGCGGATCGCGAGCGTCAGCAGGCGCGTCTTGCCGAGCCCGGCCGCGCCCTCCAGCACGACGATCCGGCCCTCGCTGGCGCGCGTCGCGGCGATCGCGTCGCGCAGCGCCGCGATCTCCTCCTCGCGCTCGAGCGGGTCGGTGTCGAGCGCGTGCGCGCCAGCGCGTCGCGTCGGCGCGTCTCCCGAACCGGCCCCCCGGCGGACTTCGGCAGAACTCACGAGTCGAACCCTATACGTCCCGGTGGTGCGTCGATACACGTCCTCCTGGAGGATCATCCCAATTCCCGGGGTGCCGGTGGGAAAAGACCCGGGCGGGGCTCCTGGTGCCCGGCTGTCGCGACCGGCGTAGGTTCTCTCACAGCAGCAGGAGAGCGTTTCGGACTGGCTGCCACGCCGCGGACCTGCCTACCAGCGCTGCCGGCCTGTCAGCGATCCAGGCCGCTGGCGAGGGGCCCGCGTGCACAGCCCGTGTCTCGCGCTCCCGCGCGCGATCGCCGGATACGGCGACACCCCCTCGACCCGTACCGGCAGGGATCGGGGCCCGCCCGCCGCGGCGGGCCCCGACCACCTGACCGCCGCCCTCCTCAGACGCAGGCGCCGCCCCGTCCGCGCACGTTGGCGCGCCTGCGCGCAGACACCGTGACGTTTGCTACAAAGTGAGCGGGGGAGATCGCGAGGGAGGAGTCGTGATGGAGCCGCTGTTCGAGCACCGCATGGAATTCGCCGGGACCGAGACGCGCGTGCTCGAGCTCGAAGGCCGCGGCGACCCGGTCGTGCTGTTCCACGGCTGGTCCGACAGCGCCGACACGTGGCGCCACCAGCTCGCGCTGCTGGCGCGTGAGAACCGCCGCGCGGTCGCCGTCGACCTGCCCGGCTTCGGCACCGCCGACCCCGCCGCCGAGGGCCCGCTGCTGCCCCAGCTCGACGCCTTCGGCGCCGCCGTCGTCCGCTACGCGGTCGCCGACGTCCGCCCGCCGCGCCGCGGCGGCGCCGGCCGCGACCGCGCCCGGCGGGGCGGCGGCAGCGCGGTCGTCGTCGGCAACTCGCTCGGCGGCTGCCTTGCGCTGCGGCTCGCCGAGCGGTCCGGCAGAGGCGGCCGCGCGACCGGGCGCGTCCCGGCGCTCGACCGCGTCGTCGCGCTCGCGCCGGCCGGCCTCGACATGGCCGGCTGGTTCCGGCTCGTCGAGCACGACCCGGTCGTCCGCTCGCTGCTGGCGCTGCCGCTGCCGCTGCCGCGGCGCGCCGTGCAGGAGGTCGTCGGGCGCGTCTACGGCGCGCTCGCCTTCGCCCATCCCGACGCCGTCGAGGCCGGCGTGATCCGCTCCTTCGCCCGCCACCACCCCGACCGTGCCGCCGTCGCGCGGCTGCTCGACTCGGGACGCCGGCTGCTGCCGGAGCTGCGCGACCCGTTCGAGCTGTCGGCGATCAGCTGCCCGGTGCTGCTCGTCTGGGGCGACCGCGACCGGATGGTCTACGCCAGCGGCGCCGAGCGCGTGCTCGCCGCGGTGCCCGGCGCCCGGCTGGAGCTGATCGAGGACTGCGGCCACTGCCCGCAGATCGAGCGGCCGGAGCTGATCGCCGAGCTGATCCTGCGCGGCCAGCGGCCCGCGGCGCAGGCGGCGTAGGCGGCGCCGCCCCGCGCGACGTCCTGCCAGACTCCTCCCGCGATGGACCTGATTCCGACGCCGGAGCAGCTCAGCGCCGCGGCGGCCAACGTCTTCGACCGGCTCGTCAGAGGCGGGCTCGCCGACCTGCGGCCGCAGCCGTCGGCGATCGTCGACGAAGGGCCGCAGCGGACCGTCCGCCGCTACCTGCGGCGCGGCGAGCGGGCGGGCGGCGAGCGCGCCGCGGTCGGCAGCACGCCGGTCCTGCTCGTGCCGCCGCTGGCCGCGCCGGCGACCTGCTTCGACCTGCGCCGCGGCTGCAGCGTCGCCGAGCACCTCCAGGCAGCCGGGCAGCGGACCTACCTGGTCGACTACGGCGCGATCGCCTTCGGCGACCGCAACCTCGGCATCGAGCACTGGATCGACGAGGTGATCCCGCGCTCGATCGACGCCGTCCTGGCCGATGCGGACGCCGAGCAGGTCCAGCTCGTCGGCTGGTGCCTCGGCGGGATCATGGCGCTGCTGGTCGCCGCCGACCAGCCGGCGCGGATCCGTTCGGTCGCGATGGTCGCCAGCCCCTTCGACACGAGCGCCGTCCCGCTCGTCGCGCCGCTGCGCCCGCTCGTCAACCTCGCCGGCGGCTCGGTCGGGACGCTCGCCTACAAGGCGCTCGGCGGCGCCCCCGCGCCGCTGGTCCGACGCGCCTACCAGCTGGCCGGCTTCGACAAGTACGTGATGAAGCCGTTCACGCTCGCGACCAACCTCGACGACCGCGACTTCCTCGCGCAGGTCGAGGCGGTCGACCGCTTCATGGGGTCGATGCTCGCCTACCCGGGCCGGACCTTCGGGCAGATCTACCACCGCATGCTGCGCCGCAACGACCTCGCGCAGGGGCGGATGGTGCTCGGCGAGCGGGCGGTCGAGTTGTCGGGCGTCACCGCGCCGGTCCTGTCGATCGCCGGCGAGGACGACGGGATCGCGCCGGTCAAGGCCGTCCACCGCGTCGCCGAGCTGCTCCCCAACGCCGCCTCGGTCAGAGTCGCGACGGCGCCCGGCGGCCACCTCGGCGTGCTGACCGGCCGGGCGGCGCGGCGGACGACCTGGACGCTGCTCGACGCCTTCCTCGACGCGACCGCCGAGCCGCCCGACAGCGCCGAGAAGCCGCGCAGGCATCTGCGCGCCGTCGCGTAGACGGCGCCCGCGCTACAGGCCGGTCGGGTGGCGGACGGTGAAGCCGGCGCCGCTGCGCGGCTCCGCCTGCCAGCGCGACCCGGTCGCGCGCAGGCCGCTGGTGTCGAACCGCAGCCCGGCGACGTACATGTAGACGTGGCCGCCGTTGGCGAAGATCGTGATCCATCTGCCGGGGCCGGGCGAGCCCCAGTTGGCGAGGTCGCCGGAGACGAGCGGGCGGTCGAGCAGCCCGGCGGCGGCGAAGGCGAAGCTGATCGACGCCGAGCAGTCGTAGGCGGTGTCGGTCCAGGTCTGGTGGCCGCCGCCGTAGCGGTACGGCAGCCGCGCGATCTGGTTGCCGGCGGCGATCACCGCGCGCACCACCTCCGGCGCGCCGAGCGGCGCCACAGCGAGGCCGTCGGGCGTCAGCGCCGCGCGGTCGCCGGAGGGGATCCCCGATCGCTCCAGCTCGGCGCGGATCTGCGCGTCGGTCAGCGGCTTGGCGAGCTTCGACGGGTCGCGCTCGTGGGCGCCCTCGTCCGGGTCGAAGTTGGTCCGCACCCCGGCGTCGGGGTCGACGACCGTCGGGTTGCGCTGGAGCTTGTCGACCGCCTGCTCCTCGTACTGCGGCGCAGCGGCGGCCTGCTCGGTCGCGGTGCGCGGCAGCTGCGCGCCGGTCGCGGAGGGCTCGCCGGCGCCGCAGCCGGCGATCAGGCCGGCGCCCGGGACGGCGAGCGCGAGCAGGGCGGCGATGGCGGTTCTCCGCGGCCTCACCTGAGGCAGTATGGCGAAGCGCGCCCGCCGGCCTGCCGGCAACCGCGGCGCGCTACCGTTGGGCGGCGATGTCCCCCCGTCCCCGTCGCGCCCTCGTCGCGCTCCTGCTGCCGGCGCTCGCCTGTCTCGCCGCCGCCCTGCTGAGCGCCCCGGCCTCCGCCCACCAGGGCGACCCGCGCTACCGCTCGGTCGTCGCCGGGATCCAGCCCGCGGTCGACGGCGTCACCGTCACGATCCTCAACTACGACGACCGCATGGAGCTGACCAACCGCTCCGGCAGAGACGTGGTCGTCGAGGGCTACAACAGAGAGCCGTACGCGCGGATCGACGCCGACGGCACCGTCGCGGTCAACCGCAACTCGACCGCGTACTACCTCAACGACGACCGCTACGCCCAGGAGGACGTCCCCGCCGCGGTGCGCAAGAACCCGAACGCGGCGCCCGACTGGCAGGTGCAGGACAGAACCGGCCGGTTCGAGTGGCACGACCACCGCATGCACTGGATGGCGAGAGGGGTCGCGCCGCAGGTCAGAGACCAGTCGGCCAGAACGAAGGTCTTCGACTACGCGATCCCGCTGACGGTCGGCGGCAGCGCGGCGACGGTGGACGGCACGCTGTGGTGGGTCGGCGAGGACGACGGCGGCGGCTTCCCGGTCGGCGCGATCGTCGCGCTGGTCGTCGTCGCGCTCGTCGCGCTCGTCGCCGTCGTGGTCGTCCGCCGGCGGCGCGACGGCGGCGGCTCGGGGGACGGCGGCGACGCCGACGACCGGCCCAGACGCGAGCGCGTCCCGGCCGGCGAGGCCTGGTAGCGCCGGCAGAGACGCGCCGACACACACGGCCCGTGGGTGTCGCCGGTGCGGTCCGACGGCGCGGCGGGGCCGCTAGGAGGCTCTCTCGCGCCGCTGGCCCCAGGCGGCGCCGGCCGGCACGACCTGCGGCGCGGGGAAGCCGGCCTCGACGAGCGTCTGAGCCCACTGCTCGGGGGCGGCGTCGCCGCGGTGGAGCAGGCGGAGCGTGTCGGCGTGCGGGGTCTGCAGGACCTCGCGTATGTCGCTGTGGACCATCAGCGCCCAGCGGATCTGGGTGTGGCGGGCGGCGGCGTCGTAGGCGGGGAAGCAGAGGTCAAGTGCGTGCACGGCCAGGCTCCTTCGCGAGCAGGCTTCGAGAGAGCGAGGCAGTCGTGACCTCTTCTGGGCGGGCGCCGATCGAGAGCGTCCGCAACCGGAAACGCTAGCAGCGGCGGGAAGCGCGGCACGTCGGTCGGTCCCGTTCGGGCGCGCGAGCGGGGCGTGCGCGCCCGTGGGCGCGCACGAGCCGTCGGGCGCATCGCCCCTGCAGGCGTGGTATGACTCGCCGTTCATGCTCGGGGATCGCCTCAGCAGCGCCACGCGCACGCGGCTCCTGCCGCTCGCCGGCCTCGCGCTCGTCGTGCTCGTCGCGGCGCTCACCTCGCCGCTGGCGCTGGCGATGCTCGCGCCGGCGCTCGTGCTGCTCGGCCTGCTGCTCGCCGGCCGCACCCCCGGCGAGGAGCTGATCCTCCGCCTGCGCGCCCGCCATGCGGCGCGCAGACCCCGCGGCGCGCGCACGATCGAACGGCAGTACGTCGTCGTGCTCGCGCGCCGCCCCGGCCGCCTGATCGGCTCCGCGCTCGCCGTGCGCCCGCCGCCGGCTCCCGCTGCGGTCCCGCACGCCGCGTAGCGCCCGTCGGCAGGCACGGCCTGGCGTCGGCGCTCGCCCACGTCACGCCAACCGACAGGAGCCCAGATGCCCCGTCCCGGACGGGCGTCGCAGATCGCCCGCGCAACCGCGGGCGCCATGCGCGCCGCCCCGGCGGGCCCCCGCGAGGGGATCCACGACAACCGCATCCGCAGCAGCGGGCGGCGCCTCGCACGCGCGACGGCGCTCGCCGGCATGCTGCTCGCGCTGACCGCCTGCCTGCTGCCGGCGGCGGCGGCCGCGCACGCGCAGCTGGAGTCGACGGCGCCGCAGCGCGGCGCCGTCCTGAGAGCGGCGCCGGAGCGGGTCGTCTTCCGCTTCAGCGAGCCGGTCGAGGGCAGCTTCGGCGCGGTGCGCGTCTTCGACCGCGCCGGCAGACGGGTCGACGAGGGCGACGCGTACCACCCGGGCGACCGCTCCAGCGCGATCGCCGTCGACCTGCGCGACGGGCTCCCGGACGGCACCTACACGGCGACCTACCGGGTCGTCTCGGCCGACTCGCACGTGATCTCCAGCGGGATCGTCTTCTCGGTCGGCAGAGCCGGCGCCGCCGGCAAGACGGTCGGCGAGCTGCTGGCCGGCAGCGACGCCGGCGCCGACGTCGACGCGCTGCTGGGGATCGCGCGCGGGCTCCAGTTCGCGGCGCTCGCGGTCGCGCTCGGCGCGCTCGCCTTCCTCGCGCTCGTCTGGCGGCGCGCGCTTCCGGCGGCGCTCGGCGCCGGCCCGCAGCGGGAGCGCGCCGGTCGCGTCTTCCTCGCGCGGCTGCGCCTGGTCGTCGTCGCCACGGCGGCCGTCGGCCTGGTCAGCGGCCTGCTGGGGATCGCGATGCAGGGCGGCGTGGCGGCCGGCCTGCCGGCCCTCGACGCGCTGCGCCCGACGATCGTGCGCGAGACGCTGCAGACCCGCTTCGGCACGGTCTGGGGCGTCGGCGTGGTCGCGTGGCTGCTGCTCGGGCTGCTGGCGTGGGCGCTGCTCAGACCCCGGCCCGCGCGCGGCGACGCGCCGGCCGGAGCGCCGGCGGCGTGGCTGCTGGCGCTGCCGTGCGCCTGGCTGGCACTGCTGCCCGGCCTCGGCGGCCATGCGGCCGCGCAGTCGCCGGTCGCGCTGCTGCTGCCCGCCAACGTGCTCCACGTCGCCGCGATGGCGCTGTGGGCCGGCGGGCTGGCGACGCTGCTGGCGGTGCTGCCGGCGGCGACCCGCGCGCTGGCCGACAGAGCCGACCGCACCCGCCTGCTGGCGGCGGCGCTGACGCGCTTCTCGCCGCTGGCGCTCGGGGCGGTCGGCCTGATCGTGGTGAGCGGCGTCGTGCAGAGCCTCAAACTGCTCGACCTGCCCGGCGACCTGGTCGACAGCGGCTTCGGCCGCGCCGTGCTGGTGAAGGTGGCGCTGCTGGCGGGGCTGGTCGCGCTCGGCTTCTGGCAGCGCAACCGCTCGCTGCCGCGCCTGCGCGCGCTCGCCGCCGACGGCGCCCCGCCCGGGAACGCCGGCCTGCTGCTGCGCCGCGCGCTGCGGGCCGAGGTCGCGCTGCTCGCCGGCGTGCTGGCGGCGACCGCGGTGCTGGCCGCCTCCTCGCCGGCGACGACGACGCAGGCCGGCCCGTTCGACGAGACGACCGCGATCGGCCCGCTGCAGCTGCAGCTGACCGTCGACCCCGCGCAGGTCGGTGCCAACGCCGTCCACCTGTACGTGATCGACCCGCGCGACGGCTCGCAGTTCCGCGACGCCAGAGAGGTGCGCATCTCCGCGACGCAGCCCGACCGCGGCATCGGCCCGGTCAGAGAGACGCCGGACCTCGCCGGCCCCGGCCATTGGACGCTCGCCGCGATGCCGTTCGGCGTCGCCGGCACCTGGGAGGTGCGCGTCGCCGTGCGCGTCTCCGACTTCGACGAATACGACACGACGGTGGAGGTGCCGATCGGATGACGACGCACCCAGGATGGACGAGCTGGACCTTCGACCCCGCGCTCGTCGCGGGACTGCTGCTGGCGGCGTGGGCGTACGCGCACGCGTACAGACGGGCGGCGCGCGTCGGGCCGAGGCCACCCGGTCCGGGGCATTGGATCCCGTACGCGCTCGGCCTCGTCGTGCTCGCCGTCGCGCTGCTGTCGCCGCTCGACGCGATCGGCGAGACCTACCTGATGTCGGCGCACATGGTCCAGCACGTGCTGCTGACCGACCTCGCGCCGGCGCTGATCGTGCTCGGCCTGCGCGCGCCGGTCCTGCCGCTCGGCCTGCCGAAGGCGGGCCTGCGCTGGATCGCGCCGGGCGGGAGGCTCGGCCGCTTCATCCACGTCGCGACGCGGCCGTGGGTCGCGCTGCCGCTGTGGGCGCTGGCGACCTGGGTCTGGTCGGTGCCGGCCGTCTTCGACGCGGCCGCCGCCAACCCGCTGCTGCACGGCGTCCAGCACGCGACGCTGTTCTACGCCGGCCTCGCCGTCTGGTGGCTGATCGTCGACCCGCTGCCGAGCGAGCGGCGCAAGCCCCACCCGGTGCGGCTCGGCTACCTCGGCTTCACGCGGCTGGTCAGCGCCGCCGTCTGCCTGCCGCTGACGTGGCTGGGGACGACGCTCTACCCGCGCTACGTCGACGCCCCGCGCGTCTACGGGCTGTCGGCGATCCAGGACCAGCAGATCGCCGGTGCCGCGATGTGCCTGCTCGAGTTCCTGATCTTCGGGATCGCGCTCGCCGTCGTCTTCCTCGACCTGCTCGCGCGCGACGAACGCCTCGCCGCGCGCACCGACCCGCTGTTCCCGACCCCTCGGAGATCGACATGAGAACCCGCCTCGCACGCGGCGCCGCCGTCGCGGCGGCAGCCGCGCTCGCCCTGCCGGCCGCCGCCTCCGCCCACGTCACGCTGCAGCCGCAGAGCGCGCCGGCCGGCTCCTACACGGTCTTCGACGTGCGCGTCCCCAACGAGCGCGACGACAGCGCGACCACCAAGGTCGAGGTGAAGCTGCCGCCGGGCTTCGTCTCGGCGTCGTGGCAGCCGGTCCCGGGCTGGAGAGCGACCGTCGAGATGGAGCGGCTCGCCAGACCGGTCGAGACCGAGAACGGGCCGGTCTCCGAGCAGGTCGGCACGATCACCTGGAGCGGCGGCACGATCCCGCCGGGCGCCTTCCAGGACTTCCCGATCTCCGTGAAGCTGCCCGACAGAGCGGGTGAGACGCTGACGTTCAAGGCGCTGCAGACCTACGCCAACGGCGAGGTCGTGCGCTGGATCGGCGCGCCCGACGGCGACGAGCCGGCGCCGCAGGTGACGTTGACCGCCGCCGGCGGCGAGGGCGACGGCGCCGGCGCCGGTCACGACGCCGACGCCGACGGCGCGGGCGGCGACGACGGCGGCACGACCGCCGCGCCCGCAGCCGGGAGCGCCGCGTCCTCAGGCTCCGACGACGACAGCGGCGGCTCCTCCGACGGCCTCGCGATCGCCGGCCTCGTCGCGGGCGTCGCCGGCCTGCTCGCCGGCGGCGCCGCGCTGCTGAGCGTCCGCCGCCGCCCAGCCGCCTGACCTTCTCCACCGACCTCACGAAACGAGACGAACCGATGCGCATCCGCACGATCGCCGCGACCGCCGTCGCGGCCGCCCTCGCGCTGCCCGCCGCGGCGCAGGCGCACGTCACGCTCAACCCGGGCAGCGTCCCCGCCGGCAGCTACCAGGTGCTGAGCGTCCGCGTGCCCAACGAGGACGACAAGGCCGCCACGACGAAGGTCACGCTGCAGTTCCCGGCCGGCTTCCCGTCGGCCTCCTACGAGGCGCAGGCCGGCTGGAAGGCGAAGGTGACGACGCGCAGGCTGACCAGACCGCTGCAGACCGCCAACGGCCCGGTCACACGTGAGGTCGCCGCGATCACCTGGACCGGGAGCCGTCGCGGCCTCGGCCGGATCGCGCCCGGCCAGTTCCGCGACTTCCGCATCTCGGTCAAGGTCCCCGGCAAGGCCGGCGACACGCTGACGTTCAAGGCGCTGCAGACCTACTCCGACGGGAGCGTCGTGCGCTGGACCGGCGGCCCGTCGGCCGACAAGCCGGCACCGACGGTCGCGCTCACCGCGGCGGCGAGCGCCCACGGCCACGGCGCGAAGGCGAAGGCCGCCCATGCCGGCGTCGTGCGCCGCACGCCGGCCGCCGGCGCGACCGCGCGCAACGTCCGCTCGGTCGCGGTCACCTTCTCCCAGCGGCTCGTGACCGGCAAGCTCGACGTCTACCGCGGCGGCAAGCGCGTCGCGCCGCGCAGCTCCGGCCCGAGCGGCTCCTCGGTGAAGGCGGTCTTCGCGCGCAGGCTCGCCGCCGGCCGGTACACGGTCCGCTGGCGCGCGGTCGCCTCCGACGGCCATCTGCAGACCGGTTCGTGGAGCTTTCGCGCCCGCTGACGCGCCGAGGAAGCGGACCGCTCTCCGCATCTTGATCCTGACCTAAGGTCCCACGGCGATCATCAACCCCCGTTACCATCGCCCAGAGCCGTTCGACAGCGGCTCTGGGGGCGGTTGCGAGTCAGTTGACAGAAGGGGGCGTCTCGACGGGACGTCCCGCGTGCAGCGGATCAGGAGATCGAGGAACGACGCGATGGCGGACACGAGCGGGACAAGAAGAGAGCGGCGCGCGGCGGCGCGCGCCGAGCGGCAGGAGCGCGAACGCGCCGAAGCCGCGCGCGCGAGACAGCGCAAGCGGCTCTTCCAGCTCGGCGGCGCGGTCGCGCTCGCCGCGGCCATCATCGTCGTGATCGTGCTCGCCACCGGCGGCGGTGACGACGGCAAGCCGGTCAAGAGAGCGGGCGAGTCGGTCGCCGGCGCCAACGACACCGCCGCGCTGCTCGCGGGGATCCCGCAGAGAGGCGTCACGCTCGGCAATCCGAGAGCGCCGGTCACGCTCGTCGAGTTCGGCGACCTCCAGTGCCCGTACTGCAAGGACGCCTCCGACAACGTCCTCCCCGCGATCATCGAGGACTACGTCAGAGACGGCAGAGTGAAGCTCGTCTTCCGCGACGTCGCCTTCATCGGCAACGACTCGATCCGCGGCGCGCAGATGGCCTCGGCGGCCGGCCTGCAGGACAAGCTGTGGGACTTCGTCCACCTCTTCTACCTCAACCAGGGCGCCGAGAACTCCGGCTACGTCACCGACGAGTTCCTGCGTGAGATCGGCGGCGGCGTCAGAGGGCTCGACGTCGAGAGAGCGATGGCCGACCGCTCCGACCCGCGGGTGCAGAGAGAGATGGCCGAGGCGCAGCAGGAGTGGCAGAGCTACGGCCTCACCGGCACCCCGTCGTTCGTCGTCGGCAGAACCGGCGGTGAGCTCGAGGTCGTCGACACCGACCAGGGCATAACGGCCCAGGGCCTGTCGGAGGCGATCGACAGAGCCCTCGCGCAGCAGGGATGAGCTGATGAGCGATCGGGTCGTCCACCGCGTGCTGCTGGCCCTGACCCTCATCGGGATAGGGATCGCCGGCTACCTGACGTACATCCACTACCGCGGTTTCGACCCGATCTGCGCGGTCGGCCACGGCTGCGAGAAGGTCCAGAACTCCGAATGGGCGAAGCTGGCCGGCGTGCCGGTCCCGCTGATCGGCCTGATCGGCTACGTCGGCATCTTCGGCTCGCTGCTGCTCCGCGGCGAGCTGGCGCGGCTGGCGACCGCCGGCATGGCGTACGTCGGCTTCGCCTTCTCGCTGTACCTCACCTACCGCGAGATCTTCACGATCAGAGCGATCTGCCAGTGGTGCGTCGGCAGCGCCGTCGTGATGACGCTGATCGCGATCTTCAGCACGATCCGCGTGCTGCGCTCCGATGACGATGCGTCGTACGCTTCGGACCTTGCGCCCGAACCGGAGCACGAGCCTGCCTGACCGCCGACCGCCCGCGCATCGCGCGCGGGCCGGTCTCGCGCTCGCCGCGGCGCTGCTGCTCCTGTGGGCGGCGCTGCCGGCGAGCGCCGAGGCGCACGGCCTCGTCGGCCGCACCGACCTGCCGATCCCCCAGTGGCTGTTCGCCTGGGTCGCGGCGGTCGTCCTGATCGTCTCCTTCGCCGCGCTCAGCCTGCTGTGGCCGCAGCCGCGGCTGGAGCGGGCGCCCGCACGGCGTCGCTTCGCCGTCCCCGTCGCGCTGCGGGCGCTCGTCAGCGCGCTCTCGGTCGCGGTCTTCGTCGTCGTCCTCTACGCCGGCTTCGCCGGCACCGAGGTGGCGACCGCCAACCTCGCGCCGACGGCGGTCTACGTCGCCGTCTGGGTCGGCGTGCCGGTCGTCAGCGTCGTCCTCGGCGACGTCTGGCGGGTGCTCAGCCCGTGGCGGGCCGTCGCCCGCGCGATCGCCTGGACGGCGGCGCGCGCCGGGCGCCCGCTGCGCGCCCCGCTCGCCTACCCGCGACGGCTCGGCCGCTGGCCGGCGGCGCTCGGGGTGCTCGCCTTCGCCTGGCTGGAGCTGGTCTACGTCGACCGCGACGTGCCCTCGACGCTGGCGGCGCTGACGCTCGCCTACGCGCTGATCCAGCTCGGCGGGATGGGCCTGTTCGGGATCGAGGCCTGGCGCACGCGCGGCGACGCCTTCGGCGTGCTGTTCGACCTCTACGGCCGGATCGCGGCGGTCGAGCTGAAGGACGGGGTCGTCTCGACGCGGCCGCTGCTCGCCGGCCTGCCGCGCTTCGACGCGGCGGTGCCGGGGACGGTCGCGCTGCTGGCGGTGATGATCGGCACGACGACCTTCGACGGCGCCTCCAACGGCGACGTGTGGACGTCGATCGCCGACCCGCTGACCGACTTCTTCGGCGACCTCGGCGTCGGCGTGACGGCTGCCGCGGAGCTGGCCGGGACGGTCGGCGTGCTGCTCTGCGTGCTGCTGGTCGGCGGCTTCTACTGGCTCGGCGTCGCTGGGATGCGGACGGTCGGCGGCGACCACACGACCGGTGAGCTGGCGCGGAAGTTCGCCCACACGCTCGTCCCGATCGCGTTCGGCTACCTGCTGGCGCACTACTTCTCGCTGCTCGTCTTCCAGGGCCAGGCGCTCGCCTACCTCGCCTCCGACCCGCTCGGCGACGGGTCGGACCTGTTCGGGACCGCGAACGCGACGGTCGACTACACCGTCCTCTCCGCCGCGTCGATCTGGTACGTCCAGGTCGCGGCGCTGGTCGCGGGCCACGTCGCCGGCCTGATGCTCGCCCACGACCGCGCGCTGACGCTCTACCGTGACGCACGTGAGGCGGTTCGCTCGCAGTACTGGATGCTGGTCGTGATGGTCGGCTTCACCTGCCTGGGCCTGTGGCTGCTGTCGGCGGTGTCGACGTGAGCGCGCGCCGTCGCACGACGGCGCTCGCCGCGCTGCTGCTGTGCGCCGCGCTGCTCGTCGCCGGCTGCGGCTCGGGGTCGGGCGCGGGCTCGGGCGAGCACGGCGCGACCGACGCCGGGTCGGGCGGCGGCCGGTTCGCCGCGGCGAGCACGCTGCCGCCGGGGCTCGCCGGCAGAGCCGCGCCGCCGGTCAGGTTGACCGACGCGCGCAGCGGCCGGCCGTTCGACACCGCCGAGCTGAAGGGGCGGCCGTACCTCGTCACCTTCCTGTTCGTCAACTGCCCCGACGTCTGCCCGCTGATCGGCCAGGAGCTGCGCCAGACGCTCGAACAGCTCGGACCGCGCGCCGGCGACGTCGCCGTCGTCGCGGTCAGCGTCGACCCGCGCCACGACACCGCCGACGCGGTCAGGACGTGGCTGAGACGGCAGCGCCAGCCCGACAACTTCCACTACCTGATCGGCTCCGAGCAGGAGCTGGCGCCGGTCTGGAGAGGGTTCTACGCCGCGCCGCAGGTCCAGGGCGACCCGGAGAGCGCGCACACCGCCGTCGTCTGGCTCGTAGACGGTCAGGGGCGGCTGCAGGGGAAGGTCGCCGCCGGCGCCTCGTTCGACCCGTCCGACCTCGCGAGCGACGTCAGAACGCTGCTGTCCGAAAGCTGATCGCGACGACGCTCCCAGCCGCGTCGGCCCGTAGCATGGTGGCGTCAGACGTTCACTGCCGCCGGAGGTTCCCCCGATGACCGAGTTGCTGCTCCCCCGCCTGAAGCAGGAGATAGAAGCGCGCCTGGCGGAGCTGCGACCGCTCATCGCCGAGATCGAGCAGCTGGAGGCGGCGAAGGCCGCGCTGCTGGCGCGCGACGAGGCGCCGGCGGCGCCCGCGACGCGTCCCAAGCCCGCGCGCAGAGCGCGCCCCGCCGGCAGAGCGAGACGGTCTCGCGCGGCCGCCGAGCAGGGCGACGGCGGGCGGGCGCCGCGCGGTGCCAACCGCGACGCGATCCTCAAGGTCGTCGAGGAGCGCCCGGGCGTCTCGGTCGCCGAGATCGCCTCGGTCACGAAGATCGCCAAGCCGACCGTCGCGACGACCGTCTCGAAGCTGAAGCGCGAGGGCGTGCTGGCCGACGAGGCCGGCGGCGTCAAGCTCGCCTCCCGTCAGGCGGTCACGCTGTCTGGCGCCGCGGGAGAGCCGGCGCCGCCGCGTGAGGAGGCGGTCAGCGAGGCCGAGTGGGCCGAGGCGGCGCCGGGCGCCGAGGGCGCGGCGGCGTAGGCCGCGCCGCGATGGCCGGCGAGCGCGAGATCGCGATCCGCGGCGAGATGATCCGGCTCGGCCAGCTGCTCAAGCTGGCCGACCTGGTCGAGGTCGGCGCCGACGCGAAGCTGCTGCTGGAGGAGGGGCTCGTGACCGTCAACGGCGAGGTCGAGCAGCGCCGCGGCCGGCAGCTCCACCGCGGCGACGTCGTCGCCGTCGAGGAGGAGTCGGTCCGGATCGTCTGACCCGCTCCGCACCCGTCTGTGGCTGGGATTTCGGCTGCAATCGCGGCTTAAATCCGATGAGCACACCATCCGGACGGAACTCTCGGTACCATGGACAGCCAACTTTGCGAAGGAACGGACGTCCGTTGCGCCGCAGCGGGCGTCTTTCCATGACTACCTGAAGGAGATTGCGTGGGGCGTTACACCGGCCCGGTCGAGAAGCTCTC
>Ga0164243_10006112_pt1 | contig 18319 bp, 15 predicted proteins | sample OricompcompostOP_FD_108781 | JGI IMG/M metagenome (GOLD analysis project Ga0164243, IMG submission 108781) | Organic Plus compost microbial communities from Emeryville, California, USA - Original compost - Organic plus compost (OP) | ecosystem: Engineered > Solid waste > Mixed feedstock >... | reverse complement strand
TCGCGGCTGCGCTCGGCGGCGGCGCGCAGCTTCGCCGCCAGCTCGTCGTTGCCGGCGATGCGCTGCTCGTCCAGGAAGACCTCGCCCGCCGCGTTCACCACCAGGCTCACGAAGCGCGGCGTGTCGCTCGGCTGGCCGGCATCGGTGCGCGGCAGGTCCAGCTTGATGCTGCTGGCCATCAGCGGCGCGGTGATGATGAAGATCACCAGCAGCACCAGCATCACGTCGACCAGCGGCGTGACGTTGATGTCCGACAGCGGCCGCTGGCCGCCGCTGCCCAGCGCCCGGCCGCCGCTGGCGGCGGCGCTTCCGAGGGCGCTGCGGCCGAAGGGCATGGCGTTCAGGCGGTGGCCGCGGGCATCGGCCGCGCGGGGGGCGGCGGCGGTGCGCCCTCGGGCGCGAACACGGCCAGCAGGTCGTGCGCGAAGCCTTCCAGCTCCGCCTCGATGCGGCCGATGACGCGGCCGAAGACGTTGTAGGCCAGCACGGCGGGGATCGCCACCGCCAGGCCGAAGGCCGTCATCACCAGCGCCTCGCCCACCGGGCCGGCCACCTTGTCGATGGTGAAGCCGCCGGTCTGCACGGCAATGGTCGCCAGCGCGCGGTGGATGCCCCACACCGTGCCCAGGAGGCCGACGAAGGGCGCGGTGGCGCCGACCGTGGCCAGCAGGATCTGGCCCGATGAGAGGCGCCGCAGCGCGCCGTGCAGGGCGTCGCGCAGCGCGCGGGTCAGGCGCTGCGACAGGGCGCCCTGGCCTGCGAGGGTGCCTTGCGTTTCTCGCGCATCGGCCGCCACCTGGCCCAGCGCCGCGACCGCGGGGCCGACCAGGCCGGCGCGGTCGAAGGACGCCACGCGCCGGCGTGCGTCGTCCAGCGTGCGGGCCTGCCAGAAGGCGGCCGTGCTGCGCAGCACGTCGCGCGTGCCGCCGCGCAGCAGCCAGGCCTTCCAGAGGATCGCCACCCAGCTCGCGACCGACATCGCCAGCAACAGCGCCGCCACGCCGCGGCTGAACGCGTCGCCGTGGGTCAGCAGTTCCAGTGCGGACATGCGGCGATCCGGCCCGGCGCGCTCAGCGCAGCTTCAGCACATCGAACATGTCGAACAGGCCGGCCGGCCGGTCCGCCAGGAAGCGCACCGCGCGCAGGCTGCCCTGGGCGTAGCCGGCGCGGCTGCTGGATTTGTGCGAGATCTCGATGCGCTCGCCGATGCCGGCGAACAGCACCGTGTGGTCGCCCACGATGTCGCCGCCGCGGATGGTGGCGAAGCCGATGGTGGACGGGTCGCGCTCGCCGGTGACGCCCTCGCGCGCGTACACGGCGCAGTCTTTCAAATCGCGGCCCAGCGCGTCGGCGATCACCTCGCCCATCTTCAGCGCCGTGCCCGAGGGCGCGTCCACCTTGTGGCGGTGGTGCGCCTCGATGACCTCGATGTCGTAGCCGGTGGCCAGCGCTTTGGCCGCCATCTCCAGCAGCTTGAAGGTGACGTTCACGCCCACGCTCATGTTGGGCGCCATCACGATGGCGGCGGCCTGCGCGCCCTGCGCGATCTGCGCCTTCTGCGCGTCGGAGAACCCGGTGGTGCCGATCACCATCTGCACGCCCAGTTCGCGGCAGGCGGCCAGGTGCGCCAGCGTGCCCTCGGGGCGGGTGAAGTCGATCAGCACCTGGGCGTTGCCGAGGCCCGCGCGCAGGTCGTCGGTGATGCGCACGCCGGTGCTGCGGCCGAGGAAGGCGCCGGCATCGGTGCCGAGCGCCGGGCTGCCGGGCACGTCCAGCGCGCCGGCGAGCTGCAGGTCGTCCGAGGCCAGCACGGCCTCGACCAGCATGCGGCCCATGCGGCCGGAGGCGCCGGCCACGGCCACCCGGCGCGGCGATGGGGAAGAAGCGGGAGCGTTCACGCGGAGATCCTCGGAAGGCATGCGCTCGAAGGACGACGGTGCGGGGCCGGCGGCCCCCCGGGCGGCTCTTTTGAAGCCGCCTCAGCGCGATTCGAGCGGGGGGTAGGACGGCGGCAGCGGCGCTGCGGCGTTGGTGCCGGATGCACCGCCGGCGGCCTTGGCGTCGGCCGGCGCGTCGTATTTCTTGAGTTGGTCTTCGCTGGCCTCGAGCGGCGGCACCTTGCCCGGCTTCTTGCGGGTGTCGATGGTGGCGACGAACTCTTCCTCGGCGGGCATTTCGTCGCCCTCGAAGCGGGCGAGCGTGTCGCCCTCGAAGAACACGGTCAGGCGGCGCTGCTGCGCCTCCACGCCCTGGCGCTGGATGGTGAAGACGTAGTCCCAGCGGTTGGCGTGGAAGATGTCCGCCAGCAGCGGCGTGCCCAGCACTTCGCGCACTTGCTGCCGCGTCATGCCGTTGCGCAGCGCCTGCACCTGCTCCTTGGTCACGACGTTGCCCTGCACCACCTCGACCTTGTAGGGCGTGATGGCGTGCAGGGCGCTGCGCATGCGGTCGCTGGTGCTGCTGCAGCCGGCCAGGACGACCCCGGCGAGCAGGGCGGCGGCCGGCAGCGCGAGCCGGCCGAGCTGGCGTCTTGGGGTACCAAGCATGGGGAAAAAGGGTGGCGATATGATCGCGCGATTGTAGCGGGCCCCCTCGGGGGCACTGGCCGCGGCCCGCCACAGGGAACGACCTTGAGCGCCGCCCGGCCGCCCGAAGGCGCTCGCACCGCAGCGCGTCAGCGCGAAGGCCTCCAATGAGCAACATCGACAATCTCAAGAGCACCGGCCTCAAGGCCACCCTTCCGCGCCTGAAGATCCTGGAGATCTTCCAGGCCGGCGCGCAGCGCCACATGACGGCCGAGGACGTGTACCGCGTGCTGCTCAACGAGCACTCCGACATCGGCCTGGCCACGGTGTACCGCGTGCTCACGCAGTTCGAGCAGGCCGGCATCCTCTCGCGCAGCCATTTCGAGAGCGGCAAGGCGGTCTACGAGCTGAACGAGGGCACGCACCACGACCACCTGGTGTGCACCTCCTGCGGCAAGGTCGAGGAGTTCTACGACGCCGAGATCGAGCGCCGCCAGCAGTTGATCGCCAAGGACAAGGGCTGGGTGCTGCAGGACCACGCCATGTCGCTGTACGGCCTGTGCGCCGACTGCGCCAGCCGCCGCTGAGTCAGTCGCCGCCTTTTTCCATGGCCCGGTGGTGCCGGGCCACGAAGTCGGCATACGTGTCGATGCCGCGCAGCTGCAGGATGGAGTTGCGCACCGCCGCCTCCACCAGCACTGCGATGTTGCGGCCGGCCACCACCTGGATGACCGCCTTGCGGATGGGCACGCCCAGCACGTCCTGCGTCAGCGGCTCGGCCGGCATGCGCTCGTAGTCGCGCTCGAAGGAGTCGCGCCGCACCAGGTGCACGATCAGCTTCAGGCGCATCTTCCGGCGCACGGCGGTCTCGCCGAAGATGGCGCGGATGTCCAGCAGGCCGATGCCGCGCACCTCCAGCAGGTTCTGCAGCAGGTCGGGGCAGCGGCCCTCGATGGTGGTCTGGTTGATGCGGAATAGGTCCACCGCGTCGTCGGCCACCAGGCCGTTGCCGCGCGAGATCAGCTCCAGGCCCAGCTCGCTCTTGCCCAGGCCCGACTCGCCCGTGATCATCACGCCCATGCCCAGGATGTCCATGAACACGCCGTGCATCGAGGTGCGCTCGGCAAAGTGCTTGGACAGGTAGGCGCGCAGCACGTCGATGACGAAGGCCGAGCCCTCGCGCGTGGCGAACAGCGGCAACTGGGCCCGCTCGCAGATCGACAGCAGCTCGTCCGGCGCCGCCTGGCCGTCGGCCAGCACCAGCATCGGCGGCTCCAGCGTGACGATGCGGGCGATGCGGCGGATGCAGTCCTCCTGCGTGCCGCGCGTGAGGTAGGCGATCTCGCGCGCGCCCATGATCTGCACGCGGTAGGGGTGGATGTAGTTGAGGTAGCCGACCAGGTCCGCGGCGGACTGGGCCTGGCTGATGACTTCGGGGTCGAACTGCCGCTCCGAGGCGCCCAGGCCCGCCAGCCACTCCCAGCGCAAGGAGCCGCGGAACTCCTCGAACATCGCGTCCGCGCTGATGACGGTGGGTTTCAAGCTGATTCGGTGCGCGAGTCGGGTTCAGGTACCCGCGGCGTCTTGTGTCGCCGACGGCCCGTCATGCGCTGCGGGACAGGCGGCCGCAGAGCAGGCCATGCGGGAACGTCCGCGGAGCTGGCTCTGCCAGGCCGCAGGATGTGCCCCCGTGAGGGGGTTGGCGAAGCGGAACGAAGTCCGCGAAGACTGGGGGCGGGCCACGTCAGGCGGCCAGTTGCGCCGAGCGCCAGCCGGCGATCAGGCCGTGCAGTTCGGCCGCGTCGGTGCTGGCCTTGATGCGCTCGCGCAGGGCGGCGTCGCTGAGCATCTCGGCGATCTCGGACAGGATCTCCAGGTGCTTCTGCGTGGCGGCTTCGGGCACCAGCAGGAAGATCAGCAACACCACCGGCTGCTCGTCCGGGGCGTCGAAGCCGATCGGCTGCGCGAGCTGGAAGACGGCCGCCATCGGCGCCTTCAGGCCCTTGATGCGGCCGTGGGGGATGGCCACGCCGTGGCCGAGGCCGGTGGAGCCGAGCCGCTCGCGGGCGAACAGGCTGTCGGTGATGAGGGCGCGCCCGAGACCGTGCAGGTTCTCGAACAGCAGGCCCGCTTCCTCGAAAGCGCGTTTCTTGCTGGTGGCGTCGACGCTCACGAGCACTTGAGCGGGCGGCAGGATGGACGCGAGGCGGTTCATGGTGGGTCGGGGCGCGATTATGCACCCGCAGTCCAGACGACACAAAGCCGCCCGGAGGCGGCTTGGCAAGAGGATTTGCCCGGGGGTCTCCCCTCGGGTGAGGACGAACGCCCTACTGGATGGTGCGCTTGCTGCCGACGTGGTGGTGGTCCTGCAGGCGGTCCTTGTGCCGCACCACCTGGCGGTCGAGCTTGTCGACCAGCTCGTCCACGGCGGCGTACAGATCAGCGTGGCTGCTCTCGGCGAACAGGTCGTTGCCCTTGACGTGGATGTTGCATTCCGCGCGTTGCCGCCTTTCCTTCTCCTTTTGCTTTTCCACCGTCAGGATCACCTTGACATCGACCACCTGGTCGAAGTGACGCGTGATCCGGTCGAGCTTGGTGGTGACGTAGCTGCGAAGCGCCGGGGTGACGTCGAGGTGATGGCCGCTGATCGTCAAATTCATGAATGACCTCCTGGAAATTGACGGTTGGGGAATCGGCCGCGCCGGGAGGCGTGGCCGGCGGGAAAAAGAAGCTGTCGTCGTTGTCGTTGTCGTCGCAAGAGAGGGTCGGATTCACTATGCCCGGGGTGTCATGGAAATGCAATCCCGGCCGTCAACGGTTGCGTTCGGCAACCGCAGACAACTCCTGAATCCATAGCGCGCACCGCAAGGCAGGCGCGGAGAAAGCCTAGGTGCGCCAGGCCGCGCGCAGGCGGCTGCGCAGGTCGATGACCGCAGGCGGCGGTGGGACAAAGGCGGGCTGCGGCGGTGGCGGCGGCCAGGTCAGGCGCTCGTAGCGGCCCAGGTCCGTTTCAGGGATGAAGCGGGTGCGCGCCGCGTACAGGTGGCGGTCGCCGCGCGGCGTCTGCTGCGTGACGTGGAAGCGCTGCGGCATCACCAGGTGCAGGTGGTCGCGCGCGCGGGTCATGGCGACGTAGAGCAGGCGGCGCTCCTCCTCCAGTTCGTGCGCGCCCTGCACCACGTCGGCCGGCATGCAGCCGTCCACCGCGTTGAGCAGGTAGACGGCGTTCCATTCCTGGCCCTTGGCGGAGTGGATGGTGGAGAGGATGAGGAAGTCCTCGTCGAGCAGCGGCGGGCCGGGGCGGTCGCTGGTGGCCTCGGGCGGGTCGAGCGTGAGTTCGGTGACGAAGCGCTCGCGCGAGGCGTAGCCGGCGGCCAGTTGCGCGAGCTGCTCGATGTCGCCGCGGCGCACCGTGGCGTCGTCGAACAGGCGTTCCAGGTGCGGCAGGTACCAGTCCTGCGCCACGGCCATCTCGGCGGGCCAGCCGGCCGCGCCGCTGCGCAGCGCGGTCCAGGCGGCAGCCAGGCGCTGCCATTCGTCGCGCGCGGCGGCCGGCGGCGCGAAGGCCTGCAGCGCCGCATCGGGGTCGGCCGCCAGCGCCATTGCGTCCATTAGCTTCGCGGCGGTGGCCGGGCCGATGCCGGGGATGAGCTGCACCACGCGAAAGCCGGCCAGCCGCGCACGCGGGTTCTGGACGAAGCGCAGCAGCGCCAGCAGGTCCTTGACGTGCGAGGCCTCCAGGAATTTCAGGCCGCCGTACTTGACGAAGGGGATGTTGCGGCGCGCGAGTTCCAGTTCGAGCGCGGCGCTGTGGCTGCTGGTGCGGAACAGCACGGCCTGCTGCTTGAGCCTGAGGCCGTTCTCGCGGCAGGCGAGCACGCGGTCGGCCACCCAGGCGGCCTGCGCGGCCTCGTCCGCCACCAGCACGAGCTGCGGCGCGCCGAGCGAAGGCCGCTCGGTCCACAGCCGCTTGGCGTGGCCTTCGCCGGCATGGGCCATCACCGCGTTGGCCGCGTCGAGGATGGGCTGCGTCGAGCGGTAGTTGCGCGCCAGCGTGACCACGCGCGCCGCTTGCGCGAACTGGCCGGGAAAGTCCAGGATGTTGCGCACCGTCGCGCCGCGGAACGAATAGATCGACTGCGCGTCGTCGCCCACCGCCGTTACGCCGCGGCCGTCGGGCTTCAAGCGCAGGAGGATGCGCGCCTGCAGGCGGTTGGTGTCCTGGTACTCGTCGACCAGCACGTGGTCGAAGCGCGCGCCGACGTGCGCGGCCAGCGCGCTCTCGCCCATCATCTCGGCCCAGGCCAGCAGCAGGTCGTCGTAGTCGAGCACGTTCTGCTGCGCCTTGGCCTCGACATAGGCGCCGAAGAGGCGCTCCAACTCGTCGTGCCATTCGGCGCACCAGGGGAAGTGCTGCCGCAGCACCTCGGCCAGCGGCATGCAGGTGTTGACGGTGCGCGAGTAGATCGAGAGGCAGGTGCTCTTGAGCGGGAAGCGCTTCTGGCCTTCCCGCGCCGCCAGGCCCAGGCGGCTGCGCACCCAGCCCATCAGGTCCTCGGCGTCGCCGCGGTCGTGGATGGTGAACTGGGGGTCCAGGCCGATCTGCGGCGCGTACTCGCGCAGCAGCCGCGCGCCGATGCCGTGGAAGGTGCCGGCCCAGGGCAGCTGCGGCAGGGCGTCGGCGCGCAGGCCCAGCACGCGCGCAGCGACCTGGCCGGCGCGGCGCGACATCTCCTGCGCCGCGCGGCGCGAGAAGGTGATCAGCAGGATGCGCTGCGGGTCAGCCCCGCGGGCGATCAGGTGCGCGACGCGGTGCGCCAGGGTGCTGGTCTTGCCCGAGCCGGCGCCGGCGATGATCAGCAGCGGCGGCGCGCCGGCGCCGTCGTCCGCGGCGAGGCCGTGCTCCACCGCCGCCCGCTGCGCGTCGTTGAGCCCGGCCAGGGCCTCGGCCAGCCGCGCCTCGGCGGCGGCGATGCCGGGGGCGGTCGGGGTGTCGGAAGCCAGGGCGGACATGCCCCGAATGTACTGGACGTCCATCCAGATGCCGCGCCGCGCGCGAGCGCGCCGCATCATGTTGCGGTGCCATAATCGCGCCCCGTTGCCACACAGGAGAAATCGCCTTGGATAGCGACCCGTCTCGGCAGCGTTCGGCGTCCCCCCTCTAGTCTCCCGCGCGCTGGGTGCGGTGCAGGGCCGGTCCATGGGAACAAGGGCGTGCGAGCGCGCCCCGTCTTCTTCCCCTTCTTTTGCCCTCACCGTCCGAACACACCAGGGGAGCACGCCATGCTCAACATCTTCACGCTCGCCAACGGCCGGCTCGTCCAGGAAGAGATCGAGTCGCTGGAGGAACTCTCGCGTTTCCAGCCCATCTGGGTGGACCTCGAATCGCCCTCGCTCGACGAGAAGCGCTGGGTCAAGCAGTACTACGGCCTGTCGATCCCGGAGGACGTGACCGACGAGGACATCGAGGAGTCGGCCCGCTTCTACGAAGAAGACAACGGCGACCTGCACGTGCGCAGCGACTTCCTGATCTCCGATGCCGACGAGCCGCGCAGCGTGCGCGTGGCCTTCATCCTGAACCAGCACAACGCCGAGCTGAAGAGCCGCGGCGTGCTGTTCTCCATCCACGACGAGGACGTGCCCGTGTTCCGCCTGCTGCGCATGCGCGCGCGGCGCGCGCCGGGGCTGATCGACAACGCCAAGGACGTGCTGCTGGCGCTGTTCGATGCGGACGCGGAGTATTCGGCCGACACGCTGGAAGGCATCTACGACGAGCTGGAGAAGGCCGGCAACCGCGTGCTCAAGGGCAACGTGAGCGACGAGACCGCCGGCGAGGTGCTGGGCCTGATCGCGCACCAGGAGGACCTGAACGGGCGCATCCGCCGCAACATGATGGACACGCGCCGCGCCGTGAGCTTCATGATGCGCCAGCGCATGCTCGACGCCGAGCAGTTCGAGGACGCGCGCCAGATCCTGCGCGACATCGAATCGCTGGACAACCACACGGCCTTCCTGTTCGACAAGATCAACTTCCTGATGGACGCCACGGTCGGCTTCATCAACATCAACCAGAACAAGATCATCAAGATCTTCTCGGTGGCCAGCGTGGCGTTGCTGCCGCCGACGCTGATCGCCAGCATCTATGGCATGAACTTCAAGTTCATGCCCGAGCTGGAATGGAGCCTGGGCTACCCCTACGTGCTGGCGCTGATGATCGCCAGCGCGGTCGGCCCGATGCTCTATTTCCGTAAGCGCGGCTGGTTGAAGTAGCGGCACCGGCGAAGGCGGCGGCGGGCTGGGACAATCCGGCCCCATGACCCGTCACCGCATCGTCGTCGGCCTCTCGGGCGGCGTGGATTCCGCCGTCACCGCGCACCTGCTGAAACAGCAGGGGCACGAGGTCGTCGGCATCTTCATGAAGAACTGGGAGGATGACGACGACAGCGAGTACTGCTCGTCGAACATCGACTTCGTCGACGCCGCCAGTGTGGCGGACGTGCTGGGCATCGAGATCGAGCACGTGAACTTCGCGGCCGACTACAAGGACCGCGTCTTCGCCGAGTTCCTGCGCGAGTACCAGGCCGGGCGCACGCCCAACCCGGACGTGCTGTGCAACGCCGAGATCAAGTTCAAGGCCTTCCTCGACCACGCGATGCGCCTGGGCGCCGAGAAGATCGCCACAGGGCATTACGCCCGTGTCCGCTGCGTGGCAGCGGACACGGGCGAGCCCTTTGGGCAGGAAGGAACATCCCGCGCGGCCGCGCGGGATGGCGCCCGCGTGCGCTATGAGCTGCTCAAGGGCCTCGACCCGGCCAAGGACCAGAGCTACTTCCTGCACCGCCTGAACCAGGCGCAGCTGTCGAAGGCGCTGTTTCCGGTGGGCGAGCTGCACAAGACGGAGGTGCGCCGCATCGCCGCCGAGATCGGCCTGCCGGTGGCGGCCAAGAAGGACTCGACCGGCATCTGCTTCATCGGCGAGCGGCCCTTCCGCGAATTCCTCAACCGCTACATCAGCAAGGCGCCGGGGCCGATCAAGGACGAGCGCGGCCGCGTGCTGGGCGAGCATCACGGCCTGTCGTTCTACACGCTGGGCCAGCGCCAGGGGCTGGGCATCGGCGGCGTGAAGGAGAAGGGCGCGCAGCGCGGCGGCGGCGAGCACGCGCCGTGGTTCGTGGCGCGCAAGGACATGGAGAAGAACACGCTGTGGGTGGTGCAGGGCCACGACCACCCGTGGCTGCTGTCGCGTTCGCTGGCGGCCGGCGACGCGAGCTGGGTGGCCGGCGCGCCGCCCGCGCCCGGCAGCTACGGCACCAAGACGCGCTACCGGCAGGCCGATGCGCCCGGCACGCTGGCGGTGGAGGGTGCCGACGCCTTCCGCCTGGATTTCCCGCAGCCGCAATGGGCCGTGACGCCGGGCCAGTCCGCCGTGCTCTACGACGGCGAGGTCTGCCTGGGCGGCGGCGTGATCGCGGCCGCTACGCCCGCCGGGGCGACCTGACCGACGGGTCGACGTGGAACAGGTCCAGCGGATGGCGCTGGCCGGCCAGGTGGTCTTCCATGCAGCGCAGCAGCAGCGGGCTGCGGTGGCGTTCGACGCTGGCGCGGATCTCGTCGGGCGTCATCCAGACCGTGCGCACGATGCCCTCGTCCAGCGCGCGGCCGGGCTCGAAGGCGCCCAGCTCGCCGGCGAAGGCGAAGCGCAGGTAGGTGATGTCGGTCTCGCCCTCGTCGCCGGGCGTGCCGCGCTCGAAGCGCGCCATGTACACGCCCACCAGCGCGGTGGGGGTGAAGTGGTGCGCCGTCTCTTCCAGCGCCTCGCGGGCGCAGCCCTCGGCCGGCGATTCGCCCGGGTCCAGGTGGCCGGCCGGCGTGTTGAGCTTCAGGCCGCGGTCGGTGTGCTCTTCCACCAGCAGGAAGCGGCCGTCGCGCTCGATCAGCGCCGCCACGGTGACGTTGGGCTTCCAGCGGCGGTTCATGGCTGGCGCAGCACGTAGCCGGAGAAGCGCCAGGTGCCGTCGCGCCCGAGGTGGAAGGACACCAGCTCGCGCGCGGCGCGCTCGGGCTTGTTGGCGAAGCGCGTCTCGTACTCGACGCTGACGTACTGCCCCGCCAGGTCGCCGTCGTCGTTGGCCAGCGCGTGCCGGTTGATCGCCACCCAGGTGCGCTGCAGCGGCGCGCCGAGCGGCTGGCGCGCCTGCGTCACCTGCCGGGCGAAGTCGTTGCGCGCCACCTTCTTGCGGGCGCCGTCCGAGGCGCCGTCCCACAGCTCGCCAAGGCTGCCCCGGTCCACCAGCTGGACGGCCGCCAGGCCGCCCTGGACGATGCCGGTGGCATCGACGTCCTGCGCGCGGGCCGGGGCGGCCGCCAGGGCGAGCGACAGGCCCAGGCCGGCGGCGGCGGTCCGCCATGACCGGCGCAGGCATCGGGGGGCGAGGGCAGGCTTCATGGCGTCGTTCATTCCAGGTCGATGGGAGGGAAGGCTTCCAGCTGCGTCCTGCTCGGCCGGGGCAGCAGCAGCGTGACGGTGCAGCCGCCGCCTTCGGCGCCGTCGATCTCGATCGAGCCGCCGTGGCGCTGGACGGCCGCGCGCACCAGCAGCAGCCCCAGCCCCACGCCCTGCACCTGGGGATGCGTCTCCCGGTGCAGCCGGTGGAACGGCTGGAACAGTTGGGACTGTAGCGCCGGCGGGATGCCCGGCCCCTGGTCGTGGACCGAGAGCGCCCAGTGCGGCCCGCGCGTGTCCAGCGCGCAGCGGACCTGGCCGCCTTCCGGCGAGTACTTCAGGGCGTTGCTCAGCACGTTGACCAGGGCCCGCCCGAGCAGGCTGCGGTCGCCGACGAAGGGCGCTTCCGCGGGCACCGGGCCGATCGCCAGCTGTACCCCGCGCTGGCGCGCGGCGACCCAGCAGTCGTCGGCCGCCTCCTGCACCAGCGCCACCAGGTCCAGCGGCCCGGCATGGAAGGGCTGCACCTCGGCGCGCGCCACGTTGACGAAGCCGTCCGCCAGCTCCAGCCCGGCCTGGGCGTGGCGCTCGATGCGCGCGTACACCGCCTCGCCGTCGAGCTGCTCGGGCCGCGAGCGCGCCAGCTCCAGGATGGTGAGGATGGAAGCCATCGGCTCGCGGATGTCGTGCGAGATGAAGCGCAGCGCCTCGTCGCGCTGGCTCTGGGCGCGGCGCACGCTGGTGATGTTGACCAGCGCGATCATCCAGCCGGCATGGTCGTTGCGGGTGTCGTAGAAGGGGACGCAGCGCACCAGCAGGATGCGGCCCTGCGCGTCCTCGCCCTCGTCGAGGATCGGCTCCTGGCTGTGCAGCAGCCGGCCCGGCGCCAGCATCGGCGCGCCGCTGCTGCGCCGCCGGATGTCGCCCAGCAGCTCGTGGGCGTCCCGCCCGGCCAGGCCCTCCTTCGGGGCGCCCCAGTGGCGCAGCGCCGACAGGTTGGCGATGAGCACGCGGGCTTCGTCGTCGAGCACCAGCGTCGCGTCGGGCAGGTGGTCGATGCCGTCGCGCACGAAGCGGTGCAGGTTGCGTAGCCGCAGCGCCGCCGTGGCGGTGGCGGCCATCTGCCGCTCCAGGTAGTCGCCGCCGTGCGCCGGCGGCGCGGGCGTGGGGAAGCCCTCGAACTCGCTGGCAAGCTGCTGCGTGCCGATGTGCAGGAAGCGCAGCGCCGCCGTCAGCCGCGTCAGACTCCACAGCGGGTAGACCAGCAGCAGCGCCATGAAGCCCACCGCCGGCGCGAACTGCACCCCCACCCAGGGCCGCGCCACGTGCAGGCCCAGGCGCAGCGCCAGCATCGAGCCGATGAGCAGCAGCACGCCCGCCGGCGGCAGCCACAGCAGGCCCAGCAGCGCCACGGCCAGCGGCAGCACGTTGAAGGCGAGGTCCTGCCAGGGCGAGGCGACCACCACCCGGTGCCCGTTGATCAGCCCCTGCAGCACGTTGGCGAAGATGACCACGCCCGGGGTCAGGCCGGTCTCGCTGGGCGCGGCGGTGGCGTAGGCGTCGCCCAGGCCCAGCGCGGTGGCGCCGACCAGGACGTAGCGGTCCTTGAAGACCGCCGGCGGCACGTTGCCGCGCAGCACGTCGACGTAGGACACCGTGGTGAAGGGCTGGTCGGCGTGGGTGAAGACGATGAGCTGGTGCCCGCTGCGCTCCCACGGCTGTCCGTCGGGAAGCGGGGCCGGCAGCCGCGGGTGCGCGGGCAGCGCGCCGCCGTGGGCCCAGGCCTCGCCCGCCTCGTACAGCACGCTGGCGAAGTGCTGCCAGGGCCGGCCGGCGAAGCCCTCGCTCAGGTACACGCTGCGCGCCACGCCGTCCTGGTCGAGCGAGATGTGCGCGTGGCCGATGCCGGCCGCCGCATCGGCCAGCCCGGGCAGCGGCACCAGCTCCCTCTGCGCCGCGGCGCCGGCCGACTGCAGCGCCATCGGCAGCACCACGCAGCCGCTGTCGCGGATGGCGTGGGCCAGCACCTCGTCGTCCAGCGGCGGCGCCGTGTCCCGCTCGGTCAGCAGCAGGTCCAGGCCGATGCAGCGCGGCGACTGGGCGGCGATGCGGCGCAGCACCTCGGCGTGCAGGGCGCGGCGCCAGGGCCAGCGTCCGACCGCGGCGAGCGAGGCATCGTCGATGGCGACGACGACCACCTCGCCGCCGTGGCCCTGGCCCATGGCGGCGCGGGCGTTGTCCTGCAGCATCCGGTCCACCCGCGGAAAGGGCTGCAGCAGGGTCAGCACCGCCGTCACCAGCAGCAGCCCGCCGGCCAGCAGCAGCCAGGGCGCGCGCCGGTGCCACAGCCGGCGCAGCCAGCCGCGGGGCGGCTCGGCCGTCGGGTCGTGGGGCAGCGGGGGTTCGGGGGGGCGGGGCATCGCGCTGGGCCGGCGGCCGGTTCAGGGCTGCGCCACCGGCTCGCCGTCGGCGCTGCGCAGCGCCTCCCCGCTGCCGCTGCGCACGATGCCGCCGACGTGCACGCGCCGCGCCGCCGTGAAGGGGCCGGCGGCGCCGCCCGGCTCGCGGGCGCGCAGGCGCACGAAGTAGGCGCCGCGGGGCAGGGCGGGCAGCGTCCAGCGCGCTTCCAGGCCCTGTGCGCTGGCCAGGATGTGGCCGAAGGCCGGGTCGGCGGCGAGCTGGGCCTCGTAGGCCAGGCCCGGCTGCGCCACCCAGTGCAGCGTCGGGCGTTCGCCGTCCTCCGCCAGCTGCAGGCTGCTGGGCGCGGCCACGTCCACCAGGGTGAAGGGCACGGCGGGCGCGAAGGGCCCTTGGTCGGGCCGTCCCTGCGCGTCGCGCCGCACCGACGCCACGCGCCAGTGGTAGTCGCCCGCGGGCAGCGCCGACAGCCCCAGCTCGCAGTGCGCCAGCCGGGGCTCGTCGATCTCCGGCACGGCGAAGTCCGCCCGGCGCGACACCTGCAGGTGCACCCACTGCGCATCGGCCACCGGCGAGCACAGCAGCCGCGCGCCCTCGGCCGCCACGCGCGCGCCCGGCGCCGGAAAGCGGTACAGCGGCGGCACCGGCTGCGCATCCACGTGCACCGTGCGCCGGCTCTCGGGGCCGGCCAGGCCGTCGGCGTCCAGCGCGCGCACGCCCAGGACGTACACGCCGTCCTCCAACGGCGCGAAGCGCACCCGGCCGCCGCGCGCGACGCCGTCGCGCAGCACCTCGGCGAAGTCCGCCTCGCGCGCGAGCCGCACCTCGTAGTCGCCGCGGGCGGCCGGGCCGAGGTCCACGGCCAGGCCGCCCGCGTCCTCGTAGCGGTCGGCGGCGGTGGACAGGTCGGGCGCCGCCGGCAGCGGGCGCTGCGCCCCCAGCTGCCCGTCCGCCTGCACCACCGCGCCCTGGCCGGCACCCACGCGCATCAGGCGCCTGCTGTTCCTGTGCACCGGCCTGGCGGCGCGCAGCGCCACCTCGCCCTGGGTCACGGCCGTGCCCACCTGGCCGTCGGCGCCCACGGAGACGTCGAAGCGGGTGCCGCGCACGCTGGCCACCGCGCCGGGCGCCTGGATCTCGAACACCCGCCCGCGCGGCTGCGGCGCGACCTCGGACTCGACCTTGCCGCGCCGCACGCCCAGCACCGACTCGAAGCTGGTGGCGCCGTTGCGCCGGCGCAGGCGCTTGAGCTCGACGTCGGAGCCGGCCAGTACGCGCACCACCGAGCCGTCGGCCAGCCGCAGGCTCAGGTAGCCGTCCTGCGGCACCTCGATGCGCGCGCCTTCGGCCAGCCGCGCGCCGGGCGCCGCCGGCTCGGGCGCATCGGCGCCGGCCGGCGTGACCAGCGCCTGGCCGCGCACGAACTCCACCCGCGCCGCCACGGCCCCCGGCCGGAGCAGCCGGGCCGGGATGCGCACCGTGCTGCCCGCCGGCAGCGCCTGCGGGTCCTTCACGCCGTTGGGCCGCTGCAGGGCGCGCCACCGCTCGGGCTGGCGCAGGTAGCGCCGGGCGATGGAGGGCAGCGTGTCGCCGGGCTCGACCCGGTGCTCCACGTAGCCTTCGGCGCCTCGCGCGGCGGCATCGGTTGCGCCCAGCATCAGCAGCAGGCACAGCACCGCCGGGGCGGCCCGTGCGCGCCCGGCCGTCATGTCGACGAGCCGAGCGGCGCGGAGGGCGAGGACATCAGCGTGTTGGCATCGATCGCCTCCAGCCGGTAGCCCAGGCCGTAGATCGCCGACAGGAGAAAGCCGTTGTGCGGCCGCAAGTCGAGCTTGGCGCGCAGGCGCGAGATGTGCGTGTCCAGCGAGCGCGACGAGGCTTCCGGCCCCTGGCCCCAGACCGCCTCGCGCAGGTGCTCGCGCGAGAGCAGCCGCCCCATGTTCTGGAACAGGAACAGCGCCAGCTCGTATTCGCGGTGCTTGAGTTCCAGCGGCTCGCCGTTGACCTGCAGCGTGCGCAGCTGCGGAGAGAAGTGGTAGGGCCCGAAGACGATCTCCGGCTCGTGCTGGTGCGGGTAGGCGCGCCGCAGCAGCGCCTGCGTGCGCGCCGCCAGCTCGCCCGTGCGGATGGGCTTGACCATGAAGTCGTCGGCGCCGGCCTCCAGGCCCCGGACCATGTCCGCCTCTTCGCGGCGGTTGGTCACGAACAGGATCGGCAGCCGGCTGAGCATCTCGCCGCGGATGGCGCGCACGACGTCAGGCCCCATCACGTCCGGCAGCGTCCAGTCCAGGATCAGAAGGTCGAATGTCTGTTGGCGCAGCGCCCTGAGCAGGGCCTTTGCTTCCTCGAAGCCGTGGCACTCGTGGCCAATGCTTTCCATCGTGTGCCGGATCAACTCCAGCTGGCTCGGCTCGTCGTCGAGCGCGGCGATTCGCATGCTGTGACTCCCTGTCGCTTCTTGTGAGAAGAAGAGTCTAGGCAAGGCCGAGAGTGATAACAATCACCCAACCTTTGTAACCGAGAACTTCCGCACATGCTTTTTCATTAATTCGGGGTATTTGCGAACATTGTTTTCAAGTGCAAATTCAATGTGACAACAGCATCTAATTTGTCACAAATGCGTCGATAAAGCGCCGATCGTGCCGCACCCGGGCGGCAAGTGGTGAATTTCATCACGCAGAAATTAGTACGTATTGCATACAGTTTGCCGCCTGGCGCACTGCAGCGCTCGACCACAAGGCAAACCATGAACCACTGCTATCGAAGCCTCTGGAACGACGCCCTCGGCGCGTGGGTGGCGGCCGCGGAAAACGCCCGGGCGAAGGGCAAGCGCAGCACCACGCGCACGGCCGTCGCGGCGGCTGCGGCGGTGCTGTCGATGGCGGTCCCCGCGGGCGGGGCATGGGCGGACACGGCCATCGGCCCGGCCAAGATCGACAACGCCGGCGGCGCCGTCTGCACCACGCCGGATCGGCCGTCCACGTCCGCATCGACCTGGACCTGCCAGGTGCCCAACGGCAACGGCGGCTTCGCCACCGTCACCGGGGTGCCGAGCAAGGCCGGCGGCGACTTTCCCGACACGGCGTTTCTTTCGACCTGGCTGACCACGAACCTGGGCACCAATGCCATTGCCATGGGCTCCGTGGACACCCGGGCCAGCGGCAACAGTTCCATCGGCATCGGCGCCGGCGCCCAGGCCGTGGGCGCCAATGCCGTGGCGATGGGCAAGGGCGCAGTGGCGAAATCTACCGGCGGCATCTCCCTGGGCAACAACGCCGGCACCGGCTCCGATGCAGGCTCCAACAACCAGATCGCCATCGGCGGCAGCGCGGGGCAGGACGTCAACGGCTTGAACAACGTGGCCATCGGTTTCCAGTCGGGCCGGGGCGTCTCGGGCATCGGCGTGTCCAGCGCCCAGGGCAACAACAACCTGGCCATCGGCACCCGCGCGGGCCAGTCGATCCAGGGATCGCGCAACGTCACGAATGGTTGGGAGTCCGGCAGCACGGTGGCCGGCAACAACAACATTTCCCAGGGCTCCCAGGCCGGCAATCGGGTGACCGGCAATTTCAACCAGTCGGCCGGCTACTACGCCGGCACCGACGTGACGGGCAACCTGAACGTCGCGTCGGGCTTCGCCGCCGGCGCGAACGTCAGCGGATCGGGCAACGTGGCCCTGGGCCGCAACGCCGGCACCCTGACGCAGGTGCTGGAAAGCCCGCTGAACGCGCAGCCGATCGTCCTGAGCAGCGCGACGCTGGATGTGGACAACACGGTGGCGCTGGGCACGCAGGCCGTCTCCACGGCCGACGAGGGGGTGGCCGTCGGCAACCGGGCGCGGGCCGGGGGCGCGGCGGCGGTGGCGCTGGGGTCGTCGTCGCTGGCGAGCAGCGACAGCGCGATCGCCATCGGCCAGGGCGCGCAGGCCTTGGGCGAGAGCAGCATCAGCATCGGCACGGGCAACGTGGTCAGCGGCAAGAACTCGGGCGCGTTCGGCGACCCCAACACCGTCAGCGGCGCGGGCAGCTACGCCTTCGGCAACGACAACACCGTCGCCCAGGACAACACCTTCGTGCTGGGCAACAACGTCACCACCACCCAGGCCAACAACGTCGTGCTGGGCAACGCCAGCGCCGACCGGGCCGTCTCCAAGGTCAGCAGCGCCACGGTGCCCACCACCATCGCCACGCTCAACCCCGACGGCTCGGTGACCTATGCGGCCGGGCCCGTGCTCACCTACGGCAGCTTCGCCGGCGCCAACGAGGCCGCGGGCGTGGTCAGCGTCGGCTCGGCCTCGGCCACGCGCCAGATCATCCACGTGGCGCCCGGCGAGATCAGCGCCGGCAGCACCGATGCGGTCAACGGCAGCCAGCTCTATTCGCTGGCCAACACCGTCACGGCGATGAACGGCAACATCACCACCATCGTCAACAACGCCAGCTCGCACTTCTACAGCGTCAACGGCGGGACGAGCACCGACGGCAACTACGCCAACAACGGCGCCACGGCCCAGGGCGCCATCGCCTCGGGCATCAACGCCTCGGCCAGTGCCGGCAACGCGGTGGCCGTGGGCACCGGCGCCAGCGCCAGCACCGCCAACAGCGTGGCCCTGGGCGCGGGCAGCACCACCACCGCGGCCACCCCCACCTCCGGCACCACCATCCGCGGGCAGGACTACACCTTCGCGGGCGCCAACCCCGCCGGCGTGGTCAGCGTGGGCTCGGCCGGCCAGGAGCGCCAGATCCAGAACGTGGCCGCCGGCCAACTGAGCAGCACCAGCACGGATGCGGTCAACGGCAGCCAGCTGTATGCCACCAACCAGGCGCTGGAGACGCTGAGCGTGACGGCCAACGCGGGCATCAACGTGACCACCGCGGCCACGGGCACGGGGGTGGCGGTGGGCACCAGCGTGGCCAACGTGGGCCCGGGCGGC
>Ga0164243_10006111_pt1 | contig 18319 bp, 14 predicted proteins | sample OricompcompostOP_FD_108781 | JGI IMG/M metagenome (GOLD analysis project Ga0164243, IMG submission 108781) | Organic Plus compost microbial communities from Emeryville, California, USA - Original compost - Organic plus compost (OP) | ecosystem: Engineered > Solid waste > Mixed feedstock >... | reverse complement strand
GATCGTCGCCAGCCGCCAGGCGATGCCCGAACGCCCGCTGGTCACGGTAGGCGCCGTGGCCATCAGTCGCCCCAGTACCGCTGCTCGCGCCACGGGTCGCCGTACATGTGGTATCCCGCCTGCTCCCAGAAGCCCGGCTCGTCCTGCAACAGCATCTGCAGCTCGCGCAGCCACTTGGCGCTCTTCCACAGGTACAGGTGCGGCACGAGCAATCGCGCCGGTCCACCGTGCTCGGGTGGGATCGGCCCGCCGTCGTACTCGTAGACCACCCAGCCCTGGTCGCCCATCAGGTCTTCCAGGGGCACATTCGTGGTGTAGCCGCCGTACGAGTGCGCCAGCACGTAGTCGCCCGCGGACTCCACGTTCTCCAGCAGCGTCTCGATCCGCACGCCACGCCACGGCGTACCGAGCTTGGACCACTTGGTGACGCAGTGCAGGTCCACGGTGATCGTCTCGCTGGGCAGCGCGGTGAACTCGGACCAGCGCCACGACTGTCGCTCGCCGGTCTCGGTGGTGACACCCAACTCCCAGGTGTCCAGCGAGACGCGGGGCGTCGGGCCCGCCGAGAGGACGGGAAAGTCCTCGGTCAGGTACTGGCCCGGCGGCAGGTCGGGATTGCTCCTGCCCCGGCCGACGAACCCACGGGTAACGGCTGCCATCGATCCCCCTGTACGTGTCCGGTTGACTGCGCCCGCTCGCCGCCCCGCGCTCGCCCCTGATCAGGCGCCGGCACTCGCGTCTGTCAGGCCGGGGTGTGTCTGTCCATGAAGGACAGCATCACGTCCCAGGCCTGCGCGCACTGCGGCGCGTGGTCGGCGTACGTGCGGTCGAAGAAACTGTGCGGCATCCCTTCGAACACGGTCATCTCCGCCTCGGTGCCGACCGCGCGCACCGAGTCGGCGAACTGCGCCACCGTCTCGACCGGCGTGAAGTCCTCCCCGGCCGCGAGCAGGAGCAGCGGCACGCGCATCCGCGGCACGAGGTCCGTCACCCGCGCCGGGTTGCCGTAGAACCCGATGCACCCGGCGAACCCCTCCCCGAGCGCGGACTGTCCCCACGACATCGAGCCGCCGAAGCAGAACCCGACGGTGAAGAGCGTCCGCGCCCCGGTCCGCTCGCGCAGCCAGGCGCCGCAGGCCGCGACGTCCGCCGTCACGGTCTGCGGCGTGGTCGCCTCCACGTGCGGGCGGTACTCGAACCCCTCGTCCCGCTCGCCGATCCCCGCTGTCCGTCCAAAGTAGTCGAAGGCGACGGCGTGGAAGCCCGCTTCGGCGAAGCGCAGTGCCAGCTCCTTGTAGAAGCTGTGCAGGCCACGGACGTCCGGCAGGATCACGACGGCCCGCGAGGAGCCCTCCGCCGGGTGGGCGTGGTAGGCGCCGAACGCGGTCCCGTCCGCGGAGGTCAGCACGAAGTCACCGTGGTCGCCGACCTCACCCTGCACAGGAGGTGCGGGCGGCCGAGCTTCATCGCCGTAACACATGGGCGCAGTCTCTCACGTCTCGCCGGTGCCTTCTCGTCGCACCCGTCCCCGGGTCACCGGGCCGGCGAGGGCCCGCGTGCCAGCGGCGGGAATCGATGCGTCGATCCGCGCTCGGCTGGTGTCTGACCTGCACAGAATGGGTCGGTGGGGCCTGGGGACCCCTTCACAACACGGGGAGGAAGGACTATGCCCGAAAATCGCACCCGAGGGAGGACGGGGCGCCGCCTGGCGCTCGCGATCGTCGTCCCGGCCGCGGCAGCCGCGGCGGTTCTGACCGGGGCCAGCATGGCCACCGGTGCCACGACCGCGGCGGAGCCCGCGGCGCCCGAAGCCGCGGCGACGACCACGCGATCCGGCACGCCGGGCACGACGTCGCCAAGCACCTCGCCATCCGGCTCGCCCAGCGCGACCGTACCGGGGCTGCCGGGCGTGCCGGCACCAACGGGCACGATCCAGGTGTCCTGCCTGCGCGGCACGGGGACCACGTCGCCCGCGCCGGGGCTGTCCGCGCCGGGCGTGCCGGGGCTGCCGACCACGCCACGCACGGGTGGGCCGCACACGCTGCCCGGCACGGGTGGGCGCACGGTGCCGGGCACGGATGGACACTCGCTGCCCAGCGGCCCGAAGGCGACGCAGAGTCACTCGACGCCCAGCCAGCCGACCGGTCCCGGCTCGCAGCAGGTGACGCCGACCACGGTCCGGCTCGGCACGGCCGGTGGCAAGGCGAACGTACTGGTGGACCAGAACGGCTGCGCGCTGTACCTCAACACGCAGGACACGGCGACCAGCACGGCGATCGCCCCGAACGCCGAGGCGAGCTTCGTGCCGGTTCTCGCGCCCGGGCAGCCCGGCACTGGCATCCAGTCGGGCGACCTGGGCACGTTCCAGCGCCCGGACGGCCGGAACCAGGTGACCTACAAGGGCCACCAGCTCTACCGCTTCGTCGGTGACACCGCGCCTGGACAGGCCAACGGTGAGGGCCGCGACGGCGTCTACTTCCTGGTTGGCGAGAACGGCAACCCGGTCAAGTAACGCCCAGCTGCGCCTGACCGGCCAGATCGTCCGGGAATCCGGAAATCTGGCCGGTCAGCCGTGTCCGGCACGGCCAGCGCCCGGGGCACGTGCCAGCATGACCGCGTGAGCATGCGCGAGGGGCGGTTGGACTGGGCGACCAAAGGGCTGTGGCTGCCCGACGAGGCTTTCGAGCCCGCTGACCTGGCCGCGAGCGAGCCGGGGCTCTTCGACGGGCCGGTGTGCTGGCCCGTCATGGTCGCCCGGCGCTCGGCGATCGAGGCGAACATCGAGCAGATGGCCCGTTACTGCCGCACGCACGACGTGGACTTCGCCCCGCACGGCAAGACCACCATGGCGCCGGCGCTGTGGCAGGCGCAGCTGGCCGCCGGCGCCTGGGGCATCACGGTCGCCACGGCGAACCAGGCGCTGGCCGCCGTACGCGCCGGGGTGCCGCGGGTGCTGCTGGCCAACGAGGTGCTCGATCCCCGCCCGCTGCGTTGGCTGGCCCGTCAGGGCAGGGACCTGCTGTGCTACGTGGACTCGTTGGCCGGTGTGGACGTGCTCCACGAGGCGCTGCGCGGGGGCGGGAAGCTGCGGGTGCTGGTCGAGATCGGCTATCCGGGCGGCCGGGCCGGCTGCCGGGACCTCGCCACCGCCGTCGACGTCGCCCGGGCCGCGGCCGGTGTGCCCGGCGTCGAGGTGGCGGGCGTCGCGGGCTTCGAGGGCCTGCTGCCCACCGCGTCCGAGGTGGAGGAGTTCCTCACCACGATCGCCCGGGCCGCGGCTCGGGTCGCTCCGTTCTGCCCCTATCCGGTGCTGCTCTCCGCGGGCGGCAGCGCCTACTTCGACGTGGTCGTGGACGTGCTCGGCCCGGTCGCGCGCACCCACGGCGGACGCCTGGTGCTGCGCAGTGGGGCCACGGTGACCCACGACGACGGGACCTACCGGGCATCGACGCCCTTCAACCGACTCGACGGGCAGGGTTCCCTGCGGGCCGCGTTGGAGGTCTGGGCGCAGGTGCTCTCCACCCCCGAGCCCGACCTGGCCATCCTCGGCGCCGGCAAGCGGGATCTCCCGTACGACAAGGGGTTGCCGGTGCCGCTCGCGGTGCGTGGTCGCGACGGCGCGCTGCGTCCGCTCGAAGGCTCCACAGTGGAGCGCCTGGACGACCAGCACGCCTATCTGCGCGACGCGCCCGTCACCCCCGGAGAGCTGGTCTGCCTGGGCATCTCCCACCCGTGCACCGCCTTCGACAAGTGGCGCGTGGTGCCCGTGGTGGACGACGAGTACCGCATCGTCGACGTCCTGGAGACCTACTTCTGACCGGACCGTCGCCCGTGTGCCCGCGCCGGGCGCGCCCGTACGGCAGCCGGTAGGCCGGTACGCCGACGCGTACGGTCAGAACCGCAGCGGCAGCAGGCAGGTGGGGCTCGGGCTCGCGAAGACGTCGGCGGCCGGGGCCGGCAGTCCGGTGTCGGGGTCGATGCGTAGCACCGTCACCGTGTGCGAGCGTTCGTTGGCGACGTAGAGGAAATCGTCGATCAGGAGAAAGTGGCGCGGCCACACACCGCCGGTCGGCACCTCCCCCACGAACCGGGGCGTGCCCTCCTGCAGGCTGAACACGGCGATCGTGCTGGGGCCACGGTTGGCGACGTAGAGCCACCGTCCGTCGGCGGTCACCGCGACCTCCGAGGGCGCGTTGCCGGAACCGGCCTCGGCACGGGAGGGCACCGTGGCCCGCTCGACCCACTCCCGCTCGCCGGGTTGGAGCACGGTGACGGTGCCGGCGAGTTCGCCGACCAGGTAGATGGTGCCGTCCGGGCCGGTCGTGAAGTGGCGGGGGCCGGTGCCGGGGGGCAGCGTGACGAGCCGGTGGCCGGTGCCCAGCTTCCCCGTGGTCGGGTCGGGCCAGTAGCGCAGCACGGTGTCCATTCCGAGATCGACGGCGGTCACCGCGTCGTTGGTGGCGACGACCTCGTGGGCGTGCGCGTTGCGTTGCCGTACGGGGTCGGGTCCACAGCCGTCGTGCTCCACCAGGTCGGTGCGGCCGGTGGGGCGGCCCTCCTCGTCGAGGGCGAACGCGGCGACGCCGCCGCGCCCCACGTCGACCGCGTAGTTCGCCACGACGAGCCGGCGGCCGTCGGGGCTGACGGCGAGGTGGCAGGGGTCCGCGCCGCCCGTGGGCCAGGTGCCCCAGTGCCGCAGGTTGCCGCCGCCGTCCATGCCGAACGCGGAGACCGCGCCCTCGACCAGCTCGTTGACGGCGTAGAGCACCGGCCGCGTCGGATGACGCACCACAAAGGACGGAGACTGGGTGGCCTGGGTGGGGCCGGCGAGCCACAGCTCACCCGTCGCCTGGTCGCGCTCCACCACCACCAGCCCGGCGCCCATGCCGCCGTGCCCCAGCGTGTAGCACCCGATCACCAGGTACGGGGTCGACGACCCCGACGCGCCCCCGCTCTCGCTCACCACGCCCTGACCGTACCGTCCCATCGGCCCCGGCACCGCGATGACACCCCAGATCGGCGGGCCTTGCGGGGCGCCCGTCCGCTGCTTCCCCGCCGCCCGCCGGAGTGTGAGCAGCGCGCTTCGCCGACCTGCGCCGCCACATGATCGTCGGTTCACACGCGAACCGCCCCGCCGCGAGCGTGAACAGTGGATCTTGCAAGCCCGCAGCTCAGCCGCTGGTGGCGGTTCACCGTCGATGGGGCGGGCGAAGCGGCGCTCGTCGGGTCAACGCGATGCGTCGGCACGTCGACTCGCCGCAGCGCGTTGACCATGGACAGGGGGCGATGGCACAGTGGCGGCGTGCTCTTGGCCGCCATCGTGCCGGACGACCCGCGACCGTGGTCGGAGATCCCCGGCGTGCCCCTGATCGGCATCGCGTTGGGCCTTGCCGTGGTCTGGCTGGCCATCCGCTACATCCTGCGCAAGAAGTAGCACCCGCGTGGCGGGCATCCACTGTGGACCGCGCCCGACCACCGGCACCCGCCGCCAGACCACCGTCCGCAGTGGACAGGCGGGCGAGTCATGATCGCGACACTCGCGACACCCGCGACCACCACCCGGGTCGCGGCGTGTCCCGCTCAGCGGAACACACCCGTGGAAAGATTCTTTACGAAAGGTCCCGGGGTGAGCACAGGACCGAGAAAAAGGCAGGAGCCGAGCGTCCACGGGGGAAGACGTTCGGCTCCAGCGCGTTCAGCATAGCCGGAGTTGGCCCGTTCCGCTAGCCCACGATTGTTCGGCGCGTCGCGGTATGCCGGCCGGCTCGGCCTCGGGCTGTCCGCCACCTGTCACTCCACTGTGGAGAGGCCATGCCCGCCCTCCTTCAGCGCCGATCTTGGGGTTTTCCGCATGATTGGAGATCAAGTCACGCGGAAAACCCCAAGATCGGCGCAAAGGGATCGGCGGGAGGGGTCGTCGGTGGACGCCGTACGCCTCAGGCCCTCGTCATCGTGGCCGTCGCCGCCCCGGGCAACGTCGGCCCTTCGGTGGCGCGGTGCAGAACGGTGTGATCGGATCATCGCGTGATGAGCACGATCACCCGCACCTACACCGTGGTCGTCTTCATCGTGTTGGCCTCACTGGACAACGTGGCGATGAGCCTGGTCCCGGCGATCTACTCCCCCATCGCCGACGGCCTGGGCGTGGCCGAGCTGGCCGTCACCACGGTCACCGCCACCACCCTGCTGGTGACCGCGTTCGCCTCGGTCGGGTGGGCCTACCTGGGCGACCGCACCGACCGCAAGACCCTGCTCATGGCCGGCACCCTGCTGTGGGCGGCCGGGGCCTACGTCAGTGCCCAGGCTCCCTCGTTCGTGGTCTTCTTCGGGGCCCAGGTGGTGGGCTCGGTCGGCCTGGGCGCGGTCGGCTCGGTCGGCTTCTCGGTCGTCAGCGATCTCATCACCCCCCGGCGTCGCGGGCTGGTCATGGCGCTGTTCGGGCTGTCCCAGGGCCTGGGCACGGTCGTCGGCCAGCTCCTGGGCGGGCTGCTCGGCGCCACGGACTGGCGGCGGCCGTTCACGGTCGTCGCGCTGATGGGTGTCGCGGCCACCGCCGCCTACCTCTTCACCGCCAACGTCCGCCGCGGCCAGAGCGAACCGAAACTGGCCGAGGTCTTCCAGGAGGGCGAGGAGTACGACTACCGGATCAGTCGCGCCGACCTGCCCCGGATCGCCGGCCGGCGCACCAACGTCTGGCTGGTGCTGCAGGGGCTGACCGCCCAGCTCGCCTTCGGATCGCTGATCTACCTGCCCCGGCTGTTCCAGGCCAAGGCCGAGGCGCTGGGGTATTCGCAGGAGACCGCCGTCAAGATCGGCAACCTGTACGCCACGATCTTCTCCCTCGGCGCTGTCCTGTCCCTGATCGGCGGTCTGGTCGGCGACCGGATGCAGCGACGCACGCCCCGAGGGCGGGCGATGGTGGCGGCCGTCGGAGTACTCGGCGGCATCCCGTTCTCCCTGGTGCTCTACTTCGTCCCGATGCGGCTGGACCACGTCGAGGGCGAGGAGAGCGTGGTGGGCTCGGTGCTGGCCAGCGTCGTGACCCAGCCGGTGATGGCGGCCAGCCTCCTCACCGCGATCGTGGCGCTGGCGCTGACCTCGGCCAACTCGCCGAACTGGTTCGCCCTCATCAGCGAGGTCAACCCGCCCGAGCACCGGGGCACGGTCTACAGCCTGGGCAACCTGGTCAACGGGGTGGGTCGCTCGACCGGCAACTGGCTGGCCGGCGTCGGGTTCCGCGCGCTCTCCCAGTCGTTCGCACCACCGCTGAACTTCGCCGTCACGCTCGCCGTGTTCCAGGTCTTCTTCGTGCCGACCGGCATCATGTACTGGCTGGCCTCCCGGACCGCCCCGGCGGACATCGAGGAGGTCGACCGCCTGCTCACCGAACGCGCCGCCCGGGCCGAGCGAGCCGCCCGAGCCGCGCGGGCGCACCAGCCGGCGCACACCAACGCGCCCGACCCGGCGACGAACCCGTCACCCGTACCGGATCATCCACAATAGACAGTGGTCACCGGGCCGGGATGGTGAACGAGTCGATGAGCCGATAGGCCAGTTCGCGGCGGGGCAGGAACCAGGGCGACGTCGGCTCACCGTCCGGATTGGCCTTCCAGTGCAGGCCACGGATGCCGGGCAGCGGCAACCGTACCCGTGGGATCGCGATGGCGTAGACGGTGAGATCACCGGTCGGGGCGATGTGCATCCGCAGGAACGCCTTGTGCCCCTCCAGACGCTGGCTGGAGTAGAGCTCGTTGATGTTGACCCGCATCAGGCTGGCCACGATCAGATAGATGCCGACGACGACGGCGGAGACCACACCGGCGACGAGCGCGTAGCCGGCGTACCACCCGAGCCAGGCCAGGTAGTAGTGGCCGTACTCCCAGAGCCGGGAGAGGTCCCAGGCGATGGGGTGCGTCGGTTTGGGCAGGCTCGGTTGCCACACCCGGTCCACGATCGGCGTCATCACCGCCCGCACCCCGAAGAACTGCGCCACGGCATGGGCGAGCGTGAGTCCGCCGCGCACGAGCCCGTTGGAGCGGTGGGCACCCAGCCCCGAGGCGAGGAACCCGGTCAGGCCCAGCAACACCACGATGGCCAGCACCAGCCCGACCGTGAGCGTGCCCTGGGCCTGCTCCATCGTGTACCAGAGCATCGCCTGCAGGATGCCCAGCATCACCACGAAGCTCGGGTTGCGGGTGGGCAGGCGCAGCGGGGCGCCGAGCCCGAGCCAGAACGAGCGCAGCAGGGAGGGGTAGCGCGTCACCCGCCGGTAGTGCACCTCGACGCGGCTCTTGGGCGGCCGCATCACCGGCGGTGGCGTGGTGAACGTGCGTGGCAGGTACTGCGTGCCCATGAGATAGGCCCCACCGCCACCGCAGGTCACCAGGTGGGCGCGGTCCTCCTTCGAGACCGGTCCGGTGCCGCGCATGCTCGCCGCCAGGACCTGCCTCGACTTCTTCTTCGACGGGCCGCGGCTGTGGTCCCGTTCGTAGCGCGAGTAGTGGTGCCAGTCGCCGGAGAGCATCAGCGGGACCTCCAGCCGCTTGGGCGTGCCCCGCTCGTGCTCCGGCTTCTCCCGCAGCCACGACTCCTGGCCGGCGGGCTCGACGACCCGGCGCAGGAAGTAGTCCATCGCGCGGTACACGTCCGGGTTCCCCTTGCCCTGCACCCACGACGGGTTGGGCGTGCAGAGGATGATCCGGTCACCGTCGGACATCCGCTGGTCGATCACCTTATGGAAGTATTCGAGTTGCGGGTCGTCGATGTGGGTCGCTTCCTGCGCGTCCAGCCCGAACAGCCACCAGTTGTGCGGCAGCTTGATCGCGAAGTAGCTGCGTTTCTGCGCGGTCTGCCAGGCGCCGATCGTGGTGCGCATGCCCGCGAAGACCCGGAAGAAGGCGGTCAGCCCGTCGTACCAGTCGTGGTTGCCGGGGAGCGCGTAGATGGTCGGTCGCTCCTCGCCGGGGGCCACGGTCGGCCACGCCGCCTCGAACGGACCGCGCATGCGGTCGTCGTACTCCTTCGCGCTGGGCGTCGGGTAGACCTCGTCCCCGCCGAGCACGAGCAGCTTGCCGCGCGGCAGCGTCAGCTCCCGCTTGTCGACGACGACCCGCACCTGCGGCCGCCCCAGCGAGTAGGCGACCGCGTAGGTGCCGTGGAAACCGTCGCCGGTGTCGGCCGCGTAGTCCAGCCACAGCTCGTCCCGGTCGACGCTCTCGTCGTACGCGTCGTCGGAGAAGTAGACCTGCTGCTCCCGCTTGTCCAGGTAGGCACCGACGCCCTCGGCGAGCGCGACCCGCAGGCCGGTGCGGGCGAGCTGGCCCGGCGCGAGCCACTGCACCCCTCGCCGGGGCGTGAAGTGGTCGAAGCGCAGCCGGCGGCCCGACAGCCCGCGCGGGCGCGGCTTGAGCAGCGGCGAGTCGACCGGTGGCTCGACCGAGCCGGCACGGGGATCGACGCGGTGCAATCCGGCGTAGTCGTCGTTGTCGTCGCCGGAGGATCCGGCCGGGGGCGGGGGCGGAAGGGTCACAGCCGGTCAACCTAGTCGGCCCGTACGGTCCGCGCATCCCCGCACTCGCGCGACTGGGGCGCAATCTCGGTCCGCCGGTGGGACGGGAGTACCCGGCCGGCGTGCCGGCCCGCCGCGCTACGACGCCTCGGCCGGCCGGGTCGGCGCAACCGGCTGCGCCTGGCGCGCCGGGAGGAGCAGGGCGGAGACGAGCGCGACGGCGCTGATGCCGATGCTCCACCCAAACGCCGCGTTGAACGCCGTCGTGGGGTTGCCGTGGCTCAGGTAGGCGGCCAGGACGACGGCGATGACGGCGGTGCCGAAGGCGCCCCCGAGCTGCTGCGCGATCCGGACGATGGCCGACGCGTGGGGCATGTCGGCACGGGGGATGTCCACGTAGGCGACAGTCATCACCGGGATGAATACGGTGCCCAGCCCGAGGCCCCGCAGGAACAGCACGGCGCCGAGCAGCCACAGGTTGGTGGTCGTGCCCGCGAAGGCGAAGGGAATGGTGGCCACGATGACGACGAGGAAGCTGGCGATGGCGACCGCGCGGGCGCCGAACCGCTCGACCAGCCGGCCGGCGGCCCAGCGCGCCGCCAGCGAGCCGACGCCCTGCGGGATCAGCAGGAGCCCGGCCTGCAGCGCGCTGTTGCCGCGCAAGCTCTGGAAGTACAGCGGCAGCAGGAACGTGCCGGAGAACAGCGCCGCGCCGAGGAAGATGAGCGCTATCGAGGAGGCCCGCACCGAACGGACACGGAAGAGGCGGATGTCGACGAGGGCGGCGCCGCCCCGCCGGACCGCCCACCCGACGAACCCGGCGAGCAGGGCGAGTCCGGCGACGCCCGGGACGAGGACGTCCGTGCGGGTGAACCCGCCGGTCTGGTGAGCGTTGGAGAGTCCGTAGAGCAGCCCCGCGAGCGCGGGGACCAACAGGACCGCGCCGACGATGTCGACGCGTGGCCGCGTCGTCGCAGGGCCCGGCCGGTCGTCGGGGAGCGACAGCCACGCCAGGAGCAGGCCGACGACGCCGATCGGGACGTTGATGAGGAACAGCCAGCGCCAGTCAAGCCAGGCGAGCACGATCCCGCCGAGAACGGGGGCCACGATCGGACCCACCGCCGCCGGCAGGCTTACCGAGGCCATCGTCCTGGCCATCTTCGCGGGCTCGATGCCCTGCATGGCGAGCGTCGCCATGAGCGGCAGCATGACACCGCCGCCGAGCCCCTGCAGGATGCGGAACGCGATGAGGGCGTCAGCGTTCCATGAGCACGCGCAGAGGGTGGAGGCGGCGACGAAGATCCCGAGGGCGACCAGCCACAGCCGCTTGCCGCCGAACCGGGTCTGGGCCCAGCTGACGAAGGGGATTGAGAGCGCGAGTGCCAGCAGGTAGCCGGTGGTGACCCACTGGATCGTCCCGATGCCCGCGTGCAGGCTCTCGACCAGCGCCGGTAGGCCGACCGCCACGATCGTCGTGTCCATGATCGCGGTGATCGCGCCGACGATCAGCGCCGTCACCGGGCTCACCCTCATCCTGGCCATAGTGCCCCCTATTAGGAACGCTCTCGTTTCCTACGGTGTCGAGGATACAATAAGAAACGCGATCGTTGCTTATCTTGGGGGTGACGGTGACCACAGCGGACCGGGCTCAGGCCACGACTCGGCGTCGGGGAGCCGCGCTGGAGGCCGCGATCCTGGAGGCCGGCTGGGACCAGCTCGCCGAGTTCGGCGCGCAGGGCTTCACGTTCGAGGCCGTCGCCGAGCGGGCCCGGACGGGCAAGCCGGTGCTGTACCGGCGCTGGCCGACGCGCCAGGACCTGCTCGTCGCCGTGCTTCGCCACCGGGTCGGCACCGTCTCGCGGGCGCCCGACACCGGCAGCCTACGCGGCGACGTCCTGGCGCTGCTGCGTTCCATGAACAGCCGCCGGGGCGATGACATCCCGGCACTGATCAGCGGCGTCTTCGGCGCCTACTTCGCGGCGACGGGCGAGCCGCCCGCGGAGCTACGTGCGCTCGTCCTCGGCGACCGTCGCAGCACGATGTCCAGGGTCATCGAGCGCGCGGTGCAGCGGGGGGAGCTGCCGTCGGCCGAGATCCCTGAGCGTGTCCTGAACCTACCCGCCGACCTGCTGCGTCACGAACTCATCATGCAGCTGCGGGCCGTTCCGGACGAGACCATCGTCGATATCGTCGACAACGCCTTCCTGCCGCTCGTCCAGTTCTTCGCCCACCAGCACGTCCCCCCTCGCCACCAGGCCGCGCAGACGTGACGCGTCACGCGAGCACGCCCAGCCCGCGCACCCGCCGTACGGGTGTCAGGGCCGGCGGCGGGGCCAGCCCCGGCGCTTGGCCTTCTCCGGCGGCGCCGGCGGGACAGAGTCCACAGTGGACAACCGCTTCTCGTGCAACGTCATGATCATGTCGATGACGAGCGCCGTCCATCCGGTCTGATGCGCCGCGCCGAGGCCGGCTCCGGTGTCGCCGTGGAAGTACTCGTAGAACGGGATCAGGTCACGCCAGTGCTCGTCACGCTGGAACAACTCGACGTCGCCGAGCACCGGCCGGCGGCCCTGGTCGTCGAGGAGGAAGAGGCTGACCAACCGCCGGGTGAGGTCGTCGGCGATCTCCGCGAAGGACAGCTTGGTGCCCGAACCGGTGGGGTACTCGACCAGCAGGTCGTCGCCGAAGAACTCCCCGAACCGGCGCAGGCCGTCGATGATCAGGTAGTTCACCGGGAACCACACCGGCCCGCGCCAGTTGGAGTTGCCGCCGAACATCCCGGTCGTCGACTCGGCCGGCTCGTAGCCGACGGTGAACTGGTTCCCGCCCAGGGTCACCGTGAACGGCTCCGCGAGGTGGGCGCGAGACAGGCTGCGCAGCCCGTACGGCGACAGGAACTCGGCCGGGTCGAGCATCCGGGCCAGGATGCGCATGAGCTGGTTGGGGCCGACCGCGGCGAGCAGTCGCTTCTGCTGCCCCTCCCGGATCCGCCGCGCCGACAACGCGTCGGCGTACTCGGGCTTGTTGGTGAGGAACCAACGCAGCCGCCCGGCCACCTCGGGCAGCCGGTTGAGCGTCACCGACGACAGGATCGACGTGGCGGCCAGCGGCAGCAGGCCGACCACCGACCGCACCTTCATCGGCACCTTGACCCCGTCGGCCTGGCGGATGACGTCGTAGAAGAACGAGTCGTCCTCGTTCCACAGGCCCTGGGTGTAGGCGGCCGAGGCGATGTAGGCGAAGTGTTCGAGGAACTTCGTCGCGAGGTCCATATAGGACGATGACGCGGTGTCCCGCGCACCGCCGGGACGCCCGGGCCGTACGGCCAGCACGAGGCAGATCTCCAGCATGTTCAATGCATAGAGAGCCATCCATGCGGTGCCGTCGCTCTGCTCCAGCACACCCGCCACCGGCAGCGCCGCGCCCCGGTCGAAGGGCCCGACGTTGTCCAGCCCCAGGAAGCCGCCCTCGAAGACGTTGCTGCCGCCGGAGTCCTTGCGGTTCACCCACCAGGTGAAGTTCATCAGCAGCTTGTGCAGCACCCGTTCCAGGAAGTCGTAGTCCCAGGCGCCGTCGAGCTCGAAGACCCGCAACGCGGCCCAGCAGTGCACCGGCGGGTTCACGTCGTCCAGCGCCCACTCGTAGGCGGGCAGCTGGCCGTTGGGGTGCATGTACCACTCCCGCAGCAGGAGCAGGATCTGCTGCTTGGCGAACCCGGGATCCACCCGGGCGATCGCCACCGCCTGGAAGCCCAGGTCCCAGGCGGCGTACCAGGGGTACTCCCACGGGTCGGGCATGGAGATCACGTCGAAGCTCGACATGTGCCACCAGTGCCGGTTGCGCTGGCGGGTCGGCGGCGGGGGCATGCCCGCCGGGTCGCCGGCCAGCCACCGCGCCACGTCCCAGTGGTAGAACTGCTTGCCCCACATCAGCCCGGCCACGGCCTGGCGCAGCACCATCGCCTCGTCCGGACTCGCCCCGCTCGGGATCACCGACGCGAAGAACTCGTCGGCCTCCCGCTTGCGGTCGGCGAGCACCGCCTCGAAACCCTTGCGCAGGTCCAGCTTGGCGTGGCTGCGGGCGGCGGCCTCGACCGACCACTCGTCGGCGGGGGTGGCCACCTGCGCCAGCCGCAGCCGGATCGTGCTGCGCCCCCCGGCGCCCACGGTGACGGTGTAGTGCAGCGCCGCCTTCGTGCCGACCCGCTCGGGGTTGACCAGCGGACGCCCGTGCACGACGTACTCGCCGATGCCGTCCTTCGGGTAGGGCGAGCGGTTGCCCAGCCCCCACAGCCGCTCGGCATTGGACTCGTTGTCGCAGGCCAGCGGCTCGGGCGAGCCCTCGCCGGCGAGCACCAGCCGGCCGAGGGTGCGATGCTTGCCGACCAGCGTGCCCTCGTCGTAGGCGCGGATCTGCGGCACGTGCTCGGAACCGGGCAGTCCCCACGCCCAGGTGTTGCGGAACCACAGCGTCGGCAGCACGTGCAGCGTCGCCGCCTCGGGGCCGCGGTTCTCCACCGTGATCTGGATGCACAGGTCGGTCGGCGCCGCCTTGGCGTAGTCCACCGTGATCGCCCAGTACCGGCTCTCGTTGAAGATGCCGGTGTCGACCAGCTCGAACTCGGGGTCCGCCTTGCCCCGCTCGGCGTTGACGCGGACCAGCTCGGCGTACGGGAACCGCTCCTGGGGGTAGTGGTAGCGCCAGGTCATCCACGAGTGGGTGGGCGTGGAGTCCAGGTACCACCAGTACTCCTTGGCGTCCTCGCCGTGGTTGCCCTCGGGGCCGGCGAGGCCGAAGATCCGCTCCTTGAGGATCTCGTCGCGCCCGTTCCAGAACGCCAGCGCGAAGCAGAACGTCTGGCGGTCGTCGCAGATGCCGGCCAGCCCGTCCTCGTTCCATCGGAAGACCCGGGAGCGGGCGTGGTCGTGCGGGAAGTAGTCCCAGGCCGTGCCGTGGTCGCTGTAGTCCTCCCGTACGGTCCCCCACGCCCGTTCGGCCACGTACGGGCCCCACGACCGCCAGGCGGGATCGCCCGCGTCGGCCTCGGCGAGGCGGGCCCGCTCCGCCCCGATCGGCTCGCCGCGCGGTCGTGATCCCCCACCCGGGGTCATGTCGTCACCCACGGTAGGGATTCTGCCGGACGAATGTGACGCCCCGGGTTCGCCTGCCCACGTTGGCACCGGCCCGCGTCTCCGTAACATGCGAGGGTGTTCACCTACGGCCCGCAGGTCTGCGGGCGGCTCGAGGCCGCGACCGCGCTGGAGTGGCTGGTCCCGGACGGTCTGGGTGGGTACGCGATGGGCACCGCCGCCGGCCTGCGGACCCGGCGGTATCACGGCCTGCTCGTCGTCGCCGGCGACCCACCGGCCCGGCGGATGATGGCCCTGGCCGCCCTCGACCCCGTGCTCACGCTCCCCGGCAGCACCCGGGTGCGCCTGGCGACCCACGAGTGGGCCTCCGGGGTGGTCGACCCGAGGGGGCACGAGCTCCTGTCCAGCTTCCGACTCGTGGACGGCCTGCCGTGCTGGCGCTGGCGGGTGGGCGACGCCGTCCTGGAGCGACGCGTCGCGATGGTGCACGGCTCGCCGGCCGTTGCCGTCCGCCACACGCTGCTCGCGGGCGGGCCGGTCGAGCTGACCGTCGCCCCGCTGTGCACCTGGCGCGACGCGCACGGCGAGCGGCACGCGGGCGACGACCTCTCGGTGACCCGTACGGCGGACGGGGTCGTCGTCGCGGACGCGTACCGCGTCGCGGGCCCCGGCTTCGAGTTCGATCCCAGCTGGTACTCCGGCGCCTACCACCGCGCCGAGGCCGAGCGGGGGCTCGCCCCGGCCGAGGACCTGCTGCGCGTGGGCACCTTCCGCGCCCGGCTGGAGGTGGGCGAGAGCCTGGACGTCACCGCCTGGGCCGGCGACCTGGCCACCCCGCCCCCGCCGGCCGCGCAGATCGTGGCGGCGGCGCAGGCCCGGCACGCGGCGATCACGGCCCGGCACGGCGTGCTCGGCGCCGCCGCCGACGCGTTCGTCATCCGTACCGCCAGTGGACCCGACGTGATCGCCGGCTACCCGTGGTTCGGCGCCTGGTCCCGCGACACGATGACCGCCTACGAGGGCCTGTTCCTCTGTACCGACCGGGCCGACGAGGGGCGGGAGCTGCTGCTCTCCTACGCGGCCACGCTGTCGGAGGGGATGCTCGCCAACACCGCCGACACCGGCAGCACCGAGTACAACACCGCCGACGCGACGCTGTGGTTCCTGCACGCCGTCGACCGGCACGTGACCCGGACGGGTGACACCGACCTCGCCGCCGCCCTGGTCGACCCGCTCGACGACGTGGTCCGCCGGCACCTGACCGGCTGCCGGTACGGGATCCGGGTCGACGACGACGGCCTGGTCACCCAGGGCTCACCCGGGCACGCGCTCACCTGGATGGACGCGGTGGTGCACGGCGTGCCGGTCACCCCACGCGCCGGCAAGCCCGTCGAGATCAACGCGCTGTGGATCAACGGCCTGGCCGGCCTCGCGGCGCTGCGCGCCCGCCTGGGCCGCGACCACACCGACCTCGACGCCCTGCGCGCCCGCGCCACCGACGCGTTCCGGCGCCGCTTCCCCACCCCCGCCGGCTGGCTACTGGACACAGTGGACGGTCCCGAGGGTTCGGATGCGCTGCTGCGGCCCAACCAGTTGCTCGCGTACGGGTTGCCGTACGGGCCGATGCGCGACAGCGTGTCGGCGGCGACCGTGCGTGCCCTCGGGCAGGCGCTGCTCACCCCGCTCGGCCCGCGCAGCCTCGCGCCCGCCTCGCCCGGCTACCGCGGCCGCCACCGCGGCGGGCCGGCCGAACGGGACCGGGCCTACCACGAGGGCACCGTCTGGCCGTGGCTGATCGGGCCCTACGTCGACGCCGCCCGCGCCGCCGGCCTGCCGACCTCGGGACTGCTCGACGGGCTGATGGCGCACCTGGGCGAGGCGGGCATCGGCTCGGTGAGCGAGACCGCCGACGGGGACGCGCCGCACGCGCCCACCGGCTGCCCGTTCCAGGCCTGGTCGGTGGCCGAGCTCCTGCGCGCCTGGCAGGCGGCGGACTGAACCGTCCACTCACGACTATCCACAGTGGATTTCGTGGCTTCGTAACCGGCCCGTCCACGCGACTTCTCACGCCGGAAACCGCCGCCCGGGAGACTATGCCCCAGAGGCACGGCGAGGGGGCATCCATGCGAGTGCTGATGCTGTCCTGGGAATACCCACCGGTGATGGTGGGCGGGCTCGGCCGCCACGTCCACGCGTTGGCCACCGCGCTGGCGGCCGCGGGTCACGAGGTCACCGTGGTCACCCGCCACCGCGACGGGAGCGCCTTGCAGGAGACCGTCGACGGGGTCCGCGTCGTACGGGTCCCCGAGGACCCGCCGAAGTTCCCGCTCGCCACCGAGACGCTGCTGGCCTGGACCATGGCGTTCAACCACGCGCTGACCCGCACCGCGCTCAAGGCCGTCATCGCCGACGAATACGACGTGGTGCACGCGCACGACTGGCTCGTCGCGCACACCGCGGTCGCCCTCTCGGAGCTGCTGGAGATCCCGCTCGTGGCGACGATCCACGCGACCGAGGCAGGCCGGCATCAGGGTTGGCTGCCCGGCGAACTCAGCCGCGGCATCCACTCGGTCGAGTGCTGGCTCGCCCACCGGGCCCGGCGGGTGCTGGTCTGCTCGGGCTACATGCGCTGGGAGGTGACCCGGGTCCTCGGTCCCGATCCGTCCACTGTGGAGGTCATTCCCAACGGTGTGGACGCCCACGCCTGGCGCGCGCCCCGACCGGCCGTCACCGCCGCGCGCAGCCGCTTCGCCGGCGCCGGACCGCTGCTGGGCTACGCGGGCCGGCTGGTCTACGAGAAGGGCGTACAGGATCTCGTCGGCGCGCTGCCGGAGCTGCGCCGCCGGCATCCCGGCCTGCGTCTGGTGATCGCGGGTGAGGGACCGTACCGGTCGGCACTGCAGGAGCAGGCGTGGTCGCTGAACCTGCACCGGGCCGTCTGTTTCACCGGCTTCGTCGGCGCCGACCTGCCCGCCGTGTTCGCCGCCTCCAACGCCGTGGTGGTGCCGAGCATCTACGAGCCGTTCGGCATGGTCGCCCTGGAGGCTGCCTGCGCCGGCGCGCCGCTGGCCGTCGCGGCCACCGGCGGTCTGGCCGAGATCGTGGAACCCGGCGTCACCGGGGTCACCTTCCCCGCCAAGGATCCGGGCGGGCTGGCCCGCGCCGTGGGCACGCTGCTCGCCGACCGGGCCGAGGCCCGACGCATGGCCCGGCGGGCGCTGACGATGGTCTACGAGCGCTACACCTGGTCGGCGATCGCGGCCCGCACGGTGCAGGCCTACCGCACCGCGATGGCGGCACCGGCTCCCGCCGACTCCGGACTGGAGATCGTCATTCCGGACGGCAACCTGCTGGCGGGCACGGATAACCTCATGGCGTGAAGCTCAAGCTGGACCTGCACGACATCTACAACCGGGGCGCCGACATCGACCGCGCGTTGAACGACATCATCGCGCAGGCCGTCGCCAAGCGTGCCCCGGTCGTGGAGATCATCCCGGGCAAGGGTTCGGGGCAGCTCAAGAAGCGGGTCCTGCGCTTCCTGGAGCAGAAGGAGATCAAGGCCCTCTACCACCGGGTCGAGAAGGACTCTGACAACTTCGGCCGCCTCTTCGTCCACTTCCGCTGGACCGACCGCCACCGCTAACTTTCGCGCCGATCTTGGGGTTTTCCGCGTGATTGGAGATCAACTCACGCGGAAAACCCCAAGATCGCGGCGAGAGGG
>Ga0164243_10006110_pt1 | contig 18320 bp, 16 predicted proteins | sample OricompcompostOP_FD_108781 | JGI IMG/M metagenome (GOLD analysis project Ga0164243, IMG submission 108781) | Organic Plus compost microbial communities from Emeryville, California, USA - Original compost - Organic plus compost (OP) | ecosystem: Engineered > Solid waste > Mixed feedstock >... | reverse complement strand
TTGTCCGCCAGTTCGATGGTGCCGTGATGCAGATTGGCCGCAGCGCCGCAGGCAGCCGATACCGGTCGCCTCAGGCCGCGGACACGAACGGCAGGCGCACCGAAAAACGCAGACCCGGCTGGTTGTCCGCCAGTTCGATGGTGCCGTGATGCAGGTTGACCACCGCGTGCACCAGGCTCAAACCCAGGCCGTTGCCGGGCTGCCGGCCGCGGCTCGCCTCCACCCGGAAAAAACGCCGGAACACCTTGCCGCGATCCCCCGGCGCAATGCCGACGCCGGTATCGGCCACGTCGACGCGCCAAAGCTCCTGTTCGGCGCAGGCCCGCACCTGGATCGAACCGCCCTCCGGCGTGTATTTGATGGCGTTGTCCAGCACGTTGGCGAAGGCCTGGAACAGCAGATCGCGATCCCCGGACAGCGGCATCGGCGACAACAGCTGGGTGGCGATGGTGATGTTCTTGTCCGCCGCCAGCGGCTCGTACAACTCGATCACATCGTGCAGGATCACGCGCAGATCCACCTCGGTGAAACCGGACAGGCGCTGCCCCGATTCCACCTGGGCGATGCGCAGCAGCGCGTTGAACGTGGCCAGCAGGCTGTCGGCCTCGTCGAGCAGCGCCTGCACCGTGTCCTGGGACGCCTCGTCCACCGAACCCTGCAGGTTGGCCAGGTGATTGCGCAGGCGGGTCAGCGGCGTGCGCAGATCGTGGGCGATGTTGTCCGATACCTGGCGCAGTCCTTCCATCAGCGTCTGGATGCGGTCGAGCATGCGGTTGAAGTTTTCCACCAGCTCGCGGAAATCGCCCTGCGCGTTCAAGCCGGGCAGGCGCTCGGAAAAATCGCCGCTCATCAGCCGGGTCACGGCGCGGTTGACGACATCGACATGGCGCACGCTGCGCGCCGCCACCACCGCGCCGCCGATGGCGCCGAGCACGATGGTCACCAACATGCTGCGCAGCAACACGCTGCCGATCACGCGCTCGATCAGAATCATGTCGCGGTAATTGCGCGCCACGGTGAGGGTGTTGCCGTCATCGAGCGCGCGCGATTGCAGGATCAGCTGTTCGCCGGTCACCTCCCAGCTCTGGAAGATGACCGCGTATTCCCAGTCCAGCCAATTGCTGTAACCCGGTCCGGCCGGCAGTTCACCGGCGAGACGGTTGCCGCGGGCGTCGCTCAGTTGGTAATAGAACTGCTTGCCGGCGCTGGTGTCGAGCGGCTCGCCGGCGGCCAGGGCGCTCGCGCCGCCGTGTTGGTAAAGCTCGGCCAGACGGTTGAGTTCCATGTCGACCAGCTGATCCGCGTCGCGGAAATAGCGATAGGAAAACGACGCGAACAACATGCCCAGCAGAATGGTCACCGCGACGCTCAGGCACGCCACGTAATAGAACATGAAGCGGAAGGTGATGCTGGCGAAGGTCTTGTGCAGGATCATGAAGCGTCCGGGTCCTGCAACAGATAACCGGCGCCGCGCACCGTGCTCAGCAGCACTTTATCGAAACCGCGGTCGATCTTCTGTCGCAGCCGGCTGATGTGCACGTCGATGACATTGGTCTGCGGATCGAAGTGATAGTCCCAGACGTTTTCCAGCAGCATGGTGCGGGTCACCACCTGTCCGGCGTGTTTCATCAGAAATTCGAGCAGCTTGTATTCGCGCGGCTGCAGATTGAACAACTGGCCGGCGCGCATCACCTTGTGCGACAGCAGATCCATTTCCAGATCGGCCACCTTCAGCCGCGTCTGGTGCGTGTTCACCTGCTGGCGCCGCAGGATGGCTTCGAGCCGCGCCAGCAGTTCCGCGAAGGCGAAGGGCTTGACCAGATAATCGTCGCCGCCGGCGCGCAGGCCGTTGACGCGGTCGTCCACCGCGCCGAGCGCGCTGAGGATCAGCGCCGGGGTTTTGTCGCCGCTTTCGCGCAGGCGCTGGATGATGCTGAGCCCGTCCACGCCGGGCAGCATGCGGTCGACGACCAACGCGTCGAAGCCGCCGCCGACCGCCCGTTCCAGGGCTTCGCTGCCGTCGGCGACATGGTCCACTTCGTAGTGGTTTTCCCGCAATCCCTTGCTGATGTAATCGGCCACGCTCAGGTCGTCTTCAATCAGCAAAATGCGCATGGTTTCTCCGTTTTGTCATCTCTCGCGGCTAGTCTGTCGCGTTATTAGGTCGTCATTATTGCCGGTTCGGGACATGGCAACATTGCCGTTACGTTACGAATATCAAAAATTGATCGGAACCGGTTTCGGGACTAGGAACACGGCCGCTGGAACCGCCGAGCGCCATATCTCGAACTGGTCTAATCCGGCCGGCTGCGGTTTTCAACAGGATTTGCCACACTGACGCAGAGGGACCATTGCGGGAAAACAACAACCATGCCCCGTTCCATGCAACGACATTACGGCCTCTGGCCACGTTGTATCGCTTCTCTCGCGGCGCGGCGCCGTCACACCCAGCACCTTCATTCGCGCGCTTTCGCACCGATCGCCATCCTGGTCCTGGGCGGCTGCGTGATGCCGTCCGCCCTCTGCGACGACGCCTTCTACCATCAACTGTTGAAAACCCGGGATACCGAAGGCTATCGTCCCACCCGCTCCTTCACCATCATCACCGACGCCGAACACGGCAATCAGATGGTGGCGGAGGATGACCCCGACCTGCGCTTCAACCTGCTCTGGATGCAGCAGTACCAGCCGGGCTACCGGGGCCGCAACGGCGGCGCCGCCCTCGGCGAAATCGTGCGCGATTATCTGAGATCGGCGTACAAATCCTATCGCTCCCACCACGCCCAGAGCCTGTCCGCTCTGCCGGATGAAAACGGCACGCTGAAATCGCGCGCCACCACCGACCTGGACTACCGCATCAACTGGGACGGCGAGGATTTCAGGCTGGGCGTGAAATACAGTTTCTGAGAGCGCCCGCGCGAGCGCTTGAAGCCCGGCCCCGCGGCTTTGCTAGAATGGCGGCCCCACCCTCACCGTCGCCGTATCCCATGACCGAAACCACCCCACAAACCCGCCCCGCCGGCGTGCTGCGCCGCCTCGCCGCCCTGATCTACGACAGCTTCCTGCTGTTCGGCATCCTGGTGGTGCCGCTGTTTCTGCTCACCGGACTGAGCGAGCGCGGCCAGCCCGGCAGCCTGCAGACCGACGCCGTGGTGCACGAGCTGCCGCCGATCGCGCCCTGGCCGGTGATGCTGACCTACGAAATCGTGGTGGTATTCGGTTTTTACTGTTATTTCTGGCTGCGCAGCGGCCAGACCCTGGGCATGCAGGCCTGGCGGCTGCGGCTGGACGACCTCGACGGCGGCCGCCCCAGCCTGCGCCAGTGCCTGTTGCGAGCCGTGTTCGGGGTGATTTCACTGCTGTGTGCCGGCCTTGGCTACTGGTGGATATGGCTCGACCGCGACCGCCGCAGCTGGCACGACCGCGTATCCCACACCCGCGTGGTGGTGCTGCCCAAAGCGCGCCGCTGAGCGCTACAAGCGCCGCCGCAGCAGCAGGAAGCCGGCCAGCAGGCTGATGCCGATCGGCGTCAGCGACGCCAGCGCCGGCGGAAATCCGAACACCAGGCTGGCCGGGCCGAGCATGTCCTGGCTGATGCGAAACACGATGCCGATCATCAGACCCGCGAATACCCGCGCGCCCATCGACGATTGCCGCAACGGCCCGAAGATGATCGAGGCCGCCACCAGCACCAGGCTGACGGTGGCCAGCGGCTGCATCAGCTTGTTCCACAGCGCCAGTTCGTACTCGCCGCTGTGCGAACCCTGCTCGCGCAGGAAATCCACGTAACGCCACAGGCCGCTGATCGACAGATCGGCGGGATCGAGCACCAGGATATTCAGCAGCTGCGGCGACAGCTGCGTCTCCCAGCGCTGGGTCGGCGCCGAGAAGTGCTCCAGATGATCGCCGTGGAAACGCGTTTCGCGCACCTGCTCGAAAATCCAGTGATCGCCCTCGTACACCGCGCGCAGGGCGAACAGCGCCGATTGCAGATGGCGCTCGTTGTCCAGTGTGAACACGGTCACGCCGAACAGTTCGCCGCTGGGTTTGACCGCGTTGAAATGCACGAAGCGATTGCCCTCGCGATGCCACAGGCCGTATTCGCTGATGCTGATGTCCTTCTTCTGCAACAGCAGGGCGCGATAGCTCTGGGCGATCTGCTGGCACTGCGGAGCCACGAATTCCGCCACCAGCAGGCCGCACAGGGTCACCACCAGCGCCGGCCGCAGCGCCAGCCACAGGATGCGCGCCACCGACACGCCGGCGGTGCGGATCACGATCAGCTCGCTGGTGCTGGCCAGCGAACCGAGCCCGGCGAGGCAGCCGATCAGCACCGCGAACGGCAGGAACTGGGCGAGGTGGCTGGGCAGGGTCAGCAGCGTGTAATACAGCGCCGCGGTCAGGGTGTAGCGGCCGGTCAGGTCCGAGGTCTGGTCCAGCAGGCCGATGATCACTTCGAGCCCGAGCAGCACCAGCAACACCATCAGGATGGCGGCGAACACCTGCTGGGCGACGTAACGGCTGATAATCGACATCAATGGCTCCCCAACTCAGCCGGCGCCTGCTGGCGCGCCCGCCAATAACGGCGCAGGTCGCCGCCGAAGATCAGAACCAGGCCGACCAGCAGGAACAGCACGTGCACCCACCACAGGCCCAGCAGCGGCGACAGCCGCTCCTTGCTCACCGCCTCGCGGGCGGCATTGAGCAACACCAGATACACCATGAACAGCAGGAACGCGGGAAACAATTTGCCGTAACGGCCGCGCCGGTTGTTGGTGCGCGACATGGCGACCGCGGTCAGCGTCGATACCACCACCAGGATCGCCAGCGAAAAACGCCACTGCAACGTCGCCCGCGAATCGGGTCGGCGCGAATTCCACAATTCGGCGGTGGTGAGCGTGTCCTGCTTGCGGTAGATCGGCGTCGAGCGCGGTGTTTCCAGGCGCTGGCCCATGGTGTCGAAATCCATCACCTGGAAATCGAGTTCGCCCGGCTGGCCCAGGTAGCGGGTGCCCTCCTGCAACACCAGGTAGCGCTCGCCGCTGTCAGGGTCGGTGCGGGAGTGGCCGCGCTCGGCGACGATCAGCGCCTGCCGGCTGGAGCCGTCGTTTTCGGTGTAGCGGTCGGCGGCGAACACGCCCATCATCTCGCCGCTGTCCTTGTCGATGTTATCGACATAGGTCACCTGGCCGCGGCCCTGGTTGATGACGCGAAACCGCCCCGCCGACAGCAATTCCAGCCCGGATGAATTGCCGGCGTCGTGCAGCAGCTGGCGCGCATGCCCGGTCGAGGCCGGGCTGATCAGCAGGCTCAGCGACCCCACCAGCGCCGCCACCAGCAGCGCCGGCGCCAGCACGATCAGCAGCAGCCGCAGCGGGCCGATGCCGCAGGCGGAGATCACCGTCATTTCGCTGTCGACGTACAACCGCCCCAGCGCCAGCAGCACGCTGACGAAAAACGCCAGCGGCACGATCAGCTCGAGAAACCCCGGCAGGCGGAAAAAGATCACGGAAAACACCAGGCCGGGCGGCAGGTCGCCGGAGGCGGCGGACCCCAGATAAGCGACCAGGCGGCTGCTGATGACGATCACCAGCAGGGTGAGCGTCACCGCGATGGCGGTGGTGAGAATTTCGCGGACAAGGTAGCGGAACAGAATCACTCGATAGTTTTCCACCTGCGGGCGGACGCCCGGCGGGCGTCCTCGGGGGGTGTCGTTGGGCCGGCGCCGCGGCCCTTTCCAACGCCGCCTGCGCGCAATTACACTAGCGCCCGACCCACGATCGGCGCGCCGGCGCGATTATCCATAAATTTCCCCAGTTTGTCTTGCGAGGCCAGGAATGCAGATCAGTAGCAAAAGTGTGCAGGGACCGGAACAACTTCGCAGCCCATGCCTCGTCGTCGGCGTTCACGCCAAGGGCGGCCTGCGCGGCGCCGCCAAGGCCATCGACGCGGCCGCCGGCGGCGTGATCAGCCGCCTGCAGAAACGCGGCGATGTCAGCGGCGACTGGGCCAGCACCCTGCTGTTGCCGACGCTCGACGGCATCAAGGCCGAGCGCGTGCTGCTGGTCGGCCTCGGCCACGGCATTCCGGTCGGCGAGAACGATTACCGCAAACTGACCCAGACCGTGCTGAACGCGCTGATCGACCAGAAAGTCGAGGAGGCGCACTGGCTGCTGGACGATATCATCGTGCTCGAGCGCGATAACAGCTGGCAGCTCACACAATTGGCGATGGCGGCCACGCTGCGCGAATACCGCTACACCGAAACCCTGAGCAAGCCGAAGGCGCCGCTGGCGCTGCGCAGGCTGCACATCGACGACAGCGGCGCCGCCGCCCGCGCCGCCATCGCGCGCGGCATCGCCATCGGCCGCGGCATGAACCTGAGCCGCCGCCTGGGCGATCTGCCCGGCAACCTGTGCACGCCGAGTTTCCTGGCCAAGGAAGCGCGCGCCCTGACCCGCAAGCACGCCAAGCTGCACGCCAGCGTGCTCGAGGAAAAGGCGATGCGCGAACTCGGCATGGGCGCGCTGCTGGCGGTGGCCGCGGGCAGCGAGCAGCCGGCCAAGCTGATCGTGGTGGAATACCGCGGCGGCAAACGCGGCGCCGCGCCGCAGGTGCTGGTGGGCAAGGGCATCACCTTCGACAGCGGCGGCATCAGCATCAAGCCCGGCCCGAAGATGGATGAAATGAAGTACGACATGTGTGGCGCCGCCAGTGTGCTCGGCACGCTCAGCGCCGTCGCCGAACTGAAACTGCCGATCAACGTGGTCGGCATCATCGCCGCCTCCGAGAACCTGCCGAGCGGCAGCGCCACCAAACCGGGCGATGTCATCACCAGCCTGTCCGGGCAGACCATCGAAGTGCTCAACACCGACGCCGAGGGGCGGCTGGTGCTGTGCGACGCGCTGACCTACGCCGCCCGCTTCCGGCCGGCGGCGGTGATCGACATCGCCACCCTCACCGGCGCCTGCGTGGTGGCGCTGGGCAAACACGCCAGCGGCCTGTTCAGCAATCAGGACGATTTCGCCCGGCAACTGCTCGAGGCCGGCCGCGAAGTGGGCGATCGCGCCTGGCAGCTGCCGCTGTGGGACGACTACCAGAAGCAGCTCGACAGCAATTTCGCCGACATGGCCAACATCGGCGGCCCCGCCGGCGGCAGCATCACCGCCGCCTGCTTCCTGGCGCGTTTCACCCGCGATTACCGCTGGGCGCACCTGGACATCGCCGGCACCGCCTGGGATGAAGGCGGCGCCAAGGGCGCCACCGGTCGCCCGGTCGGGCTGCTCACGCAGTACCTGATCCACTGCGCGGCCTAGCGTGACCCGGGTCGATTTCTACATCCTGCCTGACACCGGCATCGAGCAGCGCCTGCTGTTCGCCTGCCGGCTGGCGGAAAAAGCCTTCAAGCTGGGCCACCGCGTGTATCTGCACAGCGCGGATTCGGATCAGGCGCGCGCGCTCGACGATCTGCTCTGGCGCTTCGCGCCCGCCAGCTTCGTCCCCCACGAGTGCCCGCAAAACGGCGCCGAGTCCGCCGCGCCCGTGGTGATCGGCTGGGGCGAGCCGGCGCCGGCATTGCGCGATGTGCTGATCAATCTCGATCTGCAAGTGCCGGCGTTTTTCCAACGCTTCGCCCGCGTCACCGAAATCGTGGTGCAGACGCCGACTGTGCTGCACGCCACCCGCGCCGCCTGGCGCTTCTATCAGGACCAGGGCTGCGCGCCCGAGCGCCGCGATCTGCGCGGCTGAATCCGGGCGCGGGTATCGGCGACAACCTCCGCGCCACCCGCGTTTTTGCCGGGGCTGCAACTCAAGGTATACTGCCGGCCCGTATCCGACGGCGGTCCGCCCCCATCACCCTGCTCCACATTTGTGGACTCAACGCCAGCCACGCGCCCATCCGCGCCGGCGCCGTTTGCACCAGCGATGAGGCGCATCCGCCTTTTTCAACCGAAGAGATCGCCCCTTACCCATCATGGATAAAACCTTCCAACCCGCCGACATCGAACGCAAGTGGTACGAAACCTGGGAACGCTCCGGCTATTTCGCGCCGCGCGGCGACGGCACGCCGTACTGCATCATGATTCCGCCGCCCAACGTCACCGGCAGCCTGCACATGGGACACGGTTTCCAGGAGTCCATCATGGATGCACTGATCCGCTACCACCGCATGCGCGGCAACCGCACGCTGTGGCAGGTCGGCACCGACCACGCCGGCATCGCCACGCAGATGGTGGTGGAGCGGCAGCTGGAAGCGCAGGGCAGCAATCGCCACGCGCTGGGGCGCGAGGCGTTCATCGAAAAAATCTGGGAATGGAAGGAGCAATCCGGCGGCACCATCACCCGCCAGCTGCGCCGCCTCGGCGCCTCCGCCGACTGGTCGCGGGAACGCTTCACCATGGACCCCGGCCTCTCCAATGCCGTCACCGAGGTGTTCGTGCGCCTGCACGAGCAGGGCCTGATCTATCGCGGCCAGCGCCTGGTCAACTGGGACCCGGTGCTGCACACGGCGATCTCCGACCTGGAAGTGATCAGCGAGGAGGAAAACGGTTCACTCTGGCATCTGCGTTATCCGCTGGCGGATGGCTCGGGTCATCTGGTGGTCGCCACCACGCGCCCGGAAACCATGCTCGGCGACACCGCCGTGGCGGTCAATCCGGACGACGAGCGCTACCGCCACCTGATCGGCAAGGAGATCGCGCTGCCGCTTACCGATCGGCGCATTCCGATCATCGCCGACGAGTATGTCGACCGCGAATTCGGCACCGGCTGCGTCAAGATCACCCCGGCCCACGATTTCAACGACTATGAAGTCGGCAAACGCCACGATCTGCCGTTGATCAACATCTTCACCGCCGACGCCGCGCTCAACGACAACGCGCCGGCGGCGTATCGCGGCCTCGATCGCTTCGAGGCGCGCAAACGCATCGTCGCCGATCTGGAAGCGCAGGGACTGATGGAAAAAATCGACGCGCACACGCTCAAGGTGCCGCGCGGCGACCGCACCAACGCGGTGATCGAGCCGTGGCTGACCAATCAATGGTACGTCGATGCGAAAACGCTGGCGCAACCGGCCATCAAGGCGGTCGAGGACGGCAGCATTCAATTCGTGCCGCAGCAATACGAAAACATGTATTTCGCCTGGATGCGCGACATTCAGGACTGGTGCATCAGCCGCCAGCTGTGGTGGGGCCATCGCATTCCCGCCTGGTATGACGACGCCGGCACTATCTACGTCGGCCGCAACGAAGCGGAAGTGCGCGCCAAACACAACCTGGGCGATAAACCGCTGCGCCAGGACGACGACGTGCTCGACACCTGGTTCTCGTCGGCGCTGTGGACGTTCTCCACGCTCGGCTGGCCGGAGCAGACCGAGGAACTGAAAACTTTCCATCCCACCAGCGTGCTGGTCACCGGCTTCGACATCATTTTCTTCTGGGTCGCCCGCATGATCATGATGACGCTGCATTTCGTGCGCGACGAACACGGCAAGCCGCAGGTGCCGTTCAGGACGGTGTACGTGCACGGCCTGGTGCGCGACGCGGAAGGCCAGAAAATGTCGAAATCGAAGGGCAACGTGCTCGATCCCATCGACCTGATCGACGGCATCGACCTGGACAGCCTCGTCGCCAAACGCACCAGCGGCATGATGCAGCCGCAACTGGCCGCGAAGGTGGAAAAAGCCACGCGCAAACAGTTTCCCGAAGGCATCGCCGCCTACGGCACCGACGCGCTGCGCTTTACCTTTTACTCACTGGCCTCGACCGGCCGCGACATCAAATTCGATGTCGGCCGCATCGAAGGTTTCCGCAACTTCTGCAACAAGATCTGGAACGCCGCGCGGTATGTCCTGGCCAACTGCGAGGGCCAGGATTGCGCCGCCGACAACAACGATCGGGATTACACCCTGACCCTGGCGGATCGCTGGATCGTGTCCGCGCTGCAACGCACCGAGCAGGACGTGGCGAAAGCGATCGAAAACTACCGTTTCGATCTTGCCGCGCAGGCCGTGTACGAATTCGTCTGGAACGAATACTGCGACTGGTATCTGGAACTGTCCAAACCGGTACTGTACGACGCCGGCGCCGACGCGGCCGTCAAAAAAGGCGCGCGCCGCACCTTGATCCGCGTGCTGGAAGCAACGCTGCGCCTGCTGCATCCGTTCATGCCGTTCATCACCGAGGACATCTGGCAGCAGGTGGCGCCGCTGGCCGGTCGCAACGGCGACACCATCATGTTGCAGCCGTATCCGCAGGCGAACACCGAACGCCTCGACGCCGACGCCGAGGCGGATATCGCCTGGCTCAAAACCGTGATCGACGCGGTGCGCAACATCCGCGGTGAAATGAATATTTCGCCGGCGCGGGAAATTCCTCTGCTGCTGCGTTTCGGCGACGAGGCCGATCGCAAGCGCGTGGCCGCCAATGCCCAGTTCCTGAAAAAACTGGCGAAAATCGCCGACATCCGCTGGCTCGCCGCCGACGACGAAGTGCCGCTGTCCTCCGCGCAATTGGCCGGCAGCATGGAATTGCTGGTGCCGATGGCGGGCCTGATCGACGTCGCCGCCGAACGCGCGCGCATCGAAAAGGAAATCGAAAAAACCAACAAGGAATTGCAGCGCCTCGAAAACAAGCTGAATAACGCCGATTTCATTGCGCGCGCGCCCGCCGATGTCGTTGCCAAGGAGCGCGAAAAGGCCGCTGCGTTACAGGCGGCCCTTACACAATTGCATCAACAACAGGAAAAAATCGGCTCACTGTAAAGTGAGCCGCCACGCGGTGCGGCAGACGATAGACAAGCGAAAAAAGCCGATATACTATGTCCCGCACCGTTACCCCAGCGCCATAAATACCAACGGAATCGGAACGGCAACTCAAGGGAATATAATAAAAAGACTGGATAACAATGATGTTCGCAGTCAGATTTTTTCAGCACACAATCATTTTCGCAAAAACTCCGTCGTTCCCTGCAACAGACGCGCGAAATTTGTTTCATATTGTTCATAACAAAATACGTCTGACCTCCGCAGCCGCAGGTCGGTTTTGGGGTACGAATCCGGCAGCCAACGCGCGCGCTTTTCACGCCCACGTCAATAACAATTTGTCGGGACAACGCAGGCATCCCAGCCTGTGCATTGCAAGGAATGGACACTGTTTTTCCACTCCGCGTCATTCACGCCGCCGCACCCTGGGTGCGATCGGGAGTTTTAACCTAACAGCGCGAGTAACAGTCAAATGAATATAACAACAGCGGTAACAGAGGGCGCAACAATGTCAGACCGTGTTAATGGTGTCGTAAAATGGTTCAACAACGCCAAGGGGTTCGGTTTCATCACCCGCGATAGCGGCGATGATGTATTCGTACATTTTCGTTCGATTCGCGGCGATGGTTATCGCACCCTGACCCAGGGCCAGCTGGTCGAATTCGCCTTGATGGAAGGCCCCAAGGGCTTGCACGCGGAAGACGTAGCCAAACTCTGACGGTTATCGGTAACACGGACCCACCGGGCGCCATTCAGCGCTCTCGTTAGAGGCGGCCCGGTGGTTCGCCGATCGCTGGTTTCGCTGCATGCGGCAGCTTCGGCATCGCTGGGTTGACGAGCCCGGCGGCGCAACCCGCGCCCCCATCACGCAAAGCAACAAATTAATCGCGTTGTTTCAAAAATCCTGGCTGGAACCGGTTAACCGGTAAACCAGCCTTCTTCGCGGCATTGCAACAGACCTATTTCCACCGCGTGTTCCAGGGAAAACGGATTCAACCGTCGTGCAGCCCGCTCACTGGTGCCGCGTTGCTTTTGCGGTCGCGTTGTTTTTTTGTGCCGCGATCATCGACACAACGAATGAGCGGCACAGGCCGGGCGGGCGGGTCGTGCTGCAATACAACATCGGCGCGCCGTCTTGTCCCCGCGCAGAACAGGGAGAAACCGCCACGCCGCGCCAAGTGGAAGCATCGCGGGATTCGACACGGGCGCCACGATGCCCCTGTCAGGGCACCGCCGCGACACTCGCCCGGGCAGAGGTGGAAACTGGAAAAGTCGCGGATCAATAGTGGGGCGGCTTTTGCTGTTCGGGACGATCATCCAGGCGGCCGAGCAACTCCCGGAACTGCCGTTCGAGGCGCCCGCTCAGCTGCGCCAGACGATCGAGCTGTTGTTGCTGGTGGGTGACCGCCGCGTCCAGGGCGCGCAGGGTGTCCTCCTGAAAGGACAGTTGCGTCTGCATCTCCACCATCTGTTCGTGCAATTCCTGCCAGGGTTCGTTCATAGCGTCATTCCCGTTCAACATCATCAAATAAACAGCCGCGCGGCATCACCGGCCGTTGACCAGCTGACACGGCCGGCCGGCGCGAAACGCCGCGATGATCAGTACCAATTGATCGACCAGGCGCTGCCGCGCCTGCCGGCTGGCCCAGGCCGAATGCGGCGTGAGAATCAGGTTCGGAATATCCGGGGCCAGCAGCGGATGATCGGCGGGCGGCGGCTCCTGGTCCAGCACGTCGAGCGCGGCGCCGCCCAGTTGTCCGCTGCGCAGGGCCGCCGCCAGCGCGCGCGCATCGACCAGCGCGCCGCGCGCGGTGTTGATCAGCCAGGCGCCGGGTTTCATCAGCGCCAGCCGCGGCCCATCGAGCAGATGGCGGCTGCGCGCCGTCAACGGGCAATGCAGGCTGAGCACGTCCGCGCTTGGCAGCAGCTCCGCCAATTCCAGACGCTGCGGTTGCGGCGGCCCATCCAGACTCTGCGCGATCAGCACCTCCATGCCGAACGCGCGCCCCAGTTCCGCCACCGCGCGGCCGATGGCGCCGTGACCAACGATGCCCAGGCGCAAACCGGCCAGCTCCCGCACCGGAAAATCGGGGATACAGAAATACGGCGTGTGTTCCCAATCGGCGCGGCGCATGGCGGCCTGATGATCGGGCAGGCGCGTCGCCAGCGCCAACATCAGCGCGAAGGTGTGCTGCACCACCGCGGGGGTCGAATAATTCACCACGTTGCACACGGCTATGCCGCGTTCGCGGGCGGCATGGAGGTCCACATGGTCGGTGCCGGTCGCCATCACCGCGATCAGTTTCAGCGACGGCGCCGCTAGCAGCGCGGCCGCATCGATCACCACCTTGTTGGTGAGGATCACCTCGGCGTCGGCGATGCGTTCGAGCAGTTCGGCGGGACTGGTGCGCTGGTGAATCCGCCAGCGCGGCAGTGCCTGCATCAGCGCGTCCGTATCCAGATCGCCCGGCGCCAGCGACGCGTAATCGAGTATCACCCCCAACATGTTTTTCATCCTCCAGGCGCCGCGCCCCATTTGCGAGGGCGGTGATTATAATGACCCGGTTCCGATTACGCAGTGATGTCCGCCATGAGCCTCGTCTACTCCACCGATCAGGGCCGCCTGTGTCCACAGTGCGAACAACCGATCAAAGCCTGCATCTGCCGCAAGACCACCGCCAAACCGGCGGGCGACGGCGTCGTGCGCCTGCAACGGCAGACCCAGGGCCGCGGCGGCAAGGCGGTGACCGTCATCACCGGCCTGCCGCTGGCAGCGCCGGCGCTGAAGGAGCTGGCCAAGGCGCTCAAGCAACGCTGCGGCTGCGGCGGTTCGGTCAAGGACGGCACCATCGAAATCCAGGGCGATTTCCGCGCCCAGCTCAAACCCGAACTGGAGGCGCGCGGCTACACGGTGAAAATCAGTGGCGGCTGACGGCGCGCTGCTGCGCCTCCGGGGCCTCGGCAAAAGCCGCCTGGACGGCGGCGAACGGCACTGGATTCTGCGCGATCTCGATCTCGACATCGCCCGCGGCGAAGTGGTGGCGATCATCGGCCCCAGCGGCAGCGGCAAGAGCACGCTGCTGAATCTGGTCGCCGGCCTCGATCATGCGGATCACGGCTGCATCGAACTCCGGGGCCGCGACCTGAGCGATCTCGACGACCAGCGCCGCACCGAGGCGCGGCGCCGCGATATCGGTTTCGTTTTTCAATTCTTCAATCTGATCCCGACGCTGACCGTGCGCGAAAACTGTCTGCTGCCGCAATGGCTGAACCAGACGCCGGAGCCGGCGCGCGTCGATGAATTGCTGGCGCAGGTGGGGCTGACCGACAAGGCGCAGCGTTTTCCGGAGCAGTTGTCCGGCGGTGAACAACAGCGCACGGCGCTGGTGCGCGCGCTGGCGCATCGGCCGGCGTTGATCCTGGCCGATGAACCCACCGGCAATCTCGACGCCGAAAGCGCCGCGGCCGCGGCCGATCTGCTGTGGCGCGAACTGCGCCGGCAGCAGTGCACGGCGCTGCTGGTCACCCACAGCGCGGAACTCGCCGCCCGCGCCGATCGCATACTGCGCCTGCACAACGGCGCGCTCGAACAGGCGCGCGTTTGATGCAACGCGCCGAGCCGGCCGCTGCGCGGGAAGCGCCGAACGGCATCGGCAATCACAGGCCGAATACCCGGGGCTGAACCATGACGCTGCTGTGGCGCAGTCAATTCCGCTTTCTGCTCCGGCATCCGCTGCTGGCGGCGCTCACCATGCTCGGCATCGCGCTCGGCGTGGCGGTCATCCACGCCACCGACATCGCCAATCACAGCGCCAACGCCAGCCTGGACGAGGCGCACCGGGAATTGCACGGTTTCGCGCGCTACAGGCTGAGCGGCAGCGGCCGCCCGGTGGCGCAGGCCGATTATGCCGCGCTGCGCAAACGCTGGCTGGCGCAGCATCCGCAGTGGCGGCTGTTGCCGGTGATCAGTGCGCCGGTGTTGATCGGCGGCGAACGCTGGTCGTTGCTCGGCGTGGACCCGGTCGCCGATCCGCGCTTCAGTCCGGGCGCGAACACGCATCGCAACGGCGACAGCATCGGCGCGCGTCCCACCGGATTGATCGGCACCGATTCCGCCCTGCTCAGCAACGCGGCCGCCGCCGCGCTCCACCTCGGCGTCAATGACACGCTTGTCGTCAGCGTCGGCGGCCGGCCGTTCAGCCTGCGCGTGCTCGGTATTTTCGACGATCCGCGCGGCCTGTTCGCGCGCCTGCTGATCACCGACATCGGCACCGCGCAAATGCTGTTGGGATTGCCGGAACAACTCAGTTACATCGAGCTGGCAACCGAAACCGAACCCGATGCCGCCACGCTGGCGCAGTTGCGCAAGGAGCTGCCGGTCGGCCTGCAATTGCTGCCGGGCCAGAATCTGCTGAGCGGCCAGAACACGTTGCTCGACGCCTTTCAATTCAATCTTTCCGCATTGAGTCTGCTGGCCCTGCTGGTGGGCTGCCTGCTGATGTTCAGCGCCGCCCAGTTCGGGTTCTGGCAGCGGCGAACACTGCTGGAGAGACTGTACTGGCTCGGCGTCAGCCGCCGGCAGCTGCTGCGCAACCTGCTGCTCGAAGCCGCGCTCATCGCCGCATTCGCCTGCGCCATAGGTTGGGCGTTAGGCGAGGCGCTGAGCCGGGCGCTGCTGCCGGTGGCGGCGGGTACGGTCAACGAATTGTTCGCCGCGCAGGCCATCGTGCGCGCAGGCGGCGCGCCGCTCGACTACCTCAAGACCGCGGCGCTGGCGCTGGCGGCCATGCTGGGAACGCAAGGATTTCTGTTCGCGAACTGGCGGCACGGCGCGACGCCGGCCGACGAATCCCGGCCGCGCTCCGGTTACGGATGGGCCCTGGCGCTGGCACTGCTGGGCGTCGGCCTGTTGCTGCTGCCCGGCGCTTCGCTGGCGGCGGGATTCGGCGCGCTGTTCGCGTTCGCCGGCGCGTGGCTGCTGTTGGTGCCGGAGATTTATCGGGCCTCGCTAGGTCGGGCGGCGCTAGGCCGGGCTTCGCCAGACCGCACCACACCCGACGCATCCGACCGGCTGCGCTCGATACCGCTGCTGACCATCGCCCTGCGCGACAGCCGCCGCCACTACCGGCGTCTGGCCCTGGCGTTGGCGGCGCTGTGTCTGGCGCTGGCGGCGGGCCTCGGCATCGACGTGATGGTGGACAGTTTCCGGCGCAGCCTGTTGGATTGGCTGGGCCAGCAGATCGCGGCGGACCTGTACATCAACACCAGCGCCGCCGACAGTGCCGCCGTGTTGCGCCGGCTGCGGGAAAATCCGCAGGTGACGGCGTTGTCGCTGAGCCGGCGTGTCGCGCTGACGGTCGACACCGCGCCGATCACGCTGCAGGCGCTGACCCTGCCGGAACAGGCCCGCCGCCGTTACCCGCTGCTGGCGGTCGCCCCGGGTGTGCCGGATGTATGGCAAAGCCTGCAAGGCGACGCGGTGCTGGTCAGCGAGCCGCTGGCGCGCAAATGGCGGCTGCGCCCGGGCCAGAGCCTGACCTTGCCGACGCCGCAGGGCCCGCGCAAATTTCTGATCGCCGCGATCCAGCGCGACTACGACACCGAATACGGCCGCGTGGTGATCTCCACCGAAACCTATCACCGGCTCTGGGGCGATACCGCCATCGACAGCATCGGCGTGTTCGCGACGACGCCCGCCATGATCGTCCCCCTGGAACAAACGCTCGGCGCCGAAGGGCTGGTGGTCAGCGATGCGCGGGTCATCAAGGATGAAATCGCGCGCCTGTTCGACCGCACCTTCGTCATCACCCGGCTGTTGCAGTTGCTGGTGAGCACGGTGGCGCTGGCGGCGTTGATCAGCACCCTGCTGATCCATCAGCTGATGCAGCGCCGCCAGCACGCCACGCTGCGGGCGCTGGGGCTCGGCCGGCGCGATCTGATGCGCCTGCTGCTGATGCAGGCGCTGCCGTTGGGGCTGGCCGCCGGCGTATTGGCGCTGCCGCTCGGTTATGCCCTGGCCTGGCTGCTGGTGCATGAAATCAATCCGCGCGCCTTCGGCTGGAGCCTGTCCTTTCACGCCGGCCTCGGCGGCGCCGTTTACACCGTGCTGCTGGCCTTGCTGTTATCCGCCGTGGCCGCGTTGTATCCGGCCTGGTACGGCGCGCGCCTGCCCATCGCCGGAGAACTCAGCCGTGAGTGACAACACGTTTTCACGGCGCCGGTTCCGGCGCGCGGTCGCGCTGTTATGGTTTCTGTGCGTTTTGACCGGCTGTGAGCGCGAGGCGCCGCCACAGGCGGCATTGCAGGTGCGGGATATTCTCGGGGAACCGGCGCAACAGGGTTTTGCGCAGGCGCTGGCGCCGCGCGTCTTTCAATTTCCCGACGACCACGGCCCGCATTTCGGTTTTCGCAACGAATGGTGGTATGTGACCGGCAATCTGAGCGGCGACGACGGCCGCCGCTTCGGCTTCCAGCTCACGTTTTTCCGCCACCAGCTGCGGCCCGGCGGCGAACAGACCGGCTGGCGCGCGCCGCAGGTTTACATGGCGCATTTCGCCCTCACCGATGTCGATGCCGGCCATTACCATTTTTTCGAGCGCTTCGGCCGCCCCGCCGCTGCCATCGCCGGCGCGTGCACGGCGCCGGTCGCGGTCTGGCTGGATGAATGGCGCCTGGAACGCGACGCCGACGATGTATGGTCGTTGCAGGCCCGGGCCGGCGAGCTGCAACTGCGCCTGCAATTGCACAGCACGCTGGCGCCGGTGCTCCAGGGCGACGGCGGCCTGAGCCGCAAAAGCGCCACGCCCGGCAATGCTTCGTATTACTACTCGCTGCCGCAGATGCGGGCCGTTGGCGACGTGCGCGACGACGCCGGCAACACGCATCATGTCACCGGCAAAGCCTGGCTCGACCGGGAGTGGAGCACCAGCGCGCTGGACGCCGATCAGGCCGGCTGGGATTGGTTCGCGTTGCAACTGCGCGATGGCCGCGCCCTCATGCTGTACCAATTGCGCCGCAACAACGGCGGCGTCGATCCGTTCAGTTATGCCGCGCTGATCGGCGCCGACGGCCGCAGCACAACCCTGACACCCGCGCAATGGCGCCTCACGCCGCTGGCTTACTGGCACAGCCCGAGCGGCGCGCGTTATCCAATAAAGTGGCGGCTGCGCATCGATACCGAAGGCATCGACTGGCAGATCGGCGCGATGCTGCCGCAGCAGTGGTTCGACGGCAGCGTGAAATATTGGGAGGGCGCGGTGGCCATCACCGCCGAAAACGGCGCCGGGCTCGGCGAAGGTTATCTGGAAATGACCGGTTATTGACGGGTCGACATGGCGGCGGCCAACGATTGCTGCGGAACGAACGTGCCGGCCGCGCAATTTACTCGCCGCCGGCAATGCACTACAGTGCGCCACTGCTACCAGACGTGTTCAGGGGTTTTTATGGATGAAACAAAGGCCCGGCGCAACGAGCAGCCCTGCCAACACCAGTATCAGGTTTCCTGCACCAATTGCCGGCTGGCGAATCTGTGTCTGCCGATCGCCCTGGAAGCGACCGA
>Ga0164243_10006109_pt1 | contig 18326 bp, 14 predicted proteins | sample OricompcompostOP_FD_108781 | JGI IMG/M metagenome (GOLD analysis project Ga0164243, IMG submission 108781) | Organic Plus compost microbial communities from Emeryville, California, USA - Original compost - Organic plus compost (OP) | ecosystem: Engineered > Solid waste > Mixed feedstock >... | reverse complement strand
CGCACGGCCGCGCTCGGGACGGTCGGCACGCTCTCCTTCTTCCCCTCCAAGAACCTCGGCTGCTTCGGCGACGGCGGCGCGATCGCGACCGACGACGACGCCGTCGCCGAGCTGGCGCGCGTCTACCGCTTCCACGGCTCGCGCGACAAGGTCAGCTACGAGCGGGTCGGCTGGAACTCGCGGCTCGACGAGCTGCAGGCGGCGATCCTGCGCGTGCTGCTGGGGCGGCTCGACCGGTGGTGCGACGGCCGCCGCGCCGCCCACGCCGCCTACGGCGCCGCCGGCCTGTGGGAGCTGGCGGCGCCGCAGGCGCCGACCGCCGGCAGCGACCCGGCGTGGGGGCTGCAGGTCGTCCGCACGCCGCACGCGCGGCTGCTGGAGGAGGCGCTGCCGGCCGCCGGGATCGGCGCCCGCGCCTACTACCGCACGCCGCTGCACCGCCAGCCGGCGCTGGCGCCGTGGTCGGCCGGCGTCGAGCTGCCGGCGACCGACGCGCTGGCGGAGAGCCACCTCGCGATCCCGATGGGCCCGCTGCTCGACGCCGCCGCCGCCGCCGAGGTCGCGGCCGCCGCGCGCGCGGCGCTCGACGGCGCGGCCGCCGCGTAGAGGCGTCCGATGCGGATCTGGGTCGACCTCACCAACAGCCCGCACGTGCTCGTGATGCGGCCGCTGATCGAGCTGCTGAGAGCCGACGGCCACGAGGTCGAGGTGACCGCCCGCGACTTCGCGCAGACGCTGCAGCTGTGCGAGCGGTTCGCGATCGACCACACCGCGATCGGGCACCATCGCGGCGGCCGGCTGGCGGCGAAGGGGGCCGGCCTGCTGCAGCGCTCCGGCGCGCTCGTCCGCTGGGCGCGCCGGCGGGCGCGCGAGCGCGGCCCGTTCGACCTCGCGCTCGGCCACGGCTCCAACGACGTCACGGTCGCCGCCGCGCTGCTGCGGATCCCCTGCGCGACGACCTTCGACTACGAGTTCGCCACCGTCCAGCACACGGTCAACTGCCGGCTGGCGCAGGCGGTCGTCGTGCCGGAGGCGATCCCGCCGCAGCGGCTGGCGCGCTACGGCGCGGTCCCGAAGCTCGGCCGCTACGCCGGGCTGAAGGAGGAGTACTACCTCGCCGACTTCGAGCCCGACCCGGCGATCCTCGACGAGCTGTCGCTCGACCGCGCCGAGCCGATCGTCGTCGTGCGCACGCCGCCGGCGGTCTCGCTCTACCACCGCTTCGAGCACGACACCTTCGGGACGGTGCTGGAGCGGCTGCGCGACGGCGGCGCCCAGACGGTCGTGCTGCCGCGCACCCCCGAGCAGCGCGAGCAGCTGCGCGCGCTCGGCGGCTTCACGCTGCCCGAGCGGGCGATCGACGCGCAGTCGCTGATCGCCTACGCCGACCTGATGATCTCGGCCGGCGGGACGATGAACCGCGAGGCGGTCGCGCTCGGCACGCCGGTCTTCACCAGCTTCGAGGGCCGTCTCGGCGCCGTCGACGAGCGGCTGATCGCGGAGGGCCGGCTGCGCCGCCTGACCGACCCCGACGAGGTCGTCGTCGCCAAGCGCGCCGACGCCGCGGAGGGCGGCGGCGGGGCCCGCGTGCGGCGCGATCCGCGCGACTTCGCGCGCCTGCTGGCCGCTCCCGTCGGCGGGATCTGAGCGGCCGCGGGGCGCTCGGCGGCTGCACGATCTGACCCGCTCCACACCGGGTCCTGCCGTACAATGCCCGCCAATGCGCCGGTGGTACCGCTCCGGAGCGTTCCCCGTGCACCGCCACTCGCTGATACAGCTCGTGGTCGACGGTGCGCTGGTCGCCCTCGCCTACGTCCTCGCCTTCCAGCTGCGGTTCGACTCGGGCATCCCGGGCCGCTACGAGATGCTGCGCGACGAGACGATCTGGTGGGTCGTCCCGGTCTGCCTCGCGGTCTTCGTCCTGTTCGGCCTCTACCAGCGGCTGTGGACCTACGTCGGCCAGCGCGACTACCAGGCGCTGGCGCAGGCGATCGTCGTCTGCGGCGTGCTCGTGCTCGGCGCGATCGCCGTCGTCCACCCGGTCCAGGTCCCGACCCGCAACGGCCTCTCGGTCGCGGTCGGGATGCCGACCGGCGTCGCCGTCCTGTGGCTGCTGATGACCGGCGTCTCGATGGCGGCGGTGCGGTTCGTCGTCCACCTCGCCTTCGAGGGCCGCAAGCGCGGCCTGCGCGTGATGAAGGGGGCGCGCGACGTGCTCGTCGTCGGCGGCGGCGACGGCGGCCGCCTCGTCGTGCGCGAGCTGGTCCGCAACCCGATGCTGCGGCTGCGGCCGGTCGGCTTCCTCGACGACGACCCGCGCAAGCGCGGGATGAAGGACGAGCACGGGCTGAAGGTGCTCGGCACGACCTCCGAGGCCGACCTCGCGCGCGTGCTCGACAACGTCGAGCCCGACGAGGTGATCATCGCGATCCCGTCGGCGCCCGGCACCCTGCGCGCGCGGGTCGTGAGAGCGACGCGCGAGCGCGGCATCCCGGTGCGCACGCTGCCGACCGTCTTCGAGCTGCTGCAGGGCGAGTCCGGCGGCATGCAGGTGATGCGGCAGCTGCGCGAGCTGTCGATCGAGGACATCCTCGGCCGCGAGCCGGTGCGGATGGAGCTGGAGCGGGTCGGCGCCTACCTGACCGGCCAGGTCGTGCTGGTGACCGGCGCCGGCGGCTCGATCGGCTCCGAGCTGTGCCGCCAGATCGCGCGCGTCAACCCGCGCCGGATCGTGCTCGTCGACCACGCCGAGGACAACCTCTTCGCGATCCTGCGCGAGCTGGAGGACGAGCGCCACGTCCGCACCGCCGTCCCCGTCCTCGCCGACTGCAAGGAGGAGGAGCGGATGCGGGAGGTGTTCGCCGAGCACCGCCCCGCCGTCGTCTTCCACGCGGCCGCGTACAAGCACGTCGGGATGATGGAGCTGAACCCGGTCGAGGCGGTCCGCAACAACGCGCTCGCGACGCGGCTGGTCGCGCGGATCGCCGGCGAGAGCGCCGTCCGCACCTTCGTGCTCGTCTCGACCGACAAGGCGGTCAAGCCGGCGACCGTGATGGGCGCCTCGAAGGCGCTCGCCGAGTGGGCGGTCGAGGCGGCCGCCGCCCGCCATCCCGAGACCCGCTACGCGACCGTCCGCTTCGGCAACGTGCTCGGCTCGTCGGGCTCGGTCGTGCCGATCTTCCGCCGCCAGATCGCCGCCGGCGGCCCGCTGACGATCACCGACCCGCGGATGCAGCGCTGGTTCATGACGATCCCGGAGGCGGTCCAGCTGATCATCCGCTCCGGCTCGCTGTCGGAGCGCAGCGGCGACGTCTTCGTGCTGGAGATGGGCGAGCCGGTCCGGATCGTCGACCTCGCGCGCGACATGATCCGGCTCTCCGGCCTCGACCCCGACAGCGACATCGCGATCGAGGTGATCGGCCCGCGGCCGGGCGAGAAGCTCCACGAGGAGCTGTTCAACCCCTACGAGCGGCCGCAGCCGACGCCGTCGGAGAAGATCCTGCGCGCCGACCGCGCCCGGCTCGACCAGGCGTGGGTCGAGTCGACCTTCGCCGAGATCAACCTGTTCGTGCTCGAGGGCGACGCCCGCGGGCTCGCCCAGAAGGTCGCCGAGCTCGCTGCCGTTCGTACCGCGCCGGGCCCCCAGGTACCCTCTTGAGACCGTCGCGAGCCGCAGCGTGCGGCGAATGGCCCCTGCCCGGCCTCTACACTGCTCCGGCTTCCCCATGACCCTGACGTTCGCTCTCTCCGTCCGGAACTTCATCGAGGACATCGGCTCCTACGCCGGCTTCGCCGCCGTCGTCGCGCTGGCCCTCTTCACGCTGCTGCTGTTCGCGCAGGCGCGCGAGATCAAGCGGCTGCGCGACTGGGGCGCCGACGCCCACGACCGCCTCGGCGAGCTGGAGCGCAACCTCGCCGCCGCGCTGGAGATGGCGCGCCGCGCCGTCTCGGCGCCGCGCAGCGGGCAGCAGACCGCGGCGGGGCAGCCGGCCGCCGCGCAGCGCGCCCAGCCGGCCCGGCCCGCCGCCGCCCGCGGTCGCGCCGCCGCCCCCGCGGCCGCCGCCCCCGCCGCGGCCGCGGCCGGCGCGGCGCGGCTGGCGCGCACGTCGGCGCCGGTGCGCCCGCAGCTGCTGCCGGCCGCGCCGGTCGGCGTCGCCGGGCCGCCGCTCGCCTCCGCCACCGTCCTGATCCCGCTGCCCGGCGCGCCCGCCGCCGCCCCGCCGCTGCCGCCCGCGCCGGCCCGTCCGGCCGCGCGCCCGGCGGTCGCCGCCGCGGCGACCGGCGCCGGCCCCCGCGAGCGGGTCGCCCCCGCGACGCCGGCGGCCGCCCCGCGCGAGCGCGCCGCCGCGCCGGCCGCGCGCGACCGCAGCCCGCTCGCCGCCGACCCCGCCAGCGGCAACGGCCACCGCGACGACCCGCCGACCGAGCTGGCCGCCGCGGCGCCGCGCCGCGCCACCGCCGCCGCGGCCCGGCCCGCCGCACCGCGCCGCGACGGCGCCGGCCGGCCCGCCGCCCGTCCGCGTCCCGCCGGCCCGGCCGGCACCGCCGGGCGCCCGCCCCGCGGCGGCGCCCGCAACGCGGCGCCGCAGGGCGAGCCGCCGCACGGCCGCCGCCGGCTGGTCGGGGTGCTCGCCGTCGTGGCGGCGCTGGTCGTCGTCGCGATCGGCGCCGTCGTGCTGCTCGGCGGCGGCGACGACGACAAGCCGGGGACGGTCCGCGTCGAGGCGCCCGCCGGCAGCGCGAGAGGCGGCGCCAGACGGCGCGCGAGAGCGCCGCCGCCGCCGGCCCACGACCAGACGACCGTCGCCGTCCTCAACGGCACCGGCGTCACCGGCCTGGCGAGCAGCGTGATGGACGAGCTGACCGGCCAGGGCTTCAGAAAGGGCAACGTCGCCGACGCCAGCGACACCGAGCGGACGCAGACGGTCGTCGAGTACCGCAACGGCCAGGAGGCGGCCGCCAGAGAGGTCGCCCGCTCGCTCGACCTCTCGCCCGACGCGGTCTCGGCGATCCGGCCCGACTCGGAGGAGTCGTGTCGCAGAGTCGGGCCGTGCCTCGCCCAGGTGATCGTCACCGTCGGCGCCGACCGCAACCCGACGCAGTAGCCGCCGCGCCCGTCGAACGCGCGCGATGACCGGCTCGTTCCTCGACCTTCCGCAGCGCGGCGGGAAGCCGCGCCGGCGCGGGCTCACCCACGTGCTCGACAGAGGGCTGTCGCTGGCCCAGGTCGACGGGCTGATCGAGGTCGCCGGCGACGCCGTCGACATCGTCAAGCTCGGCTGGGGGACGGCGGTCGTGACGCAGAACCTCGAGGCGAAGCTGGCCCGCTACCGCGACCACCGGATCCCGGTCGTGCTCGGCGGCACGCTGACCGAGCTGGCGATCGCGCAGGAGCGGGTCGACGGGCTGGTCGCCTGGCTGCGCGAGCTGGAGATCACCCACGTCGAGGTCTCCGACGGCACGATCCGCCTGCCGCACGCGCGCAAGCTGGCCCTGATCGAGCGGCTCGCGGCCGACTTCACGGTCCTGTCGGAGGTCGGCAGCAAGGACGCCGAGCAGATCATGGCGCCGTACGTCTGGGTCGAGCAGATCGAGGCCGAGCTGGCGGCCGGCGCGTGGAAGGTGATCGCCGAGGCGCGCGAGTCGGGGACGGCTGGCATCTACCGCGCCGACGGCGAGGTGCGGATGGGCCTGATCGACGAGATCGCGCACGTCGTCGCGCCCGAGCGGCTGCTGTTCGAGGCGCCGCAGCGGGCCCAGCAGGTGTGGTTCCTGCGCCGCTTCGGGATCGACGTCAACCTCGGCAACATCGCTCCCGACGACGTGCTGTCGCTGGAGACGCTGCGGCGCGGGCTGCGCTCCGACACGGCCGACACCGCGATGCCGAGATGACGCGCCCCGCCCGCATCGTCTTCGCGCTGCTGGTGCTGGCGACGCTCGGCGCCTTCGTGATCGCGCAGAAGCTGAAGAGCGGGCCGTCGCTGATCATGACGCCGAGCTTCACGTCGGTCTTCTCGCCGCTGACGAGAGAGCCGCACAAGCCGACCCGCGGCCGGATCTCCTTCTGGCTCGTCAACGACGACACGGTCGCCGTCTCGATCGTCGACGGATCGGGGCGGATCGTGCGCACGCTCGCCGACGGCGACAAGGTCCCCAGGAAGGTCCGCACGCGCTGGTACTGGGACGGCCGCACCGACGACGGCGAGCGCGCCCCCGACGGCCGCTACAGAGTCCGCGTCGCGCTGATCCACCAGGGCCGCACCGTCGACCTGCCCGACGTCACGATCGCGCTCGACACCACGCCGCCGCGCCCGCGCGTCGTCGCCGTCGAGCCGGAGGGGCGCAGCGGCCCGGCCTTCCTGCCCCAGCAGGGGGTCGCCGGCGTCACCGCCGCGATCAGAGGGACCGAGGGCCGCAAGGCGCGGCTGCAGGTCTGGCGGACCGACGTCAGACCGGCGCGGATCGTCGAGCAGGTCGAGATCCCGTCGCGCACGCCGACGGTCAGATGGGACGGGACGATCGACGGCAGACCGGCGCCGGCCGGCACCTACCTGCTCGGCCTGCTGGTCGCCGACCGCGCCGGCAACCGCGCGACCTTCCCCGCCGCCGTCCCGCCGCGCGCCGGCGCCGTCCGCGGCCGCGCCGGCGTCACCGTCCGCCAGCTCGCCGCCTCGCCGGCGCTCGCGCCGGTCACCGCCGGCAAGACGACGACCGTCTTCGTCGACGCGCGCAGAGCGCGCTACAGATGGGCGCTGCGCCGCTGGGGCGAGCCGAGGGTGCTGGCGCGCGGCCGCGGCCGCGACGTGAAGCTGCGCGTCAGAGCGCCGCGCGGCCAGGCCGGCCTGCACGTGCTGACGATCTCCGCCGGAGGCGATCGCACGCAGGTGCCGATCGTCGTGCGCGCCGCCGTCCCGCGGCGGGTGCTGGTCGTGCTGCCCGCGCTGACGTGGCAGGGGCTCAACCCGGTCGACGACGACGGTGACGGGCTGCCGAACACGCTCGACGCGGCCGGCCGCGACGCGACCGCCGCGCTGCTGCGGCCCTACGCCCACGGGATGCCGGCGAGCGTCCCGCGCCGCGAGGGCGCGCTGCTGCGCTTCCTCGACGAGGAGCTGCTGCGCTACGACCTGACGACCGACGCCGCGCTCGCCGCCGGCGTCGGCCCGTCGCTCGACGACTACCGCGGCGTCGTGCTCGCCGGCGACTCGCGCTGGATCACGCCGCAGCTGCGGCGCGACCTGCGCAGACGGGTGCAGAGCGGCGGCCGCGTCTGGTCGCTGGGCACCGACGCGCTGCGCCGCACCGTGCAGCTGCGCGACGGCCGCCTCTCGCAGCCGGGCGCGCCGACGCCGACCGACGCGCTCGGCGCCCGTCCGACCCAGCCGCTGGAGCGCGCGCCGGCCGGCGAGACGGCGACGCTGACGACCTACCTCGACGACGGCGAGCTGTTCGCCGGCACCAGCGGCCAGTTCACCGGCTGGACCGGCTGGGAGACGCTCGCCTCGGTCGTCCCGGCGGCCGAGCTGACCGCCGCCGCCGGCACCGACGGCGAGACGCCGACGATCGCCTCGTGGCGGCTTGGCGACGGCGTCGCGATCCACAGCGGTCTGCCGGAGCTGGCGGCGCGCGCCGCGGCCGGCGACGGCGACGCGCCCGGGCTGGTGCGCGCGCTGTGGGCGCGCGTCGCGCGCTGAGCCGCGCGCTCAGTTCATCGACGGGTCGAGCGGCATCCGCGCGACCAGCGCGAAGGCGCCGCCCTTGCGCGTCAGCACGTCGCTCCACAGCTCCTCGGCGTCGGGGCTGAACAGCTCCTCGGCGAGCGGCGGCTCGACGATCCAGTCCTCGCGCTCGAGCTCCTCGTCGAGCTGGCCGGGGCCCCAGCCGGCGTGGCCGGCGAAGACGCGCATCCGGCGGGTCGCGTCGCGCGAGGCGTCGAAGTCGGCCTCGGCGGAGAGGAAGCCGACGGCGTCGCTGACCAGCAGCCCGGCGAGGTCGGGCCGCTCGAAGTCGGCCAGCACGATCACCGCGGAGGGCTGGACCGGGCCGCCGATGTAGATCGGCTCCTCGGCGTCGACCAGCCGCTCCAGCTCGGGCGCGCTCTCGGCGACGGTCGTCGTCGCCGGCCGGTTGAGCACCAGCCCCATCGCGCCCTCCTCGGTGTGCTCGGCGACGAGCACGACGGTGCGCGCGAAGTTCGGGTCGGCCAGCGTCGGCGACGCCAGCAGCAGCTTGCCCTTGAGCGACTCCATCGCCTTCATTCTGGCGCACCCCGCGCGCCGCCCGGCGTCAGGCGCGCGCGAACTGCCCGTGGAAGCCGAACGGGATGTGGTGCGGGACCTCCGCGCGCGCCAGCTCGGTGAAGCCGGCGGCGTCGAGCACCAGCAGGAAGCTGCGGCCGGCGGCGCCGTCGAGCACGACCGAGAGGCAGACGCCGTCGTCCTCGGCGGCCCGCGCCGGCGCCGCGACGAAGACCGGCTCGCCCGGCCAGCAGCCCGGCTCCGACCAGGTCGTCGTCGCGCCGCTCTCGACGTCGACCTTCACGAGCGTGTCGATGAACGTCCCCGGCGGCGCGTCGGCGCCGCGCGCCGCGCCCCACGCCCAGCGGTAGGGGCGCTCGTTGACCGCGCCGTAGTTGATCCGCGGCAGCTCCAGCGGCGCCTCCGACAGCCGCCGCGTCGTCACCGCGCCGCCGTCGAGGTCGATCTCGACCCGCGTCAGGAAGGCGTCGGGGACGCCGGCGCCGACCGGCGCCTCGCCGCGCAGGCGGTCGAGGTAGAGCGATCTGACGATCGAGGCGTCGGCGTAGGCGCAGAGGTCGACGACCAGCCGCCCGTCGCCGTCCTCGAATGCGTTGACGTGGTGGAAGGCGAACAGCGGCTCGCCGCGGAAGCGGCCGCGGAGGCTGCCGTCGCGGCGGTCGAGCACGGTGAAGGTCGTCCCGCGCGACGGCTGCCACGCGAAGCAGTCGGCGAACGGGGCGCGGCCGAGCGCCAGCGCCAGCGGTCGCAGCACGAGCGGGAACTCGGCCAGCACGACGTGGCGCTCGCTCAGCCCGAAGCTGTGCATGTAGGCCGGCGGTCTCGCCGCGACCGTCGCGATCGGGCGCGGGCGCCCGCCCGGGCTCGCCAGCCCGTAGACGTGGTAGGTCGCTCTCGGCCCCAGCCGCGTGACGTAGTTGATCGCCTCGCCGCTGTCGCGGTCGGCGTGCGGGTGGGCGGTCGTGACGTGGCCGGGCGCCCAGCGCGGGAAGCCGAGCGTCGCCAGCGTCGCGGGGTCGAACTCGACCGCCATCGGCGTCTCGGTCAGCGCGACGAACCGCTCGCCGAGCTGGGCGACGTTGACGTTGCCGTTGTCGGTCGCCTGCGGTCTGAAGAGCGCGTGGACGCGCTGGAAGATCGAGCGGCAGGGGTCGGTCGCGAACTCGCCCATCACCTGTCTGCCGGCCGCCTCGGCCGCCTGCCGCGTGCGCGACTGCAGGAAGCGGCTGGCGTAGGAGACCTCGCCGTCGGCGAACGAGAACGAGTGCAGCATCGCCAGCCCGTCGAACCAGTGGGTCAGCGTGCTGGCGCCGACCTCCCACTGCGCCGGCCCGGTCCGCAGCAGCGTCCCCTCCAGCCAGCCGGGCAGCGCGCCGCGCAGCGGCAGCCGCTCCAGCGCGACCTCCTCGGTGAGCGTCGCGAACCCCTGCGCGTGGCCGGCCGTCGTCGTGCTCATCGCTGGCAGGCTACGCCTGCTCCGCGGCGGCCGCGCCGCTTCCGTCAGCTCGCGAACTCGGCGATGCCGAGCGCCTCCAGCCGCGTCCACAGCGGCTCGTTGCGGTCGAAGGCGTCGACGCCGGCGGCGTCGCCGAGGCCGGCCGCGTCGTCGGGGTCGAACGCCCACGCCGCCTGCGCCGTCGCCTCCGCGACCGTCTCCGCCCGCCACAGCTCGGCGTCGGCGAAGCGCAGCTCCAGGCCCTGCGCGAGCGGCAGCTGGAGCGCGTCGTAGAGCACGATCACGCGCGCCTCGCCCGGCAGCTTCAGCCGCCGCGCCTGGCGCACGCCGACGCCGAGCGCGAGCGCGTCGGGCAGCCTCGCCAGCCGCCGCCACGACATCCGCGGCGGCTCGAGCGCCAGCACGCGCGGCGCGCGCAGCAGGTCGCGGGCGTGCTCGGCGTGCGCGAACTGCTCCAGCGGGACCGGCAGCAGCAGCAGCGCGAGCGGGTCGGCGGCGGGGGCGGGCATCGGCTCCGGGGACGGTAGCGAGTACCCTCCCCCGGCCGTGCAGAGCTTGATCAAGCGCCTTCTGACGACGACCGTCGCCTACCAGGTCGGCGACGTCGTCTCGAAGCTCTTCGCGGTCGCGCTGCTGCCGGTCTACACGCGCCACGTGACCGAGGCCGAGTACGGCGTCGCCGAGCTGATGATGACCGGCATCGTGCTGTTCAGCATCCTCGTGCGGCTCGGGATCGGCGAGGCGCTCGTCCGCTACCACTACGTCGACGAGGACCGGGAGCGGCGCGACGCGCTCGCCCGCCGCGCCGTCGGCTTCCTGCTGGCGGCGACGACGGTCGTCGCGATCCCGCTGGCGATCTTCGCGCAGCCGCTGTCGCAGCTGGTGCTCGGCTTCCACGACGCGGCCGTCTTCCGCATCGCCGTGCTCGGCCTGTGGGCGTTCACCAACCTCGAGCTGGCCTACGCGCTGCTGCGCGTCGACGAGCGCGCGAAGGCGTACGCGGTCACGACGCTGTCGAACGTGCTGCTGACGATCGCCTTCACCGTCCTGCTGGTCGTCGTCGAGGACGAGGGCGCGCGCGGCCTGCTGCTCGGCAACTACGGCGCCTCGGCGTTCGCGCTGCTCGGGCTGTGGCTGTCGATGCGCAGACGGCTGCTGCCGCGCCGCGGCGGCGCCGACCACCCGCGCCTGCACTCGCTGCGCGCGCTGCTCAGATTCGGCTTCCCGACCGTCCCGGCCGACGCCTCGGTCTACGCGCTCAACCTCGTCGACCGCTACTACCTGTTCCACAAATACGGCGCCGCGACCGCCGGCGTCTACTCGCTCGCGGTCAAGCTCGCCGGCGTCGTCGCCTTCGTCGTGCGCGCCTTCCAGTACTCGTGGCCGCCGCTCGCCTACTCGATCGAGGACGACGACGAGGCGGCCCGCTTCTACGCCTTCGTCGCCACCTACTACCTGCTGCTGACCGGCTGGGCGGTCGCCGGCCTGCTGCTGCTCGGCCGCTGGATGACGCGCCTGCTGGCGGCGCCGGAGTTCTACGGCGCGCACGTCGCGATCCCGTGGCTGGCGCTCGGCTGGGCGCTCTACGGCCTGTTCGTGATCTTCGTCGTGATCGCCGGCCGCGCCGAGGTGACGACCCGCAACTTCCCCGCCGCTGCCGTCGGGCTGGCGATGAACGTCGTGCTGCTGCTGGTGCTGACGCCGCCGCTCGGGATCGCCGGCGCCGGCCTCGCGCTCGCCGGCGCCTACGTCGCGATGCTCGTCGTCATGCGGCTGCTCACGCGCGACCTCTTCCGCGTCGACTTCGAGTGGCTGCGCGTCACCCAGATCGCGCTCGTGCTCGGCGGCGCCGCCGCCGCCGGCGAGCTGCTGCTGCCGACCGACGGCGCCGCCGGCCTGCTCGCCCGCGCCGCGCTGACCGCGCTGCTGCCGCTGCTGCTGATCCCGTTGCGCTTCTACCGCCCCGAGGAGACCGCGCTGCTGCGCGCGATGGCCGCCCCCCTCCGCCGCCTGCTGCCCGGCCGGCGGGGGTAGGGCTACAGCCGCGGGCCGCCGCGGTTGTAGTCGGCGGCCGCCTCGCGCAGGCCCTCGCCGCGGTCGGGGTGGAGCGTCGCGCGGACGTGCTGCCAGTAGCGCGCGGGGTCGTGGCGCGGGAGCACGTAGGCGGCCAGCGCCCGCAGCGCGTAGGTCCAGGCGGTCAGCCACCGCACCGCGAGCGCGGAGAGGGCCGAGTGGTGCTTGCGCATGTAGCGGTCGCGGTTGCGCGACAGCTCGACGATCCGCCGTCTCGGCACGCTGCCGGTCGACAGCTGCTCGTGGTGGATCGCCTCGGCCTGCGGCACGTAGAGGTTGCGCCAGCCGGCGTCGCGCAGCCGCTTGCAGAAGTCGACCTCGTCGGAGTAGACGAAGAAGGCCGGGTCCATCCAGCCGATCCGCGCCGCCGCGTCGCGCCGCACCAGCAGCGCCGCCGACTGCGCCCAGTCGACCTCGCGGACGGCGTCGCCGCGGCTCTGGACCGTCAGCGTCCGATGCAGGCCGACCGCCGCCCAGAAGGCGGTCCGCGGCGTCGGGAAGCGCCACGCCGACGGGTACTGTCCGCCGTCGGGGCGCAGCAGCTTGGCGCCGGCGGTCGCGGCGCCGTCGTCGTCGGCGAGCGCGGCGTGGAGCGCTCGGGTCGCGCCCGGCAGCAGCTCGGAGTCCTCGTTCAGCAGCAGGCAGTAGCGGCCGCGGGCGCGCTGCATCAGCGTGCTGTCGTTCTCGGCCTTGCCGCGCCGCTGCTCGCGTCTGATCAGCTCGGTCGTGACCGGGTGCGCGCGGGCCATCCCGACCGAGCCGTCGCGCGAGGCGTTGTCGAGCACCAGCACCTCGGTCGCGAACGGCAGCTCGCGCTGCTCGGCGGCGATCGCGTCGAGGCAGCGCTCGAGCAGCGCGCGCTGCTCGGTGTTGACGATGCAGTAGGAGACTTCGATGCTCATTGCAGGTGGGGGATGATGCCGGGATGCCGCCCTCGCCGCTGCGCGTGCAGCTGATCGACCCTTCGGCGTTCACGCCCCCCTACGATCACGCCCTCGCCGGGGCGCTCGCGCGCGCCGGCGCCGCGGTCGAGCTGATCACGAGCGACTTCGCCTATGGGGAGGTCCCGCAGGGCGAGGGCTACCGGACCTCCCGCTCGTTCTATCGGATCGCGCCCGGCGCCGCCGGCTCGCGGCTGCGGATGGCGGCGAAGTTGGCGCAGCACCTCCCCGACATGGCCGGCCTCGCCGCCCACGTACGGCGCACGCGGCCCGACGTCGTGCACTTCCAGTGGCTGGCGGTCCAGCCGCTCGACGTCCACCTGCTGCCGGCGCTGCGGCGCGCCGCGCGCGGCGCGCCGCTCGTCCTGACCGCCCACGACGTGCTCCCGCGCGAGCCGCGGCCCGGCCAGCTCGACGCCCAGCGGCGGCTGTACGAGCGCGTCGACGCCGTCGTCGTCCACTCCGAGCACGGCGCCCGCCGCCTGCGCGACGAGCTGGCGATCGACCCCGCGAAGGTCCACGTGATCCCGCACGGGGCGTTCGACCACCTCGTGCCGCGGGGCGGGGCCGGGGCGCCGCCGCGGCCGCTCCCGCCCGAGCTGGCCGCCGTCCCGCGCGAGCGGCCGGTCGCGCTCTGCTTCGGCCTGCTGCGGCCGTACAAGGGGATCGACGTGCTGCTGGAGGCGTGGCGCGGGATCGACGACGCCGAGCTGTGGGTCGTCGGCCTGCCGAAGCTCGACCTCGCGCCGCTGCGCGCCGCCGCGCCGCCCGGCGTCCGCTTCCTGCCGCGCTTCGTCGCCGACGACGAGATCGCCGCCTTCTTCCGGCGCGCCGAGCTCGTCGTGCTGCCCTACCGCGAGATCGACCAGTCGGGCGTCCTCTTCACCGCGCTCGCGTTCGGCCGCCCGCTGCTGCTGACGGCCGTCGGCGGCTTCCCCGAGGTCGCCGCCACCGGCGCCGCCGAGCTGGTCGCCCCCGGCGACGCCCCCGCGCTCCACGCCGCGCTCGCCCGCCTGCTCGCCGACCCCGCCGCCCGCGCCCGCCTCGCCGCGGCGTCCGCCCGCGCCGCCGCCGGCCCCTACTCGTGGGACGGCGTCGCCGAGCGCACGCTCGCGCTCTACCGCGCGCTGCAGCCGTGAGCGCGCCCGCGCCCCGGCCGGCGTCGCAGCGCCGCGCAGCGCCGCGGGGCGGGGTTCGCAAGAATCAGCGGCCGTGCCCGTCGTGAAGCTCCTGTTCTGGCTCTGCGCCGCGCTCGTCGTCTACGCGCAGGCCGGGTACGGGCTGCTGCTGGCGCTGCTGCGCAAGGCGCTGCCGAGACGGCCGGCGCGGGTCGGCGCACCGCCCGAGCCGCCGGCCGACGCGGCCGCCGCCGACGCGGCGCTGCCGTCGGTGACGGTGATCGTCGCGGCCTACCAGGAGGAGTCGGTGATCGCCGACAAGGTCGCGAACCTGAAGGCGCTCGACTACCCGGCCGGCAAGCTGGAGATCGTCGTCGCCTGCGACGGCTCGCCCGACGCGACGCCGCAGCGGGCCCGCGACGCCGGCGCCGACCGCGTGCTCGAGCTGCCGCGCGGCGGCAAGATCCGCGCCCAGGACGCCGGCGTCCGCGCCGCCCGCGGCGCGATCGTCGCCTTCTCCGACGCCAACGCCTTCTGGGCGCCCGACGCGCTGCGGCGGCTGGTCGCCCCGTTCGCCGCCGCGCCCGACGTCGGCTACGTCTGCGGCCAGGTCGCCTTCGTCAACGACGGCGGCACCAACCAGGAGGGGCTCTACTGGCGCTACGAGATGGCGCTGCGCGAGCTCGAGTCGGAGCTGCGCTCGATCACCGCCGGCAACGGCGCGATCTACGCGACCCGCAGAGCGGCGTACGTCGAGGTCGACCCGATCATGGGCCACGACCTCTCGTTCCCGTTCACGATGGTCAAGAACGGCTGGCGCGCGCTCTACGCGCCCGACGCCCGCGCGAGCGAGAAGATGGTCCCGTCGATCGAGGGCGAGTTCGCCCGCAAGCGGCGGATGATGACCCACGGCTGGCCGATCGTCCTGCGCGGCGGGATGCTCGACCCGAAGGGCTACGGCCCGCTCTACGGGCTGATGATCCTCTCCCACCGCGTGCTGCGCTACGCGACCCCGTTCCTGCACGCCGCGCTGCTCTCCACCAGCGTCGCGCTCGCCCGCCGCGGCCGGCCGTACGCGCTGGCGCTGCTGGCCCAGCTGGCGGTGCTGGCCGCCGCCGCGCTGGCGAAGGCGATCCCCGCCCGCCCGCTGCTCGTCGCGCGCTACTACGTGCTCACGACCGCCGCGCTCGGCGCCGGCCTGCTCGACGTGATGCGCAGCGAGACCGAGGCCGGCTGGGAGCCGCCCGAGGGCACCCGGTGAACGCGGCCGCCAAGCGCGCGATCGACCTGCTGCTCGGCACGGTCGGGACGATCGTCGGCGCGCCGCTGATCGCGCTCGCGGCGGCGCTGATCCGGCTCGAGTCGCCCGGCCACCCGATCTACACGCAGACGCGCGTCGGCAAGGACGGCAGACCGTTCCAGATCTACAAGCTGCGGACGATGGTGAGAGGGGCCGAGTTCACCGGCGCCGGGCTCGCGATCCAGGAGGGCGACGACCGCATCACGCGCGTCGGCAGGGTGCTGCGCCGCACCTCGCTCGACGAGCTGCCGAACCTCTGGAACGTCGTCCGCGGCGAGATGTCGATCGTCGGACCGCGGCCGACGGTGCAGGTGCAGGTCGACCAGTACAGCGAGCGCCAGCGCGGCCGGCTCGCCGTCAAGCCCGGCCTGACCGGCTGGGCGCAGATCAACGGGCGCGCCTCGCTGCCGTGGTCGGAGCGGATCGAGCTCGACCTCTGGTACGTCGAGCACCAGTCGCTCAAGCTCGACCTCGGCATCCTCGCGCGCACCTGGCGGCTGGTGCTCAAGGGCGACGGGCTCTACAAGGGAGAGAGAGGCGGATGGGACGGATGAACGGCAGAGCGGTGCTGCTGACCGGGGTCGGCAAGCGCTACGACATCGTCTCCTGCTTCGCGCAGCACACGACCGTGGTCGCGGCCGACCCGAGCCCGCTGGCGCCGGCCCAGTACGCCGCCACCCACCGCTTCGCGCCGCCGCGGATCGACGACCCCGGCTACGTCCCGGCGCTGCAGGAGGCGTGCGCGAGATGGGACGTCGGCGCGGTCGTGCCGCTGACCGACCTCGACATCGAGGTGCTCGCGCAGGCGCGCGCCGACGGGCTGCTGCCGGCGTTCGTCCCCGACCCGGAGATCGCGCGCGCCACCTACGACAAGTACGAGGCCCACCTGCTGCTGGAGCGCCACGGCCTGCCGTCGCCGCCGACCGTCCTGCCGGGCGAGCGGCCCGACGCCTACCCGGTGATGGTGAAGCCGCGGCAGGGCTCCGGCGCCCGCTCGATCCACCTCGCCCACGACGCCGAGGAGGCGGCCTTCTTCGTCAGATACGTGAAGGAGCCGACGATGGTGCAGCGGTGGATGGACGGGCCGGAGTTCTCGATCGACCTGCTCTCCGACCTCGACGGGCGCTGCCTCAACGCGATCCCCCGCACGATGCTGGAGTCGCGCGGCGGCGAGTCGATCAAGGGCACGGTGATCGACGACCGCGAGCTGATCGAGCTCGGCGTGCGGGTCGTCGAGACCCTCGGCGTGCGCGGCCCCTGCACCGTCCAGGTCTTCCGCGACCGCGAGATCGGCCTCGGCATCACCGACGTCAACACCCGCTTCGGCGGCGCCTTCCCCGGCCCCGCCTACGCGACGCTCGACGCCGGGCGCACCTACCCGGAGCTGATCGCGCGGATGGCGAACGGCGAGGCGATCGAGCCGCACGTCGGCCAGTTCGACGCCGGCCGCACCTTCACCCGCTACTACTGGCAGCTGGAGCTCGACGAGCAGCTGCAGCCGACGCCGCGCGACCTCGTGCCCGGCGGACCGCCGACCGCGCGCTGAGCGGGGCCCGGGGGCGGTGCGGCGGGACGCCCCGTCGCGGCCGGCCGTCGACCGCGCCGCCTAGCGCCGCACCTGCGCCGTGCGCACCGGCGCGGCGCCGGCGGCGTTGTCGTCGTCGGCCGCGGTCGTGACGAGGAAGCGGTGGCGGCCGGCCGCCGGCAGCCGCACCGTCGCCGCGTAGGCGCCGTCGTCGGTCTGCGGCCGCACCGTCCGCAGCGGCCGCCACGGACCGCCCGGCCGCGCCTGCCGCTCGACGCGCAGCGCGACCGCCGCCTTCGCCGGCGTCGTGCGGCCGCGCACGACGACCGCTCTGCCCGGCCGCAGCAGCTGCGGCGAGACCGACGCGGTGACGCCGGCGGCGACGGCGACCGCGACCGGCGGCGCGGCGACCCCGACGCCGTCGGAGACGACGCGGAAGCTGCCGTTCACCGTCACCGGCACGGCCGCCGACCAGATCCCGTCGGCGCCGGTGCGCAGCCCGGCGACCGCCTCCCAGGCGCCGTCGTCGCCGCGCCGCTGCAGCTGCAGCCGCGCGCCGACCGGGCGGCGGCCGTCGGCGAGCGCGAGCCGGCCGGTCAGCGGCGCCGACCCGCCCTGCGCGACGACCCCGCCGACCGGCGAGCTGGTCAGCAGGTCGCGCGGTTCGGGCAGCTCCCGCGCGACCGCCGCGCGCAGCCGCGGCAGCAGCCCGTACAGCGCGCCGCCGGGACAGGTCGTGCTGTCGGCGTCCCGGTGGCCGGAGACGCGCTGGAAGGCGACGCGGCTGCCGCGGATCCAGCGGTTCTCGGCGCCGCCGGGGGAGACCTGCGCGCTCGTCCCGCGCGCCGGCAGCCCGGCGAGCGACAGCTTCCACGCGAGCGTCCGCTCGAGCGCCCGCAGCGCGGCTGCGGGCGGGCGGCGGCTGGTGAAGCTGCCGATCGTCGCGACGCCGGTCGAGCGGCTGTTCCAGCCGCCGGCCTGGGCGCCGATCACCGGCTGCTCGACGCCGCCGGCACGGCCCTCGTAGACGGTCCCGAAGCGGTCGACGAGCAGGTTGTAGCCGATGTCGAGCCAGCCGTTGCCGTTGCGGTGGAAGCGGCAGATCCCCAGCACCATCGCGGCCGCGCCGGCGCGCGAGTAGCCGGTCAGCGACTCGGTGTGGTGGACGATCGCGAAGTCGACGCGGCCGTACAGCGGTCTGCTGCGCGGCCGGCAGCTCCCGTTCGGGTCCCACTGCGAGCGCGGCACGATCGCCGGCCGGCCGTCGGCGCCGGCGGCCGCGGCGACCGGCGCCGCCCGGCGCGGGACCGCGACGAAGTGGAGCCGCAGGCCGCGCGGCAGCCTGCGCGCGCGCAGCTGGTAGGCGACGGCGCGGCCGGTCCACAGCGGGCCGGAGACGGCGCCGCGGCCGTCGGCGGCCGGGACGTCCTCGCCGGCGGGGATCGCGCCCCAGCGGCTCCAGCGGCCGTCGGCGCGCCGCACCCGCGCCTCGACGCCGGTCGGCGACGGCCCGCCGCCGGGGGCGCGCAGCCCCAGCAGGTCGAACGGCCGCGGCGCCCGCACCGGCGCGGTCGTGCGCAGCGCGCCGGCGCCGGCGCGCGGGCCGGCCGAGGCCGTCGCGGACGGGCCGGGCGCGGCGGCCGACGGGCCGGCGG
>Ga0164243_10006108_pt1 | contig 18326 bp, 12 predicted proteins | sample OricompcompostOP_FD_108781 | JGI IMG/M metagenome (GOLD analysis project Ga0164243, IMG submission 108781) | Organic Plus compost microbial communities from Emeryville, California, USA - Original compost - Organic plus compost (OP) | ecosystem: Engineered > Solid waste > Mixed feedstock >... | reverse complement strand
GTACGCGGAGGCCGACGTGTTCCATCCGCCGGCGAACGTCGCGAAGATGAGCGCCGGCACTCCGCTCGACGACGGCGACCGCGCGCCCTGGCTGGACGCCATCGGCGCGTGGGCGCGCGGGCGCGCGGGCCGCGGCGGCGTCGTCAGCTGCTCGGCGCTCAAGCGCCGCTACCGCGACCGGCTGCGGGCGGCTGCGCCCGGACTGTTCTTCCTGCACCTCACCGGCGACCGCGCGCTGGTCGGCGCGCGGATGCGGCTGCGCCGCGGCCACTTCATGCCGGTGGCGCTGCTGGAGTCGCAGTTCGCGGCGCTCGAACCGCTGGAGCCGGACGAGGCCGGCGCGGCGGTGCCGGTCGGGTCGGCGCCGGAGGCCGTCGCCGAGCGCAGTCTCGCCGAACTCCGCGCGTGGGCTGCCGGCCGGGCGCCTGCGCCCGGTGGGGAGCTGCCGTCCGCGCCCGGCGTGGGCCAGTCGCCCGCGCCCGGTGCGGGGCCGCCGCCCGGCGCGGCGCGTACGTAACCGCCGCAGGGCCGTACCCGGACCCGCACCCCACGCACACTCCACCGTCCCCGAACCCCCAACCGCCCCCGGACGACCGCCCGTTGGCGGCCGGCCCGGTACGACCGTGCCGGGCCGGTAAGCCGTCCGCCCCGTCGAGAAGGAAGAGCCGTGCGCCATCTCAGTGCCGAGATACTGGCCGCCGGGCCGCCGCAGCCCACCGACCCCATCTCCTCAGCGGGCCACGCCCAGTTGGGGATCGCGGTGCTCGCCGGCATCGCCGTCATCGTCGTCCTCATCACCCGCTTCAAGCTGCACGCGTTCCTGTCGCTGACGCTCGGCGCGATCGTGCTGGGCGCGGTCGCGGGCGCGCCGCTGGACAAGGCGATCGAAAGCTTCGCCACCGGGCTCGGCACCACCGTCTCGGACGTGGGAGTGCTGATCGCGCTCGGTTCGATACTCGGCAAGCTGCTCGCGGACTCCGGCGGCGCGGACCAGATCGTCGACACGATCCTGGCCAGGACCGGCCGGCGCAGCATGCCGTGGGCGATGGCGCTGATCGCGGGCATCGTCGGGCTGCCGATGTTCTTCGAGGTCGGGCTGGTGCTGCTGATTCCGGTGGTGCTGCTCGTGGCACGGCGCGGCAACCACTCGCTGATGCGGGTCGGCATCCCCGCGCTCGCCGGGCTGTCCGTCATGCACGGGCTGGTGCCTCCGCACCCCGGACCGCTCGCCGCGATCGGCGCGCTGCACGCGGACCTCGGGGTGACGCTCGCTTTCGGCGTGCTGGTCGGCATACCCACGCTGGTGCTCGCCGGGCCGCTGTTCGGGCGGCTGGCCGGGCGCTGGGTGGACGTCGCTCCGCCCGAGGGGCTGATACCCGAGCGCCCCGGTCAACAGCTGGCGAAGCGCCCGCAGTTCGGCGCGACGCTGGCGACGGTGCTGCTGCCGGTCGTGCTGATGCTCGCCAAGGCGCTGGCCGACATCGCGGTGGACGACCCGGAGAACGTGCTGCAGCGGGTCATGGACGTGGTCGGCTCGCCGATGATCGCGCTGCTCGCGGCCGTACTCGTGGGGATGGTCACGCTCGGCCGGGCCGCGGGTTTCACGAGGGACCGCATCACCGTCACCGTCGAGAAGTCGCTCGCGCCGATCGCCGGCATCCTGCTGATCGTCGGTGCGGGCGGCGGCTTCAAGCAGACGCTCGTGGACGTCGGCGTCGGGCAGATGATCAGCGACGTATCGAAGCACTGGTCGATACCGGCGCTGCTGCTGGGCTGGCTGATCGCCGTGTGCATCCGGCTCGCGACCGGTTCGGCGACGGTGGCCACGATCTCGGCGGCCGGGCTCGTGGCGCCGCTGGCCGCCGACATGTCGACGGCGCAGACGGCACTGCTGGTGCTCGCGGTCGGCGCCGGCTCGCTGTTCTTCAGCCACGTCAACGACGCCGGATTCTGGCTGGTGAAGGAGTACTTCGGGATGGACATCGGCCAGACGCTCAAGTCGTGGTCGGTGATGGAGACCGTCATCTCGGTGGTCTCGCTGGTGTTCCTGCTGCTGCTGTGGCTGGTGGTCTAGTGCCGCTCCTTGCCGTCTCTTGACGCGGTCGTCTCTTGACGCGCTGCCGGCGGCCCGACTCCCGTACTGCGCCTCATCGTTGACCGGCGTCAGGGACGGCGAGGGCGGCCGCCGAACGAGACGAAGGAGGAGAGGCGGCGGAACGTACGCTTTGTGCGGCCTCATCGGGACTGGTACCGACGGGAGTTGGCGGCCGTACGGGCCGTCCCGGCGATCGCCCCGGTGCCCGACCGGTGCCCGGCTCGACGCCTCCTCGACGATTGGCTACGCGGCATGGAAGACACGACCACGACCGGGCCGGGGCCGGAGCGCGTCGCCGCCCCGCCTCCGCCCGGCCGGCAACGCGCCGCTCTCGCGGTGCCGGTGCTGGTGGCGGGTGCGTTCGTGCTGCTCGGCTTCTTCAACTCGATGTCCAACGGGCACACGCACCGGGAGTCCGCGTCCTGCCACTGGATGCCGCTGCCGTGGACGATCTGGGCCGTCGCCTACGGCGCGCTGGCGGCGGCCGTCGCCGCGGTCGCACTGCGCGTCGTGCTGGGCCGGTCGGCGAAGGCGCGCGGCTGGTCCGTGGATGCGAGCTGGCACGGCCGGCTGGCCACGGGCTTCGCGGTGCTCGGCTGCCTCGCCGTGGCGGTGGCGGCGGTGGCCGTGTATCTCACGCACGACGAGGCGGCCCACATCGCCGCCGACGTGGGCCGCCCGATGTGCGAGGGCTTGGGCCTGCCAGGCCGCTGAGGCGGGCCCGGTGCCGCGGCGGCCCCGCACCGGCCCCGAGCCGGTCGGCGCCGTGAACTCCGGCCCGGCGTGAACTCGGGCCCGCCGCGGGCCGGTTGGGCTCAGCCCAGCGCCGCCCGCTTCAGCGCCCGCGCCCGCCGGGCCACTCTGCGTACGGTGCGGTTGCGCGGCACGAACGCCAGCTGGCGCGGTACCGCGCCGGGCAGGCCGAGCGCGGTCAGCCGCCGGCGTTTGAAGTAGCGCCGGGTGCGGCCGTCGAAGTGCCGGGTGAGGTACGCCTCCGCTTCCGGGCGCAGCCCCGGGAGTATCTGCGGCTGCATGCAGAAGCCCACCGCCCGCAGCAGGCCCGCGAGTTCGGCCCGTACCCGCTCGCGGTCGGGCGGGCTCCAGGTGCGTACGGCGGCCGGGTCGGACACGTCCGGCAGCAGTGCGTCGACGATGGTGACCGGCACCCGGTTGCTGTTCTGGTACGGCGTGACCCGCTCCAGGAGCAGTTCGGTGCCGGTGCGCGCCACCGGCAGCCCGTAGTAGGCGGACGCGGTCAGCAACGCGGTGGAGAAGCAGCCGACGACGAGCGCCGGGCGCAGCCGCTCGTACAGCACCTCGGCGAGCACCGGCTCCGTCAACACCCGCAGCTCTACGCCGAGTTCGCCGGCCTCCTTCTCCAGCGCGCCGGCGTACCGGGCCGGCGCCACCGGGTGCGGCTTGAACACGACGCTGCGGTGGCCGAGTTCGGCGGCGCCGCGCAGCATCCGCAGGTGCAGCCGCTCCTCCTCGTCGGCGGTGAGGATGTCCAGGGCCGACAGGTACTGGCCGAGCAGCAGCGCCGCTCTGCTCGGCGCGCCGGCCACGCTCGCCGGCGCGTGCGCGGACAGCTCGGCCAGTACGCCGCGGACGGCACTGCTGGAGACGATCTCGCCGGGCACGCCGAACTCGGTGAGCAGCAACGGGTCGAGCCCGGGCAGGAGTTCGGGGTGCAGCAGGCGGCGTACCCGGGAGCCGACCAGCGGGTCGAGCTTGTTGCGGGTGGGGCCGTAGCTCATCAGGCCGTCCGCGTAGACGTCGATCGGCGCCTCGGGGAACATCCGGGCCAGCGCCAGCGCCGGCTCCACCTGGAGGGATTCCACGACGAGTTCGACGTCGGTGCCGTCGCCCGGCGCGTCCAGACCCCACAGCAGCCGCAGGTAGCGCTCCCACATCGGTACGTCGTCGGCGCGCGGCGACCAGCCGCCGGGGTGGAACGGGCGGATCGCGTCGTTCCAGGACAGGACGCGGTCGAAGCGGCCGCGCAGCGCGGCGAAGCCCGGCATGGCGTCGGGGGCGGGCGTGGTCTCCGGGTTGGCGGCGTTGTTGCTGACCACCAGCAATCGCCGTTCCCCGCCCGCTCGTTCGCCGCCTGCTCGTTCGCCGCTTGAGCGTTCGCCGCGCGCGGAGTCGCCTCCCGCGCCGTCGCCCGCGCTTCCGTACGGCGCGGGGAAGTGGCCGCCGTCCACGGCCGCGGCGAGGGTCGCGGCGCCGTACAGCGTGGAGGCGAGGAAGATCCGGGTGCGGGCGCCCATCAGGCCGCCGCCTCGGCGGGCCCGCCGGGCCGGCGGCGCAGCCGGCGCAGCCGGGCGGCGCGGCCGTGGTCCATCGAGTCGAGCGCGTCCTCCAGCAGGCCGCCGGGCAGCCGTTTGACGGCGGCGGCGCTCAACGCCTTGAGTTTCCGGGCCACTTGGGGTTCGAACCTTCCGCTGGTCAGATGGTGGGAGATGATCGCGCAGTAGGTGCGTACGGCCTTCGGCAGCAGCCTGTCCGCCTCCGGGTCCCGCGCCGTCTCCTCGACGACCTGGTCGAAGGCGCGGATGAAGTCGAGCTGGCGTACGTCGCCGATCTGCGTCAGCGAGGAGGCGACGCCGCGCCGGTAGAAGACGCCGAGCAGCCCGACGGCCGCGAACGACCGGGCTTCGCGGTGCAGCCGCCAGATCCACGGCCGGTCCTCGGCGGTGCGCAGCCCGTGCGGAAAGTGCAGCAACTCCCGGTCCAGCAGCCGGCGATGGTAGATGCCGGCCCAGGCGTAGGCGTAGTCCACGGACGTGGTGCGGTCGGCGGGCAGGATCGCGGCGCGCGGATCCGTGGCCGCCCAGCGACGGCCGTGCGGTACGCGGGCGAGCGTGCGGGCGCGCGCCGTGCACTGGACGTGGTCGGTGCGCAGGAAGTCGCAGCCCAGCCGTTCGGCGGCGGACAGCAGCCGGGGATAGTAGCCGGGCGCGAGCCAGTCGTCTCCGTCGAGAAACGTGAGGTATTCGCCGTTCGCCGCGTCGAGTCCGGTGTTGCGTGCGGTGGCGAGGCCGCCGTTCTGCTCGTGCCGGATGAGTTTCGCCCCGGGCAGTTCGCTCTGGGCACGCTGCAGAATCTCCGGAGTGGCGTCTGTCGAATGGTCGTCGACCAGAATGAATTCGAAGTCCTCGCGCGCGTTGGCCCGTAGGCTGCGCAGCGTGTCCTGGGCGTATGTCTGCACGTTGTAGAACGGCACGACGACGGAGAGTTTGACCACGCCGGTGACGTTAACGCCGCCCGCGGACCCCTTTTCGACCTGCGCCGCACGCTGCGGTGAATGCTGGCCGGCGAATCGGTGAACAGGCGGGCGGCGCGGGCCGGTTCGCCGTTCGGCGGTGCGCTGTTAACCGGCTGTTGTTTTGTCGTACGCCCGGGCTGCGGAATTGCTTTCTAGCGTCTTCGGCGTGCCCTCATCCGATTCCCGGCCGCCGCGTGTGGCGGTGCTCGCCGATTCCGATACGCGCTGGAAATGGGGTGCGCTGACCGCGCGCCGACTCGTTCCCGACGCCCGGATCGACGGACTGCTGCTGCGCGGCCGCGCCACTCCGACCCCGCGGCAGCTCGCCGAGGTGGGCGCCGACACCGCCGCCGGCGTGGAGTCGGTGCGGGAGACCTCCGGCGCCGGGTTCGTGCGTACGGCCGTGCAGGGGGAGGCCGTAGCCGCCGGTCGGGTGCGGGGGGACGCCCGAGTCCCGGGCGGCGAGGGCGAGTTGGCCGGCGCCGGGGGGCGCGTGGGCGCCGGCGGCCGCGCCGGCGCGGTACGGGACGCGGACGCGCCGGCCGGGGACGCGCCTGCCGGCGAGGCGCCCGCGCGGCGCGGCTACGACCTGGTCGTGCTGGCCTGCGTCGGCGGTGCGGTGCAGGCGATGCTGCACGGGCTGGCGCACGCGGCGGACGCTGCGGACACCGCGCACGCTTCGGAGGCGGCGTACGCGGCGGGCGCTGCGGCACGGCCGGGCGGGGGCGGCGGCGCGGCACGGGGCGGGTCCGCACGCCGCGTGCGCCGCCCCGTCGTCGTCACCGGCTACGTCGGCGTCGTCTACGAGAAGCTGGCGGACGGGCTGCTGCTGCGGCACGGCGCGGACCTGGTGCTCGCCAACTCCCGCTACGACGCCGAGCGTTTCCGCTCCGTCTACGAGGGCGTCGGCGCCGACCCGGGCGCGGTCGCCGAGGTCGCGCTGCCGTTCCTCGGCGGCGCCCGCTACCAACCGCCGGGCGGCGCACGCCCGTTCACGGTCGTGTTCGCGGCGCAGCCGTCCGTGCCGGCTGGCCGCGCCGACCGCCGCTATCTACTGCGCAGGGCCGCCGAGCACGCCCGTACCCACCCCGAGCGCGAAGTGCTGGTCAAGCTGCGCAGCAGGCCGGGCGAGCACACGACGCACGTCGAGGAGCAGCCGTACCAGCGGCTCGCCGCGCGGCTGCCGGACGGCCTGCCCGCCAACTGCCGCCTGGTGTACGGGAACATGGGCGAGCTGCTGGACCGCACCGACCTGCTGGTCACCGTCTCCTCGACGGCCGCGCTGGAGTCGCTGCACCGGGGCGTGCCGACGGCGGTCCTCACCGACCTCGGGGTGCGCGAAGTCCTCGGCAACCACCACTTCCTCGGCTCCGGCTGCCTCGCCTCGTGGGACGAGCTGGACGCGGGGCGGCTGCCCGAGCCCGACCCGGAGTGGACCGCCCGGCACGGCGTGCACCCGGTGGGCGCGGGCGGCGAGGACGGCGACGGGGCCGGCACGTACCCGTCGTACGAGCGCGCCTTCGACGCCGCACGCGAGCGCGTCGCCGACCTCCTCGCCCGCGACCGGCTGCCACTGCCCGCGCCCTACTACGGGCCCGCGACCGCGCCCGGCTACCTCCCCGGCATCCTCGCCCGCTACGGCTTCGACGCCCGCGGTGCGCCGCTGCCCCACGCACCGGGCGCGCAGGAGCACGGCTCCGAGTCCGGCTCCGGGGTGCGGCGGGCCGTGGCGGGCGCGGTGCGCGGCGCGGTACGGGACGCCGCGCGCGGCGCCTACCGGCACGGCGTGCAGCGCGTGGCCCCGCTGATCCGCCGCCTGGGAGAGCTGTGAGGCCCGCGGCCGCCGGAGCCGGCACCGGGCCGCCGGACCCGCGGGCGCCGTCCCGGTACGCCCGTGCGCGTGCCCGACCGGCCACGGACGCGGCCGAGTTGAGGTTCCACGCGCGCTGTGTCCGCTGCACCCGCCGTCCGTCGCCGACCGTACGCCGTCCTTCCGAGGAGCCGTCATGACCGACCCGCTGCCCTCCGGCCCACCGCCCTCCAGCCCGCCATCCGCCGGCCCAACGCCCGCCGGTCCGCCGCCCGTTGACTCGCCGCGCCCCGCCGCCCCGCCCCGCGACGCCCTGCCCGGCAAGGTGCTCGCGGTGATCCCCGCGCGCGGCGGCTCGAAAGGGGTGCCGGCCAAGAACCTCGCCACCGTCGGCGGTGTGCCGCTCGTCGCCCGCGCCGTACGGGCCTGCCGCGCCGCCGGGTCGGTCACCGACGTGCTGGTCTCCACCGACGATCCGCGCATCGCCGCGACCGCGCGCGCCGCGGGGGCCGGCACCGTCGAGCGGCCCGCCGGCCTCGCGGGCGACTCGTCCAGCAGCGAGTCGGCGGTGCTGCACGCGATGGACGTGCACGAGTCGCGCTCCGGGCGGCCCGTCGACGTGGTGCTGCTCGTGCAGTGCACCAGCCCGTTCCTGCTGCCCGAGGACGTCGACAAGGTGGCGGCCGCGGTCCTCGTCGGCGGCGCGGACAGCGCGCTGACCGTGGCGCCCTTCCACGGCTTCGTCTGGCGCGACGGCCACGGCGTCAACCACGACGAGAGCCGCCGCCAGATGCGCCAGGAGCGCCCCGAAGACCTGCTGGAGACGGGCGCCGTGTACGGCATGGACGCCGCCGGATTCCGGAAGGCCGGCCACCGCTTCTTCGGCCGCACCGAGACCGTACGCACCGACCCGGCACGGGTGCTGGAGGTCGACGACCCGCACGAACTCGCCCGCGCCCGCGCGATCGCCCCGCTGCTCGACGCCCGGGACGCGGCCCTTCCCACCCGGGCCGACGTGGACGCGGTCGTCCTCGACTTCGACGGCACGCAGACCGACGACCGCGTGTACGTCGACGCGGACGGGCGGGAGACGGTCGCCGTGCACCGCGGCGACGGGCTGGGCGTGGCCGCGCTGCGCCGCGCCGGACTGGAGCTGCTGATCCTGTCCACCGAGGAGAACCCGGTGGTCGCCGCGCGCGCCCGCAAGCTCCGCGTCCCCGTCCTGCACGGCATCGAGCGCAAGGACCTCGCGCTCCAGCGGTGGTGCCGCGAGCGCGGCCTCGCCCCGGAGCGTGTGCTGTACGCCGGCAACGACGTCAACGACCTGCCGTGCTTCCACCTCGTCGGCTGGCCGGTCGCGGTCGCCGGCGCCCACGACCCCGTACGGGAGGCGGCCCGTGCGGTCACCGCGGCCGGCGGAGGAGCGGGCGCGATCCGCGAGATCGCCGGCTGGCTCCTCGGCCCGGCCCTGCGCCCCGAACCCGCCGCGTCCGAGCCCGAGTTCGAGTTCGGGCCCGGACCCGAGGTCGAGCCCGAGTCCGCGTACGAGTCACGGGCCGAAGCCGCGTACGAGCCCGAGCCCGAGTCCGTGACCGCGGCGCCGCCCGCTCGCGGCGCCGCCCCAACTCCCGTGAAGTGAAAGGCAGAACCACGTATGAGCAGCACGCGTACCGCCCAGGCCGACCGCCGGCGCGCCCTCGGCAGCCGGCTCGTCGGGCCCGGCCACCCCGTCTACGTCACCGGCGAGATCGGCATCAACCACAACGGCGAGCTGGAGAACGCGTTCGCGCTGATCGACGCCGCCGCCGAAGCCGGCTGCGACGCCGTGAAGTTCCAGAAGCGCACGCCCGAGGTGTGTACGCCGCGGGACCAGTGGGACGTCGAACGCGACACCCCCTGGGGGCGGATGACGTACATCGACTACCGGCACCGCGTCGAGTTCGGCGAGGACGAGTACCGCGCGATCGGCGAGCACTGTGCGAAGCGCGGCATCGACTGGTTCGCGTCGCCCTGGGACGTCGAATCCGTCGCGTTCCTGGAGAAGTTCGACGTGCCGGCGCACAAGGTCGCGTCCGCGTCGCTCACCGACGACGAGCTGCTGCGCGCCATCCGCGCCACCGGCCGCACGGCCGTCCTGTCCACCGGGATGTCCACGCCGAAGCAGATCCGGCACGCGGTCGAGGTGCTGGGCAGCGAGAACATCGTGCTCTGCCACGCCACGTCCACGTACCCGGCGAAGGCCGAGGAGCTGAACCTGCGGGTGATCGAGACGCTGCGCGCCGAGTACCCGAACGTGCCCATCGGCTACAGCGGCCACGAGACCGGGCTGCAGACCACGCTCGCCGCCGTCGCGCTCGGCGCGTGCTTCGTCGAGCGGCACATCACGCTCGACCGCGCCATGTGGGGCTCGGACCAGGCGGCGTCCGTCGAGCCGCAGGGCCTGACCCGGCTCGTACGCGACATCCGCGCGGTCGAGGAGTCGCTCGGGGACGGCGTGAAGAAGGTGTACGAGAGCGAGCTGAAGCCGATGCAGAAGCTGCGCCGGGTGCGGGGCGTCGTCTCGGAGTCGGAGGAGGCGGCGGGCTCGGACGCGGACGCGGGCTCGGCGGAGGGCGTCGCCGGCGAACCCGCCGCGGTCTGAATGCACGGGGACGTGCGCTCCTCCGCGCCCGCGACCCCGGAACCCCGCGGCCCGGTACGCCGCCGTCGTCGGGTCGCCGGCGGCGGCACCCTCGCGTTCGTGGAGAGCCCGGTCCAGCTCCTCAACGTGCTGGAGTGGGCGTACCGGGAGACGGCCGCGGAGCGGGATCCCGAGCCCGACGGTTCCGACCCCGAAGCCGACCCCGTGCCGGAGTCCGACTCCGGCTCCGAGCCCGACCTCGACTCCGGAGCCGTACCGGAGTCCCGCCCCGGCCCCGACTCCGGAGCCTGCTCGCTGCCCGAGGGCCTGACCGTCGTCGTCCTCTCCCCGCACGACCCGATGACGCGCGGACAGCTGCGCCGCGTCGCCGAGTTCGCACGCGCCGAGGGCGTCGCCGTGCGCTGGGAGGACGCCCGCGAGGGCACCCTGGCGCCGGTGCGTACGGTCACTTCGCTCGCGCCCGAGCTGCGCCGCGCCCGCCGCATCGTCATCGGCGACCCCTTCTCGCGCTACGTACAGCTGCTGCTCACGCTCAGCAGCGCCCGCAGCGTCGTGGTCGTCGACGACGGCACCGCCACCATGGAGTTCGTCCACCAACTCGCCCGCGGGGAGCGGCTGATGCGCTGGCACCAGGGCGGTACGGGCGGGGCGCGGGCCGCCCTGTTCCTGCTGTTCTCGCGGCGTGCGCGCGACCGGCTCACGCCCGGGGCGCGCGACGGAGAGCACCGGGTGGAGGTGTTCAGCGCGATGCCCGTCGAGGCGACCACCGCGGAGCTGGCCGCCCTCGGCGTCACCGTCACCGCCAACCGCTTCTCCTGGACCCGCGCCCGCTTCGGCCCGCCGCGGCTCACGCGCGGCACCGACCTGGTGGGCACCTCGCTGGTGGAGACCGGCGTCGTCGACTTGGAGCGCTACCTCGAAGCGGTCGCCGCGCTGGCCCGTACGCACGGCGCCACCCGCTACTTCGCGCACCGCCGGGAGAACGGCGACAAGCTGCACCGGGTCGCCGCCGCCACCGGGCTGGAGATCGTCCGCCCGGATCTGCCGCTCGAACTGGTCGCCCGGCGCGGCCCCGTAGGCCGCACGATCCTCAGCTTCCCCTCGACCGTCGTGCACACGCTGCCGCTCGCGCTCGCCGGCACCGAGGTCTCGGTCGCGGTGTGCGAGGTGCGGGCGGACTGGCTCACGGAGAGTGCGTCGCCGCGTGCGGAGGGTTTCCTGTCCGGGGTGTCCGGCAGCGCCCGCGGCGTACGGCGGCTGCCTCCGCCGGTACCCGAGCCGGTGCCGGGGCCCGTGCCGGAGCGAGCCCAAGAGGCCGCGGCCGGCGGGGAGTTGAGGGCGCCCGGCGAGACGGGAGAGGCGCGTGGTGGGGGAGTGGCCGCTTCGGGGACCGGCGCGGCGAGCGCGTAGATATACCCACCGCCATCTGGGCATAACCGCCGCCCAGCGCACTTTTTCGGTCTCCGTGGAGTGAAGTTCGTCGCATCCACTGTCAGTTGCGGGGTGGCGACGCCTACGCTGCGCCCATGAACGAAGTCCTGTCCCCCGCGTCGGAGGTGGACGCAGCCGGCGAAGCAGCGGAAGCGATCGGTGGTGCGGCGGTCGAGGCCGTGTTGCCCGGCGTAAAGCCAGAGGTCCCCGGCGCACAGCCCGAAGTGCCCTGCGTACAGCCGGAGTTGTCCGGCGTACGGCCGGAACCGCTCGGCGTACAGCCGGAGTTGCCCGGCGGCCTCCCGGACGCTCTCCGCAGCGAACTGGTCGCTTTCCGGCGCGATCTCCACATGCACCCGGAGCTGGGGCACCAGGAGTTCCGTACGACGGCCGCCGTCAAGTCCCGCCTGGAGCAGGCGGGTTTGCGCCCGCGGCCGCTGCCGGTCGGCACCGGGCTCCTGTGCGACATCCACCCGGGCCTCGCCGACGAGTGGGACGGGGCGCGGCCGATGCTGGCGCTGCGCGCGGACATCGACGCGCTCCCGATCCCGGACACCAAGGACGTGCCCTACCGCTCGACGGTGCACGGGCGCGCGCACGCCTGCGGGCACGACGTGCACACGACCGTCGTGCTCGGCGCCGGGCTCGTACTCGCCGACCTCGCCCGCGCGGGCCGGCTGCGGTCCTCCGTACGCCTGGTGTTCCAGCCCGCCGAGGAGGTGCTGCCCGGCGGAGCGACGGACGCCGTCGAGGGCGGCGCGCTGGACGGCGTCGGGCGGATCCTGGCCGTGCACTGCGACCCGAAGGTGGACGCCGGGCGGATCGGACTGCGCACCGGCCCCATCACCTCCGCCTGCGACCGGCTGGAGGTGGCGCTGAGCGGTCCCGGCGGCCACACCGCGCGGCCGCACCTGACCACCGATCTCGTCACGGCCGCGGCCAAGTTGGCCACCGAGGTGCCGGCCGTGCTGTCCCGGCGGGTCGACGCCCGCTCCGGAATGGCCCTCACCTGGGGCCGGTTGGAGACCGGGCACGCGCCCAACGTCATTCCGCAGCGCGCCGAACTCTCCGGCACGCTGCGCTGCCTCGACCTGCCGTCCTGGCGGGAGGCGCCCGACCTGGTGCACGCGGCCGTCGACGAGGTGGCCGCCCTGCACCGCGCCAAGTCGGAGCTGACGTACGTACGCGGAGTGCCGCCCGTGGTCAACGAGGCGGTCAGTACGGGGCTGTTGCGCGAGGCGATGGCCGCGCGCTGCGGTGCCGACGCGGTCGAGAGCACCGAACAGAGCCTGGGCGGCGAGGACTTCTCCTGGTACCTGGAGCACGTGCCCGGCGCGATGGCCCGGTTGGGCGTGCGCGCCCCGGGCGAGCGCCGCCAACGCGACATCCACCAGGGCGACTTCGACGTGGACGAGGAGGCGATCCGGGTCGGCGTCGAGCTGTTCACGGCGGCGGCGCTGCTGGAGAGCCCCGCCGAGTAGGCCCTCGTGCCCTTCCGGGCACCGGACGCGTGGAGCCCCCGCCGGGTACGGCGGGGGCTCTGTCGTGCTGCCGCGTCGTGCTGCCGCGTCGTTCCGAGGTGGTCGCTGAGGTAGTCGCCAACGCCCGGGTCTCCGCCGGGCGTTGGCCGTTCCGGCGGGCATCCGGCGGGCTTCCGGCCGGCGAACCTGTGAGGGGCGTACCGGTCTGATAACGCCTCTCGACAGGGGGGTTTACCTGAAATCTACGCGCGTTAATGTGTGCCGAAGGTCAGCGCTGGTTTCGGGCGCTTCCCACTCCAGCCTCCAGCTCCAGCCGAACCAGCCGAAGGGGACGTCCTCTTGCGTCGGGTAACGAAGCTTGCTGCCGCGGTCACCACCACCGCGGCCCTCGCACTGACTGCCACCGCATGCGGTGAGAGTTCCACCGAGTCCGCCGGGAAGAAGGACAAAGGCGTCGGGCTGGCCTTCGACGTGGGCGGCCGCGACGACCATTCCTTCAACGAGGCCGCGGCCCGCGGCCTCGACAAGGCGAAGAAGAAACTCCACGTCAAGGGCCGCACGTTGACGGCCAGCAACGGAGAGACCGAGCCGCAGCGTGTGCAGCGGCTGACCTCGCTCGCGCAGGCCGGCTACAACCCCGTGATCGGCGTCGGCTTCGCCTACGGCAAGTCCATCAACAAGGTCGCCAAGAAGTTCCCCAAGACGACCTTCGGCGTCGTGGACTCGCCGTCGACTGCCAAGAACGTGGCGGGACTTCAGTTCTCCGAGCACGAGGCGTCGTACCTCGCGGGCGTCGCCGCGGCGAAGAAGACCAAGTCGAAGAAGGTCGGCTTCATCGGCGGCGTGAACAACGCGCTGATCCAGAAGTTCCAGGCCGGCTTCGAGCAGGGCGTGAAGGAGACCGACCCGAAGGTCAAGGTCACTTCGCAGTACCTGTACCCGACCAACGACAAGGGCTTCAACGACCCGGCGGCCGCCTCGGACAAGGCCAAGGGCATGCTCGACGACGGCAACGACGTGATCTACTCCGCGGCCGGCCAGTCCGGTACGGGCTCCATCGAGACCGTCAGCAAGAAGAAGGGCGCCTGGGCGATCGGCGTCGACTCCGACCAGTACCGGCAGCCCGGTCTCGCCAAGTACAAGAAGGCGATCCTGACATCGGCGGTCAAGAACGTCGACGTGTCCGTCTACGACCTGATCAAGAGCGTCAAGGACGGTAAGCCGCTCACCGGCAACAAGACCTTCTCGCTCAAGCAGCACGGCGTCTCGCTGGCCACGTCCGGCGGCAACATCGACGACATCCAGAAGGACATCGACAAGGCCAAGAAGGACATCATCAGCGGCAAGATCAAGGTCAAGGACAAGCCGTCCCAGTGAGGTGACCGCGATCCCGCGTACGTGCGCGCACCGGCGCACGTACGCGGGTCCATCCCTGTGGCAGGAGAGTCGTCATCGCAACGTCCAGCAGCAGCCCGCCAGTTGCGGGCGGGGCGGACGCCGGGCCCGCGGGCGCCGGCAGCGCGTCCGCACCGGCCGTCGAACTGCGCGGCATCACCAAGCGGTTCCCCGGGGTCGTGGCCAACCACGACATCGACCTCACCGTGCGCCGCGGCACCGTACACGCTCTCGTGGGCGAGAACGGCGCCGGCAAGTCGACCCTGATGAAGATCCTCTACGGCATGCAGCGGCCGGACGAGGGCACCATCCAAGTCGACGGCGAGCAGGCCCAGTTGCACACTCCGGGCGACGCCATCGGCCGCGGCATCGGCATGGTCCACCAGCACTTCATGCTCGCCGACAACCTCACGGTGCTGGAGAACACCGTCCTCGGCGCCGAGAAGCGGCACGGCATCGCGGGCCGCGCGCGCGAGCGGGTCGCCGAGCTGTCGGACGCGTACGGGCTCGGCATCCGCCCGGACGTGCTGGTCGAGGACCTCGGCGTCGCCGACCGGCAGCGGGTGGAGATCCTCAAGGTCCTCTACCGCGGCGCCCGTACGCTGATCCTCGACGAGCCCACCGCGGTGCTGGTGCCGCAGGAGGTGGACGCGCTCTTCGACAACCTGCGCGAGCTGAAGGCCGAGGGCCTGACGGTGCTGTTCATCTCGCACAAGCTGGGCGAAGTGCTGTCCGTCGCCGACGACATCACCGTCATCCGGCGCGGCACCACCGTCGCTTCGCTACACCCGCACGAGACGACGCCGAAGCAGCTGGCCGAACTGATGGTGGGCAGCGAGCTGCCGTCGCCCGAGATCCGCGAACAGGCCACCGCCGGCGGCACGATGCTCACCGTCGACGGGCTGCGGCTGACCGCCGCCGACGAGGGCGGCGCCCGGCGCACCGTCCTCGACGACATCTCGTTCTCGATCCGCGAGGGCGAGATCCTCGGCGTGGCCGGCGTCGAGGGCAACGGCCAGGCCGAGCTGGTCGAGGCCGTCATGGGCATCCGCACTCCGGACGGCGGCACGGTCACGCTGGACGGCGAGGACATCACGCGCGCCGCCACCCGCCGGCGGCGCGAGAGCGGCATCGGCTACATCCCGGAGGACCGGCACCGGCACGGGCTGCTGCTGGAGGCCCCGCTGTGGGAGAACCGCATGCTGGGCCACGTCACCGAACGCCCCAACAGCAAGGGGCGGTTGCTCGACCTGGCCGGCGCCCGCGCGGACACCGAGCGGATCGTCGCCGAGTACGACGTGCGTACGCCCGGCATCGAGGTCACCGCGGCCAGCCTCTCCGGCGGCAACCAGCAGAAGCTGATCTTCGGCCGGGAGATGAGCCACGGGCCGAAGCTGCTGATCGCCGCGCATCCGACGCGCGGCGTCGACGTGGGCGCGCAGGCGCAGATCTGGGACCAGATACGGGCGGCACGGCGCGAGGGGCTGGCGGTGCTGCTGGTCTCCGCGGACCTGGACGAGCTGATCGGGCTGTCGGACAGCCTGCGCGTGATGTACCGCGGGCGGCTCGTCGCGGACGCCGACCCGGCCACGATCACTCCGGAGGAGCTGGGTTCGGCGATGACGGGCGCGACCACCGGCCACCTCGACCACGCCGAGGACCACTCCGGAGAGCACGCCGGGGAGGACGCACAAGGCCACGCCGACGACCACGCCGAGGACGGCGAACACTCCGCGGGCGAGGGCGAGTCGGCCGCCGGCGCGGCCGCCGCCGACGGTGAGAAGGGCGGAGCACGGTGAGCGCGCTGTCGAGGTTCGCGAAGCCCGACAAGGAGAAGCTGACGCTGGCGGTCGGCGCCCCGCTGCTCGCGATCGTCACCGCGCTGGTGATCACCTCCGCCGTGATCGGCGTGACGGGCAAGGACCCGCTGCACGCGTACGCGGTGATGCTGGACTTCGGCTCCAAGAGCGACAGCCAGGTGTGGATCATCAACAAGGCCACGCCGTACTACCTTTCGGCGGTCGCCGTCGCCGTCGGCTTCCGGATGAACCTGTTCAACATCGGGGTCGACGGCCAGTACCGCATCGCGGCGTTCTTCGCGGCCGTCGTCGGCGGCGCGCTCTCGCTGCCCGGCGTGCTGCAGATCCCGGTGATCATGCTGGTGGCGGTCGTCGTCGGCGCGCTGTGGGCGGGCATCGCGGGACTGCTGCGTACGACGCGGGGCGTCAGCGAGGTCATCACCACGATCATGCTGAACTCGATCGCCGCGTCCGTGATCGGCTACTTCCTGCAGGAGGGCCGGCTCGCGCAGAAGGACGGCGACCTGTTCCACACCCCGGACATCCCGTCCGGCAGCCACTTCTTCACGCTGCCCACCCACCCGGACCCGGTCTACGGCACGGTGTTCGTGGCCGGACTGGCCGGGCTGGCCTACTGGTTCGTGCTCGGCCGCACCCGCTTCGGGTACGACCTGCGCGCCGTCGGCCGCTCCGAGTCCGCGGCGTCCGCGAGCGGCGTCGACGTCAAGCGCATGGTGCTCACGTCGATGGTGCTGTCCGGGGCGGTCGCGGGGCTGGTGGGCATTCCGACGCTGCTGAACGAGTCGTACAACTACGGCACGGACTTCCCCGCGGGCATCGGCTTCACCGGCATCGCCATCGCGCTGCTCGGCCGCAACCACCCGGTCGGCATGGCGCTCGGCGCGCTGCTGTGGGGCTTCCTCGAACGCACCGCCACCCAGCTGGAGTTGGAGGGCTACGCGCAGGAGATCGTCGGCGTGATGCAGGGCGTCATCGTGCTGTGCGTGGTCATCGCGTACGAGGTGATGCGGCGCTACGGGCTGCGCAGGCAACAGCGCCGGGTGGGCGCCGAGTTGGCTGCCCGGGCCGCGGCGGGCACCGCCGGAGACGAGGACGAGGCGAAGGCGGAGGTGTCCGCGTGAGGACGAACCAGCTCACCGCAGCGCCGGAATCCGGGCCCGCGTCCGGTCCGGCGGGCGGGCGCACCGAGTCCGGTGGCGGCGCCGGGAGTTCGCGCCGCAAGCTGACCTATCCGACGGTGCTGCTGATCCTCGCCGGTGCGCTCGTCGCCCTGTCGCTGCTGCGCGTGGTGACCGGCGAAGGCCACCTGACCGACTCGGGGCAGTACGCGACCGCGCTCGGCGCCGCCGTGCCGATCGGCCTCGCCGGGCTCGGCGGGCTGTGGGCGGAGCGGGCCGGAGTGATCAACATCGGCCTCGAAGGCATGATGATGCTCGGCACCTTCGGGGCCGGCTGGATGGGCTGGCAGCACGGTCCGTGGGTGGCCGCGCTGGCGGGCGTCGTCGCCGGAGCGCTCGGCGGTCTCATCCACGCCGTCGCCACCGTCACGTTCGGCGTGGACCACATCGTCTCCGGTGTGGCCATGAACATTCTGGCGCTGGGCGTCGTGCAGTTCCTCGCGAAGCTGTGGTTCGGCGCCGCGGGCAGCGCGGCCGCGCAGGCCGGCGGCAACGACAAGCAGTCGCCGCCGATGCCGGACATGCCGACGTTCACGGTGCCCGGCCTCGCCGACGGGCTACAGGCGGTCGAGAAGCACCACTGGTTCCTGGTGTCCGACCTGGCCGGCATCCTCGGCTCGCTGTTCTCCGGGGTGTCCTGGCTGACGCTGCTCGCGGCGGCGCTGTTCGTCGGCAGCTACTTCGCGCTGTGGCGCTCGTCGTTCGGGCTGCGGCTGCGCTCGTGCGGCGAGAGCCCGGTGGCGGCGGAGACGCTGGGCGTCAACGTCTACCGCTACAAGTACGCGGCCGTCGTCGTCTCCGGTGCGCTGGCCGGGCTCGGCGGCGCGTTCCTCGCCATCAGCGTGCACATCTACCAGGACCAGCAGACCGGCGGCCGCGGCTACATCGGCCTCGCCACCATGATCTTCGGCAACTGGCGGCCGGGCGGAGTGGCGCTGGGCGCCGGCCTGTTCGGCTTCATGGACGCGCTCCAGCTGCGCGCCGGCGGGCCGACCGTGCACGCGCTGTTGCTGCTGCTCGCGGTGCTGCTGGCCGGGCTCGCGGTGTGGAAGCTGTGGCGCGGCGGCGGGCGCGCGGCGCGGATCCAGGGCGCCGCGAGCGCGGTGATCGCGGTCGGTCTGCTGGTGTGGTACCTGGTCACGGACACGGTGCCGCTGGAATTCGTCGAGATGAGCCCGTACGTCACTACGCTGCTCGTGCTGTC